>Ga0265342_10000506_pt1 | contig 41747 bp, 40 predicted proteins | sample 4CB327metaG_FD_203125 | JGI IMG/M metagenome (GOLD analysis project Ga0265342, IMG submission 203125) | Rhizosphere microbial communities from Carex aquatilis grown in University of Washington, Seatle, WA, United States - 4-CB3-27 metaG | ecosystem: Host-associated > Plants > Roots >... | reverse complement strand
CCGGATTCATCTAGTCGTTCATCTAGCTGTTCACCTAGTTGGCGACCCCCTTCGGGGGATGGAAACGATCAGGCGTTTTGAGTAAAATAGGTTCGAGCCGAGTTGTATAGATGCGCCAGAATTATCTCGTATCGAGCGACCTAAACACTTAGGTGTTCGAGGCGACCTATGCGGGATGGTTCTGGCAAAACATCTAAAACCGACTTCAATCGGTATTTAGAATACCTCTACGTAAAGTATGATATGGACAAGACCAAAACTTCTAGTCGCAATGATTGTATCCGCGGCGGTCGGATCAGTATTGATTTGGCAACTCGTCTATAGTTGCATAATAGCCGTCTCCTGGAACAGGAGTACCTGCCGCATTACGAGTTCTGAGTATTACGGACAGCAATGTTCGCGTCATTCCTGTATCGACGTGTATTCGATTGGCGCGTCTTGCCCAGCGCCGCTCGGTAGAATTGTCAATGTTACCGAAAAGGGCGATAAATTCGATATCGTCGGCGTCGCTAGAGATTTTTATTGGACTGAAAACTCGGGTAAAATACAATCCATATTCGTAGCTTCGATTTTACCAGGCGTGATAGGTTCAGCCGCCCTGCTCTTATTCGTCGTGATGATATTCTTCGTTTCGTTAAGACGCTATTTTTTGTTAAACAATGTAACTAATAATCTTATTGGTAACCATAAAAATCGGCCTAAAGAATAACGGGGCATAACAGGTTTCCGACCCGACCTAGGTGCCTCAAAAGCACGCCAACCAAAGACCCTCGAAACCCCTTGAAAGACCCATAACAGGGTTATAACCCCTTATCCGACCCCGACCTATACGCCTCAAAATCGCCATTGGCCAAAGTCCTGAGCGAAGACGAAGGAAAGCCCTCAAAACCCCTTATAATACCCTCAGATTTTTGGTACCAGACCGTCACACACCGCCACACAAAACCGACCATTCAGGTCGGTTTTGTGCAGTCCTGTCCTCGGGTGTCTTTATTTGGTAAGATAATATCTTAATTGATATGAAAAAACGCGTAAAAATATTGATCGCATTGTTCGTGATAATCCTGATAGCGGCGGGGGTCATATTGTTTAGGCGAACCATCAGTTATGAAATGTGCGCCCTTAGAGGCGGAATCCCTCCCAATCCCGGACACGAGTACGATTGCGATTATCCAGCAAAAGATGCTGGAAAGAAATGCATATACGATTCGGAATGCTCAGACAACCTATGCCTTTATTCGACGGTCTATGCGACGCCATACCCTCAAGATTTATCTGAAAAGGGTGGACAGTGCACGAAGTATACCGGCGATAAAAACGGCGTGACATATTGCCATCGTAAGGAAAAACTGACAAACCTCGATAGGTTGCTGGGTGGCGAAACCGATGGAGCTGTGTATTGTGAAACTCACGTATTTTAACACCCAAACCGACCCATACACCTTAAAATCGCCATTGGCTAAAGTCCTGAGCGAAGCCGAAGGAAAGCCATTAAAACCCCTTACAATACCGCTAATAGCTTGATACCAGACCGGTCACACCGCTTGAGAAGACCAGCATAAATTGTTGGTCTTTTTGAATTTTGATGTTAACATCAAAATCAGACCTGACCCCATTAACTAGGATTAGGACAGGCGTTCAGAAATAAACATCTCGTTTAATTCGTATCAAAGGAAGAAAATGAATATAAGTGAATTTGATAAGTTGGGATTGCGAATTGGGAAAATCGTCGCAGTCGAACCGGTTGCGGGGTCGGATAAATTGCTAAAATTCAATGTCGACATTGGCGAAGATGCTCATCGCCAAATATTGTCTGGTGTGGTTGGTATTTATGTTCCAGAAAATCTTATAGGGAAGAATGTTCTTGTTGCGGCAAATATCGACCCAAAGATTATGGCCGGCGTCGAAAGCAAGGGGATGTTAATAGGTGTTGAACAGGATTTAAATGGGAAGCCGCGCCTTTTCTTTCTTGATGAAGATCTGCCTGCCGGAATGATTGTTGTATAGGCATGATAGAATAATCTATCCCGACCTATACACCTCAAAATCGCCATTGGCCAAAGGCCTCAAAACCCCTGATAATACCGCCAGCAGGTTGGTACCAGACCTACACTCACCGTTCAAAAAGATCAGCAGTAATGTTGGTCTTTTTGATTTTATTGACGTATCCTGTCGCTATGGATTTTTATCATAAACAAATGATTTTGTAGGCGTACCATAAGGCTCGCGCTATGAATATTACTCTCATCGGAATGCCGGGGTCGGGAAAAAGTTTTGTCGGTGAAAAACTAGCTGAAACGCTTGGCTGCTCTTTTTTCGATCCGGACAAAATATTAGAGCAGGCGCATAAAAAATCGCTGCCAAAAATTCTTGGGATACTTGGCGAAGAAAAGTTTCTCCAAACGGAAGCGGACTTATCGGTAGCTGCTATTGAGCGCGAACACGTTGCGGTTCTATCTACGGGTGGCAGTATTATATATTCCGATGACACCATGGAAAAACTTGCGCGTCTTTCCACGATCGTATATTTAAAAGTGGATATTAATACCATAAAAGATAGAATTGGCGATGCGCCGCGCGGTATTGTCGGTCTTAAAAATAAATCTCTTTCTCAGATATACCTGGAGCGCAGTTCTCTTTATGAAAAATGGGCGGCCATAACCATTGATGGCACCCAGGACAGGGATCAAATTATAGAAAAAATCAGGACTGCGTTAAAAAATAAAATTTAATCGGGCAGACCTCTTTGTTTGAAAATTATTTTCGGCGCTTCAAAACATTCTCGTAGAACATTTCTTGCTTTTTCGCTTTTGGGCCAAGCTTTCCGGATTTTGCCGCGGCGTGTTTGGCAGGCGAAATCTTTTTTGACGACTTGGTGCCTGTCGAGGCGTGCAATCCGCCTTTGTTAAAAGATATTTTATGCTGCCCGCGTTTTTCAGGCTTTATGGTTTTTCTTGAGGAGGCCATATAAATGGATTCAATTAAGCGTCACATTTTAGTAGGTGACTCATTGATTTATTATATCAGTCTCGTCGGCGTATGCCTAACACACGCATCGCCAAAAAGACCGGCAATAACGTTGGTCTTTTTGAATTTATAGGCGTATGCTTTTGTTATGGCGGATATGATAAATATTGACTTTCGCTCCTAAATTACAATCGTATGGCCAAACAAGAGTTATCGGAAAAATCCAATGTTTTCTTTACAAAAGACATTAGCGTGAATGGGTTGTTGGAAATTTATTCGCGCATAAACAAGGAGATGACCGGGAAGGTCGGCATTAAGCTGCATACCGGCGAGCCGCACGGTACGAACCTTCTGCCGATCGAATTGATCAAAGGGCTGCAAGCCAAAATCCCGGAGAGCGCCATTGTCGAGTGCAATGTCCTGTATCCGGGACCTCGTTATGAGACCGCTGGGCATAGGGAAACGATCAAAACGAACGGGTTTGATTTTTGTCCGGTTGATATTTTGGACGAAGAAGGCGACGTAATGTTGCCGGTGCAGGGGATGAAAGAATTTTTGGCCAAGGGGCAGGGCTACACTTCGGGCGATCATCTGACCGAAGTGGCCGTCGGCAAGCATTTGTTGAATTATGACTCGCTGCTTGTTTACACGCATTTTAAGGGGCACATGATGGGCGGTTTTGGCGGCTCGCTCAAGAATATCGGGATCGGAATAGCTTCCGGCCATGTTGGCAAAAAGCAGGTCCACGGGTTTGATTTTGGCCAGCCGAATTTAAACTTGATGGATCACATTGGGCCGAATTTCCTTGAGCGGATGGTTGAATCGGGCAAGGCGACAATCGAACATTTCAAGGGCCATATAGTTTATATCAACGTGCTTAAGAATATTTCGATCGATTGCGACTGCATTGGAAATGGCGTTGCGCCAAAATGCGAGGATATAGGCATTCTTGGATCAACCGATATTGTCGCGATCGACAAAGCGTCGCTTGATCTTGTCTATAAACTGCCGGCGGAACAGAATAGCGATATTATCGAGCGCATCGAATCCAGGAGCGGTTCTCACCAAATTGAATACATGATGACGCTTGGCATGGGTAATTCGGATTATAACCTCATCTAAGTTGAATCGTTTAGTTAATCTCATTTTAAAAATATGGTAAAAGGAAACTTTATCGGTGCGGCGATCGTCGCGATAATCTATACGGTCTATATTTTAGTGCATCCGCTTCCATCGAAGCCGCAAATGGTAATAGTACTGGTGGTTCTTAATGCTTTGACCATCGTGCTCATGTCTTTCGCATTCAAAAAGTAAAAAAGAGCGGAATATCAATTAACGCTTAAATTTTATGTTGGCGATCATCGGGTTTATTATCGGTATCTGTGCACCGCGGCTTATTTCAATATATTTGTATTTCTTTTCCGGTTGGTTTACGGGCGTGTTCCATACCAAGGGCTGGCCGATCCTAGGCTTCCTCTTCATGCCGCGAACCATGCTTTGGTACAGCGCGGTCGCCAATTGGTGGGGCGGTCATTGGGGACCATTGCAATATATTTTGCTTGCGGTCGCGATCTTGGGCGACCTGGGCGTAGGCAAATCAGCATACAAACGCAAGCCGTACGGATATTTATAGAGTGGGCGGGGAAAAAACTACACCAACCGTCTGCAAAAGACGGTTGGTGTATTTTTTTGGATTAGCTTCTGTCGTTGTCATTCCCGCGAAGGCGGGAATCCAATCTAACTTGGTCGGATGGACGCCCAATATGGATTGGATCCCCGACGGCGCTCGGGGATGACGAAGTAAGCATGCTAAGATTATACTTATACATATGAAAGATAAATTCAGGATTTTGACTACCGTCCTGTTTGTCATGTATTTGGCGGTGTTAATGAAACTTCTGATCTTCAGACAGGGGGCGATGGGCTTTGGCGGCGGAAACTTTGTGCCGCTAAAAACCATTTTTAATTATCTCGACGACGCGCCCACTCTGGGCATAGCGCTCCGTAATCTCGGCGGGAATATCATGATCTTTGTTCCGCTTGGTTTTTTTATTCCGCTTCTTCATCGCACCTCAAAATGGAAAGCTGTTCTGATTATCGCGTTCGTTGCCAGTTTGACGTTCGAGATAATTCAAGGCGTCTTTAAGGTCGGGATATTTGATGTTGATGATATTTTGCTTAATGCGCTTGGGGCAATGATAGGCTATTGGGTTTTTGTTTGCATTAAATCGGTGGTCCTAAAGCGGCAAACATCGTTTGAAAAAGACCGCCATTGATGTCGGTCTTTTTATGTTATAGTGTTTGACTATGAAGAAAATTTTTTTTGTTTTGATCGCGGTCGTCTTCGCCGGGGTGGGGTGTTCACGCAACGTGCTTGCGCCGACGCCAACGGCGGTTACTCCCCAGCCGCCGGCGCATAAAGAGAACAGGATCCAGGCGAACGGGTTCTCCTTCGTATTGCCGGACGGTTTGATCGCGGTTCAACTGCCGTTTGTGGACCTGGCGCATGTTGATGATGAGCGTCTTGAGATCATGGAGCCAGGAGAAATGTCGGGTATTTACAACAACGTCTACGGAACAACAACGTTGAAAATTACCGAAGACCTGACGACGTCTTCGTCGTGGGAACAGTCCGAGGCTATTTTCAAACAGTACCTCGGGCTCGCATATAAAAATCTCAAAGACTACTCGGTAACGACAGAAATGATCAGCGCAAATAGTTTTGACACCGGCAAATGGGTGCCCGCTCCGGAGAATTTGCGCGTCGTTACTTACATAGAAGGCCCGGAAAAAAGCGAAATGCAGTACTACATCATTGAGCCGTGCAAGCATTGCGGAATTGTCATTTTTTCGGTTTATCCGTTGTCTGGCATCGCCAAAGATATTCCGGCGATCATCAAGAGTTTGGATTTTACTTACACGACGGTTTAAGGAATTTCTTTTTGGGAACAAGGGGTGCATGACCCATTGTTTTAAAAAATTCAAAACCGCCCCGATGGTTATTGGGGCGGTTTTAGTTTGCTGCAGTTGTGCGATGTTTTTTACTTGGCGTTTAGGCAGCTCAGGCGGCTAGCGTGGAAGGCAGCGATGGTGGCGCCGTCCGCGGTGTGCCGATCGGTTGTCGCTTTGTCCTTGGCCGCGTCCCAGTCGGCTTGGGCTTTGTCCTTGGCCGCATTCCAATCAGTTTGCGCTTTATTGATGGCGGCGTTCGCGCTTGCGGTCGCTTGATCCGCGGCCATGTTAAACGTCGTATTGGCCGCATCGGTGGTCGTGTCCCGATTTTCCCGAGCGATAGCGCGTTCCGCATCGGTGGTGGCCGCTTTCATCGCGGCGTTGAAATCGGCATTTGTTTTCGCGAGCGTTGCTTTTCGGTCGGTGCGAGCTTTGCTCTGAGCTGAGTTGCGGTCGCTGTTCGCCTTGGCGACGGCGTCTTTGTGCGCCTGGCGTGCGGTTGCAAGCGCCGCAAGATCGGTTGCGCGCACGGTTTTAAGGGTCGCATTGTAGGCTTTGCGGCTCGAAGCGAGCCCGCTCATTTTTGCGGTCGATGCGTTTGCTAGGCAAACGTGCAGCGCACTCGCCGGCTGTGTCGGCGTATTCGCATTGGCGTTTGTTTTGTCGTTATTGGCCAACGCCGGCAGGGCAATGACCAATGCCAGAAAACTTCCGGCGATCATGATCTTCTTGTTCATAGTTTTGAAAATAAGTTGAGTTAGAAAGAAATGGCTCGACCTTTTTGTTATTATATTTTAGCTTATTTTAGGGAATAATACAAGCGAGTTTAAAAAATCCCCACTCCGATGACTATCGGAGCGGGGCGGGTCGCTGATGCTAGCGTGAAAGTCCTTGAACGGCGGAGTTCCAAAGGCCGTCGAAGCTGGCTTTGAGCTTCTGCATCCAGACTTCATCGTCGATGGGCGCGAAGGTTTTTCGGAACATGTCCATTGCGTCTTTGATCAGCTTGGGGTCGACGCCGCTGATCTTGTCCAAGCGGTAGTGGAGCAGGTTTTCAATGACAATGGCGGGGAAGCTTTCTTCGACCGTCGTCGTTCCCATTTCGAGCGCGACGCCGGTGAAGTCGCAGTTGGGGAGCCGGCGCTGCATGGCGGGAAGAAAGTCGCCGCTGACGCTGGTTGTCACGCTCTTGCCGGCGTTGATGAATTGAACGCCGGAGCCGAACATCTTTCGCGTCTTCTCCGCCTCCGGTCCCTCGTTCGACGGCAACGGGCACAAAATGCTGCCGACGCCGTACGGGCCAAGACCGGTGTGAAGGTCGATCGCGACGATCTGTTCGAGTTGCGAAAGAAGAACGTCGTGGCACGCCGCTTGGAGATGGCGTCCGCTAATGCAGGTTGTCTCGCCGCCGTAGAAAATTCCCTTTGGCGAGTGCCATTGGCCGGAGACGGCTGCGGCAAAGAATTTGCGGCGTTCCTCGGGGTCTGACACCCTTTCTTTCAAAGCGGCCAAGAGAGCGAGGGTGATCTCATCGGGTTCGACGAGCGACTTAACGCCGTCGTAGAGAAGATTGTTTCCATGCTCGTCGTCAAAACAGCCGCGGTTAACGTCGATGTTGCATTCGTCAACGCGCCGCTGGTGGGAAAACCCCCACGGGTTTACGAGGTGTATCAGGATGAGGCCGGTGTCAGGAGGCAGACCGAGGTCCATCTTTTCGCGGAGCAGACGGCATTGAAGAATGTGGCCGGCGTGTCCTTCGATCCCATGGACCCCGGAGATAACGACGATCGCCTTCTTGATCCCGGGGTCGCCGCGAAGGAAATTGTGAAAGTAAGACGTGCTCAGCAGTTCCCCGTTAATTCCTCGAGAAGACGAACGATCTTGGGTCAATTGGTTGTAGAAACCCCTTGCGCTAAAGGCCAAGTCGCTTATTTCACGGTATGCGTCGCCAAAGCTGGGAAGAATCATGCGAACCTTCTTTCTTGCGGAGATTGTCAAAGAGGTTGGTGTTTCTGGATCGATATTGGCATGAATCGGTTTTACGGTCAATATCCAAAGGAATGAAAACCACCAGCTTAATCGCTGGCAGTTTCCTGTCTTCCGGCTGACGTCGGATTATGTGTCATTAGAATGAACGTACGATCTTTTTAAAAGAGGGCGGGGCACAAGTTTGCGGAGCTTGCCCCTCCCTCTTTTGATCACCCTCCCTAGCACGCAAACTCGTCGTACCTCCTCGTGTTAGTGATCCCGCACGCGACAGCCGGCGGCAGGCATGCGGGATTTTTGTTTTTAGGTCCGGTCGAAGCAACACCACCCAAACGATTCTTGGATCCCGGATCACGGTCTGTGATGACGGATATTAAGATGATACGGCCTTGCTATCGCTTTCGATGATGCGTGCGACTTAGTCGATATGGATAAGAGCTGCGCTTTTAAACGCACTCGTAAGCTGACGCTGCGGTTTATCGGGTTAAAAGAAAAACGCGCTCCCGGGGAGCGCGCTAAACGGCGGTGTCTAGAAGTTGATGGTGCGAACGGCGTTCGGTGCGGTCGTCGCGCCGGCGGAAGCCGGGACAGCGGCCATGGTCATCGTTGGTTTCGCGGCGGCGCTGCACTTCATTCGGATGACACCATTGTCTCCAATCTTACAACTGGGCGAGACGGTGACCGAGACGGTAACGGTCGATTTGCGACTGTCGGCGGTTGCATTTTGTTGGGCAAAGAGCGAGACGCAGACCAGGGTCGTGCCAAAGGCGAGCGAGCGCCTGATTTTCTCAATGGTCATTATTTATCTCCAATATTATTTCCAAACAACGGCGATAGGAACGGTGGAAGACGAAGTCAGCGCAGGCGGGAAAATTTTTGGATCGGATGAAAGCATGCCAACTCTAGCTGTCCAAACTTCCTTGTCCGCATTAATGCTGAAGATCAGGCGTTTGTCCGAACATCCGTAAGTTGCGACGTCGCCTTTGTCGGAGAATGGCAAAGTACCGGTAAAAGGCGAACACAAAGCGCCGTTCTTCAGTTTGATGAGCCAGACGCCGTCGGCGGGTGATCCTGGTGCGGGAATTTTTCCCGGCTTTGGCAGGGGTTTGGTGAGCGAAAGAATGACCGGCGACGTGTCAGAAAAGTTTCCGGGATTTGGATCGCAAAGCAAATTGGCGTTGTCGGGTATTTGGAAACACGGGTCATGGATATTGTTGCCGACCGTGCAGCGCCAGGCATCGCCGCGATAGGGAGCGGCGATCGAATTGGTCCAGCAGGAACCGTCCACAAGATTCGCGTTTCCGGCCGGCGCGGACGGCACGTAATCGATGATCTTAGTGGCGGTCAGGCTCGGTGCGGCTAAGGCTTTTTGCGATTCGGCAAGTACGTCGCGTTCATATTGCTTTGCGCCGCCATAGGCGTTGCCAAGCCAAAAACCGTAAAACGGCAGCGCTAAAAACAGGATAAGCGCCATGGTCGCCGAAAACCGGGTCACTTTGTTCCATTCGATCGTCATATTTTTATGGTAGCATATTTATCAAGCGTTAAACATTCGTAATAGCGGGGATATCTGTTATGATTGAATCGCGATCCAAGCGCATTATTGAGTTAACATTTTTTAGAATAATTCAATTAAATAAAAACTTTTATGCAACCTATTGAAATCGATCCATCGACAACCGCGCTCGTCGTCATTGATCTGCAAAAAGGCATTATTTCGTTTCCGGCCGCGCCGCATGCGACTGCATCGGTGGTGGCGAACGCCGCTTCTCTTGCGCGCGCGTTCCGCGCCAAGGGCAGTTCGGTGTTTTTGGTGCGCGTCACGCCGTCTTCCGACAAAAAAGACGCGCTGACGCCGGAAACGGATTCGGCGCCGATGCCACGCGGCAACATGCCGGCCGAGTGGGCCGACATTGTTCCCGAGCTGGGGCCGGAGCCGAATGATTTTGTCATTACCAAGCGTCAATGGGGCGCGTTCTATGGCACCGAACTGGATCTGCAATTGCGCCGTCGTGGCATTCGCACGATCGTCCTTTGCGGCATTGCCACGGCGATCGGCGTCGAAAGCACGGCGCGCGCCGCCTATGAGCTTGGCTATAATCAAGTGTTCGTCGAGGACGCCATGTCATCGCGCTCGGCCGAAGAGCATGCCGCTTCAGTCGGCGCTATTTTTCCGCGCATGGGACGCGTTCGCTCGACCGCCGAGGTGCTCTCCGCGATAAAATAAATTGAACCAAGATCGGCGTCAGGATCGTATTTAATATGCGCGTCTGCAGAGGTAACAGTTTTTTAAGTTATTTAAATGAATTAATTGAGCATTTTTACTCATTATTATCAATAAATTATGAAGAATAAATATCTTATAGCGGGCGCGATCGTCGGTTTAGCCCTTCTGACGGGTGCCGCGGCTTTTGCGCAAACCAACGTTCCGGGCAATACGAACGCCAGCGCGCCGACCGTAGTCGCTCCGGCCGCGGGCGCGCAGAGCGTCGGCACGATGCCGGGGCAGGGCAATAACGCGGCGCGCGCGGGCTTTGGCGGCGCCATGACCGGGCGCTTTAACAATGTTTCCGGCCGGAGAATGATGGGCGTCAACTACGCGGCATCGCGCTCTTCGCGCGGCAGCGGTATTTTAACGGTCCTTCGCATGGTCGCCATGGCCATTACCATGATCATGGTTTGGATCATCATGTTGCTTGTCATCGGCCTTCTCGGTTTTAAGCTGAAGAAGATCAAGATAATGTGCAAAGAGTGCAGGGAAGAAGAAAAAAAATAACCAACGCGCAAAACGACCCTTCGGGGTCGTTTTGTTGTATAATGGTTGCCTGCTATGTTATTCATTCCCGACTGGCTCGCCGCCATTTTTACTTTTCCCGGCGTGATCGTCCATGAGTGGGCGCATAAGAAGTTTTGCGATTGGACCGGCGTGCGCGTGCGCAAGGTCGTTTACTTTCAGCCGAAGAATTTGGCGGGCTATGTCATTCATGACGGCGCAACCAGCGGCGGTCAAATATTCTGGATCTCGGTCGGGCCGATAATCGTAAATTCGATCATTTGCATCGTTGTTGCCTATTTTGCCGCGCAAGCGCCGTTCGGGAGCGCGCTTAAGTTCGCGCTGTTGTGGGTCGCTTTCACGATCGGCGCACGGTCTTTCCCCAGCGACCAGGATGCGGGCAATGTGCTTGATCGATGCCGGGAAATACTCCGCGCCGGCGGCTCATTGGCCAACTATCTTGCCTATCCTTTTTATTGGCTTATTTGGCTCGCGAACAAGCTGCGGTTCTTTTGGTTCGATTTCATGTATTCGGCCCTGCTCATTTCTTTCGGGTACGCTTTAAGGAAAAGCGGATTGATGTGAAAAGACCCTCGCCGATGGCGGGGTCTTTTGTTATGGGGTTGATTCTTGAATGGGAACGCCTTGCGGGTGATGATCGTCGATGTTGGATTGCAGGGCCGCGCCGTAGAGCGCGCCAAAAAAGAAAAAAATGAAAGGCCAGACGATAAAAATAGCCAGCGCAATGGTTTTTGAGTACCACGTGACCTTGTTCCATCTTAGTTTGATCATCATAAAACCATTATAACATAATAGAGCGCTGAAAAACAAACAACCTCACCGTGGGGCGGGGGTTGTTTGTTAATGGCTGTTAATTTATTGTTTGATCGTTACCCTGGCGGCGGTCACGTTGCTGCTGGTTCTGTCCCAAATGCCGACCACTATGACGGTTTGTCCGACCGCGACAGTAGCAAGGGTGACGGTAGTCTTGCCCTGTTTGAATACCGTCGTCGAGGTGGTGTTGATGGTTTGGACGCCGCGGTTTTTGCTTTGCAAGGTGAAGCTTGCGCCGTTAACGGCGGTCACGCTGCCTGTGAAGGTGCCGTTTCTGGCTTGAAGCGAGTTGTCGCGAACGGATTGAGCGGTAAAGCCGGCGTTGCCGTTCATAAGCCCCATTACCGAAAGCATATCGCCATTCTGCAGCGAGCTCGGATCAACGATGGCCGCGCCAAAACGGCGCATCAGTTTGGCGCCGGCGGCGTCGAACGAGAACGACTGGCCTTTCTTGTCGGTGAAATTGATCGTATTGCCGGAGACTGATTGCACCGTACCGTTGAGCGTCGCGCGGGTCATTTCGATCCTAACGATTGAAGCGGCGATCGTGTTGTTGGCGGTATCAACGGCGCCGGTAATCAGCATGTTTTCGCCAACGGCCAAATCAGAAAGCGTGGCGGCTTGTTTTGAATTTCCGATGAATTTTTCGATGACCGTGGTTGAAGTTGTATTTACCGTGAGGGTCGCATTCGCCTTGGTGGTGACGGTAAAGGTGGTTCCGTTAACGGCGGCGATCGTGCCGGTGGTGTGGTCGCGCAAAGTACCCATCGAGGTGTCTTGAACAATGGCAGCGACGATATTGGCGCCGCTCACCATTCCCGTAACTTTGACCGTGTCGCCGGTCTGGATGTCGGTAATAAGCATCGCGGCATTAGCTTTGCGGCGGAACTTTGCTTTGCCGACATCAACCGTGTAGGCGGTGCTGTTCGCACCATTTATGCTGATAGAGGTGCCGCTAATCGAGGCAACGGTGCCGGTGGTGGTGGTTTTTTGCGGCTGGACGGCGGTGCCGGCGGGATTCATGCGGTTGCCGCGTCCGGTGGATGTCGGCATGGCGCCGTCCATGATCCTAGTGGCGGCGATATTGGTGCCGCTCGCGGTGCCGAAGACAACAAGCGAATCGTTGGTTGCGATATCAGCAACTTGAATGGTCGTGCGCGCATTGTTCACAATTTTGCTTATCGTGGCGTTGGTTGCGTCAATGGTGTAAGTTATTCCATTCTCGCCGGTAAGCGTGATCGAGTTGCCGTTTATTGAAGCGACCGCGCCGCTGGCGACGGGCGGAGTGAAAGATTTTGGCGTACCGGTTCCGGTTTTTGTCGGCACAACGCCGTCAGTTATCCTGGTCGCAGCGATGTTCGTGCCGGAGGCTATACCGTAGACGGTCAGCGTGTCGCCGCCCGCGATATCGGCAACTTTAATGGTCGTACGCGCATTGTTTGCGAGCTTGCTGATCGTGGCATTTGTCGTATCAACCGTGTAAGTTGTGCCGTTCGCCCCGGTGAGCGTAATTGAGTTGCTACTTATTGCGGCAACCGTGCCGGTGGCGGCGGGAGGGGCATATGTCCCTCGTGAGCGTCCTGTGTATTGTCCGGTGGCCGTTTGCGCGGAAACGAGCGACGGCGCCAGCGTAAGCAACATGACGATGGCGGCGATCATGCCGCCGATGGATGAGAGTTTTTTGAACATAGTGTTCGTGTGCGTATTTAACAAAGCTTAATTATTAATGTCTTTCTGCAATAATTAGACGGCTAAAGCGTCTATTCCTTACGCAACCGGGTCGTACGATCCCGTTGCGCTTCATTATATAGTATACTCTCTTTGCTATGCGCCGACCCATGACCATCATTCTAATTTGTTGCGTGACGGCGGCGTGCTTTGCGCCGGCGGTTTGGGCAAAAACGGTCAAGCCGGCGGTAAAAACGCCTGTCCCCGTAAACAATGAGACGGCTCCAACGGTTTCCGCCGCGAGTTATATTGTTATTGATAAGGTTTCGGGAAAAGTCTTGGCTGAAAGTAATGCCGATACCACTTTGCGCCTGGCCTCGCTCACCAAGCTCATGACCGTTAATTTGGTTCTATCGCGCAAGGTTCCGCTAACGCGACTTCAGCCGATCACGGTCGCCGATCAGGTCGGGGGCTCCAGGCTGGGCGTCAAAGCCGGGACCAAGTTCACGGTAAATGATCTTTTTTACGCGACGCTTCTTCCTTCGGCCAATGATGCGGCTAACGCGCTGGCCGATTCGACCAAACTCTCGCGCCAGAAATTTGTGGCTGACATGAACGCGACGGCAAAAGCGCTGGGCCTTAAACACACCGTTTTTACCGAGCCGACCGGCATTGACGATGGTAATGTTTCCACGGCCCGCGAATTCGCGCGGCTCGCGCAAAGCGTTTTCGGCCAAGTGGCTTTTCGCCGTTATGATTGCGTCGCCAAACGCACCATCTACGAGCGCCCGAGCTGGAAAAAGATCGTGCTCAAGAACAGCGATCACCTGCTCACCAAACCGCAGTACGACGATGTGCTGGTCGCGGGCGGCAAAACCGGCTATCTTGGTCCGGTCGGCGGCTGGAATTTGGCGGTCGAACTTAAAAGCGCGAACGGCGCATCGCGCGAACTCACTGTCGTCCTCATGGGCGAGCCGATGCTCGCGGTTAGCGAAGCCGACGCCCATGCGCTGGCGCAGTGGTCGTGGAAGCATTATAATTGGAAATAACTTATGGCGGATAATATTATTGAAGTCTCGAATCTCACGAAAAAGTTTAAGGATTTTGTCGCGGTCAACGACATTTCTTTTAATGTCGGCCGTGGCGAGGTCTTCGCGCTCCTCGGTCCGAATGGCGCCGGCAAGAGCACGCTCATCAAGATCTTGATCACGCTCCTGGCCGCCACAAGCGGCAAGGCGCTAGTTGACGGCCTTGATGTCGCGCGCCATGCCTCCGACGTGCGTCACCTGATCGGCTATGTGCCGCAGCAAATTTCCGTGGACGGCACGCTCACGGCCTATGAGAACCTGATGCTTTTCGCGCGTCTTTACGACGTGCCGCCGGCTGAACGCCAGAAACGGATTAAGGATACGCTGGATTTTCTCGATTTGGGCGATCATGCCAACGCTTTGGTTAGAACTTTTTCCGGCGGCATGATCCGCAAAATGGAGGCGGGCCAGGCGATGCTGCATCGCCCTAAAGTACTTTTCCTCGATGAACCGACGATCGGGCTGGATCCGGTCGCGCGGCAAAACGTTTGGAAGCATCTTTTGGAGCTGCGCAAGACCATGGGGACGACGATCTTTTTTTCTACGCACCAAATGGACGAGGCCGATAGCGTGAGCGACCGGGTCGCGATCATGAATAACGGCAGGGTCGCCGCGATCGGCACGTCGGCCGAGCTGAAGGCAAAGACCGGGAAGGCGGACGCCACCCTGGAAGACGCTTTTATTTTTTTCACCGGCAACAGCATTCGCGAATCGGAAAATTTTCGAGACATCAAACGAACGCGGCAGACGGAAAAACGCCTCGGTTAAATTATGAAAAAAGCGATCAATTACCTGTATCAAACGCTGACCAAGTCGTACGTCATGGCCGAAATGGAAGCCAGGAAGCTTTGGCACGACCCGACCGAACTCATCGCCCGCGCGGTGCAGCCCATCCTTTGGCTCGGCATTTTCGGCGAAGCGCTTTCCAAAGTGCGCGCCATTCCCACAGAGGGATACACCTACCTGCAATACATCACGCCGGGCATTCTCACCCAGTCGGCGACCTTTGTGGCGATCTTTTACGGCCTTTACATCATCATGGACAGGGACACGGGAATTTTGCAGAAACTTTTGGTGACGCCCACCCCGCGGCTTGCGCTCGTTTGGGGCAAGATGATCTCGGCGGGGCTCCGCGGCATGAGCCAGGCGGTCATTGTTTTTATTTTCGCTCTCATCCTCGGCGTGCCGCTTCATTTGTCGATCCTGACGCTTTTGGGCGTCGTGCTCATTGTCCTTTTGGGCGCCGCGGTTTTCACCGGCATCTCGATGATCATCGCCTCGATCGTCAAAACGCGCGAGCGCTTCATGGGAATAGGCCAAGTGGTCACCTTGCCGCTCTTTTTCGCCTCGAACGCCATTTATCCCATCGCGATCATGCCCGGCTGGCTCCAAGTGGTGGCGCGCGTCAACCCGCTAAGCTACATGGTCGACGGTTTACGCTCCTTGATGCTTGCCGGCTCATGGAACGGCGTCGGCATGGACATTCTGATCCTCGCCGTTTCCACGCTCGTCATTTCCGTCATTAGCGCTTGGATGTATCCGAAGGTGGTGATATAGTTTTTTAGGAAATATGGTAAGAAAAAATAAACAAACGATAAAATACTATGGCAAGGAGGGTGGCTATTTACGAGAGCATAAGGATTTTTTTCTTACGGCAAATATCGATAATGATATTGATTTTATAATAAAAGCTCTAAAAATAAAAAAAACAGATCATGTTTTAGATATAGCTTGCGGACAAGGTCGTCATGCTAATGCTTTGGCGCAAAAAGGTTATACGGTCGATGGCGTCGATTTTTCCTCGCACCTGTTAAAAATGGCCAAGAAAAGAGCCGCGAATAATCAAAAATTTTACCTAATGAACATTGAACGGTTGAAGTTAGCGACAAAGTATGATTGCGCCTATTGGTTTTTTTCTGATTTGGCCAATATAGAAATTTCGCGCGCTCTTAAGGCCATAAGTGATAATATCAAAAGTGGCGGGAGAATTTTGTTGGATACGGATAATATTTTCAGACTCGTGTCCCGATTACAAAAAAAACCCGATAAAAATTTAGTTTTCGATGTCAATAGTTTGTTTCTAATAGAAAAAAAGAGCGGCGTCAGAGCTGTGTATCCGGTAGTGCCGATGTGGAAACAGTGGTTAAGGGACGCTGATTTGAAGATTGATCGTACTTTGGGAGATTATCATTTTGGGGAATATAACATCCATAGCCCGCGATTAATTTTAGTGGTAAAAAAACTAGCATAGGCCGTTGGCCAATGCTAGCAAGCGTCGTTTGTGTCAGCGATCACGCCGTTGAAGCGTGCGTGCTGACCGTTTCGTATAGCTTGTCCACCTTACACTTGAAGAGTTCCGGATCCTCTGTCAATATCCACATAAGCTCCAGGACGGAATCGTGGATTTGTTCGCATTTAAAATGCGGCGACTTGATATTTTTAGTGGTCTGGTAGTTCTCCCCTCGACAATTACCAGCACACCAATACCGCACATCACATGCCGAGCACTTCTCGTTCATTGTATCGATATTCAGTGTGCGTAGCTCTTTCAACACCGGAGAATTTTTCCAGATATCCGACAGGCTGTCGGTGGTAAGTTTCCCGAGCACGAAGGCTGGTAGGGCGGTATCGGCACATGGGTATAGCGTTCCATCTGCCTTGATGTAAACGGCTCGATTTGTGCCAAGTCCGCAACCGTGGCTCTTGACCCCGCCTGCAATTCCCATGATCTGGTTGGCGAAGGTTGAGCCCATCATCAATTCTTGGAACCTTTGGTTATTTCTGATTGTTTCGAATATCTTACGATAATAGATCGCCAACGGCACTTCGGTGAGGAGCTGTTTCGTCTTCTGGCTGTTCCCGCGTCCAACATTCATCATGTTTAGGCAGTTGAATCCTTGGGCTCCGAGCGAGTCGGCGAGTCCGAGGGTGCCACCAATCTCATCAATGTTATCGGCATGAATGAACATATTGATCGCTACGGACACGCCTCGTTTGCAGAGAGATCGGATATTCTTTACTGTAACGTCGTAGGTTCCCGCGCCGCGTATCGCTTCGTGGCTAGATCGCTTACAGCCATCGAGCGAAACAGACATTTTAAGCCGTTTGATTTTTGACAACCGGTCAACATGGCTTGATGTCAGCAGGGTTGCGTTACTGTTAACTTGCGCGAAGAAACCTCGCTGCTGGACGTACTCAATCAATTCGATGGCATCCGGCCTCAGGAACAGTTCGCCTCCAGTCAGTGCGACCCGAGAGACGTTATTCTGCCAAGACATGTCGGCTAACTGGTCGATGATACCCTTGATTTGATCGGTCGTCATTTCGCCGGGCATTTTTCTTTTTGCCGAGGCGTAGCACATCGGACAAGTCAAGTTACATTGTTGGGTCGTTGCGATCACCATGACATTTTCGACATCGTTGACTTGGTAGTCTGGCGAATACTCTTTAGCAGCGGCGAGTTGGCCATCAATCGCCAGTACTCCGGAAGAAAACAGCATTCCGGAAACGTCATCGAAAATCTCTTGTGCATTCCCGATCGCAACTCCAAGCGATGAGGAAATATTGGCTACGATTAGATCCGATGCAACAAGCTTGAATGCTTCCAGAATGCATGAAATTTCTTTGGTGGCTGAGAACCAATATGGTTTTGCGGGAAAGAGGACGATGGAATTATCGCCACGGTTATAGATTTGCGGGTTTTCAACGAACTCCAATGTCGTCATGTTCGCTCCTGCTTAAAGAAAATGGGCGGGGAGGTTCGCCTCCACCGCCCGGTTGTGGGGCTATTGGCCCCGGTAATACATGACCCCTTGCGATTCCTTCGTCAGGTTGATCACAACGGGATTCCCCCGATTCAAGATGCGGAACGTCACGGGTGCCTCCTTTCTATATCTTTCTTAGCTAATAATGAGAAAAATGTCAATATGGGATAATATGTAATATTTTTTTTAATTTGTTTTTATAGTATTTTTGCATTACCCTAAAACAATATGAATGCGGACACTCCCATCGGGGACATTGGGCGCTATGGGAAGGCGCTTGCGAGCCGGTTTAAGAAGCTGGGCATTAAGACCATCGGCGATCTTTTGACGCATCCGCCGGCGCGTTACGAGGATCTTTCGGAAATTAAAACGATCGCGGCGTTAAGGGCGGGGGAGTCGGTGACGATCCAGGCGACGGTCGAACTAATCGCCAATCGGCGCACGAGCGCCAAGCGCATGGTGCTCACCGAAGCGATCCTTGATGATGGCACCGGAAAGATCAATGCGCTGTGGTTTAGCCAGCCATACATCACCAATATTTTAAAGCCGGGAACCAAGGCGTCGTTCGCCGGGAAAGTTTCATTGGAGCGCGGTCATTTGCAAATGATGAGCCCGATCTATGAGCCGGGCGACCGTTCGGTGCATACCGGGCGCATCATTCCCATTTATCCGACCACGGCGAACCTGACGCAAAAGCATATTCGCGCGGCGGTCGCCATGGCTTTGCCCGCACTCGTCGAATTTGTCGATCCTCTGCCGGAAATGATCCGCGAAAAGTATGATCTGGTTTCGTTCGCCGAAGCGCTTAAAGAGATCCACTATCCGACAGGAACCGCCAAACTTGAACGCAGCCGCCGCCGTTTGCAGTTCGATGAATTGCTGATGCATCAATTGCTCGCTTTGCGGATCAAGAACGAGGTCAAAGCCTCAAAAGGGATCGCTGTTCCTTTTGCCCAAGACAAGACAAAAGAATTTGTCGATTCGCTTCCATTTAAGCTTACTGACGATCAGAAAAAAGCCGCGTGGGCCATTTTGAAGGACATGGAAAAAGCCGAGCCAATGCACCGGCTCTTGGATGGCGACGTCGGGAGCGGAAAGACGGTCGTGGCGGCGGTTGCGGCGGTCAACGTCGCCTCTTCCGGCGGACAAACGGCGATCATGGCGCCCACCGAAGTGCTGGCCAAACAGCATTACGAAACGTTTAAAAAAATTCTACCCGCCCATGAGATCGCTTTGCGCACCAATGTCTATAAAGAAGGCGATGAAACCGCGGCAATTGTGATCGGCACGCACGCGCTCCTCGAGGACAAGGTCGGTTTGGAGAATTTGACGCTTGCGGTCATCGACGAACAGCATCGCTTCGGCGTTGAGCAGCGGCAAGAGCTCATGAAAAAGCGCAAGGACGGACGCTTGCCGCATTTGCTCACGATGACGGCGACCCCCATTCCGCGCACCTTGCACTTGGCGCTATACGGCGACCTGGATATTTCGCTCCTGCGCGAAAAACCGAAGAACCGTTTGCCGATCATCACCTCGGTCGTTGCGCCGCTCCACTATAAAGATGTTTACGCCAAAGTGCGTTCCGAGATCGGGTCGGGTCGGCAGGCGTTCTTCGTTTCTCCGGTCATTGATCCGTCGGATGTAACCGGCGCCAAATCGGCGACCGAACTTTACGACGAGCTCTCGAAAAAGATATTCAGCGATCTTTCGGTCGGTTTGCTTCACGGTCGCATGAAGCCGGCGGAAAAAGAAAAAACAATGGCCGACTTTGCTTCGGGGAAAATTCAGATTCTCGTCGCCACGGCGGTTATTGAGGTCGGTATCGACGTGCCGAACGCGACGGTTATGGTGATAACGGGAGCCGAACGTTTCGGCTTGGCCCAACTGCACCAGTTCCGCGGGCGCGTCGGGCGAAGCGATATGCAATCATATTGTTTTGCGTTGTCTTCCGATGGAGCTACGAGCCAAAGGCTACGTGCCCTTAGCCAATGTGCCGACGGCTTTGACTTGGCCGAGCGCGATCTCAAATTGCGCGGCCCGGGCGAACTTTTCGGCACGCGTCAGTCTGGGATCGAGGAGATGAAATTCGCCACCTTTACCGATATCCGTTTGGTCGAAGAAGCGCGGGAAGCGGCGCAAACATTGCTCGCCGAGGACGCGGAACTTAACTCCGTTCCACAATTCAAGGAAAAGATCATACATCACGAGCAAGCGGCGAATTTGGGGTAAGGGTATTGACTTAAAAGCAAATTAAGCATAGTCTATTTTTAGATGAGAAAGTTCCGCAGAAAGCGGAATTTTCGTTTCCGGATGCCGGAAAAACAATCAAGCGGAGGAAAAAGAATGGGTATTTCACGGAAAGCGATCGGCGACATATGCGGCGTGTGCCATGTAGTATTGGCGCCAAAGGAAGAGAAAACGGTTGTGAACGGAACAGCCGTGCATCGCCGTTGCGCCAGACAAGCCAAGGTGCCGGAAGATTTTTTGCCAACGGTCTATACCATGCATATGGCCGTCGGGATGGTTCCGGCGCGCTGCTGGCTGAACGACGCCGGTCGCAGCGCATTGTGGAACAAGGTTCATGCCATAACGGCTTCGCTCAAAACGATGTTCATCGACAGCGAACGGCCCACCATGGCCGCGGCGGTTCCGGCGGTCAGGTCATTGTACGCGGCGCTCTCCAAGTTTGCCCGGCTCTTGCCCGCGACCGATGACGTTGATATGAACGCCGGCAGAATGATGGTCATCGACGCCATGCGCAAGCTGCACATGGAATCGTTGAAGCGCTTGGGTATTCAGTTGACGCTCACCAAGCCGGTACGCGACCTTATGGAAAGCAACCGACGCCATCGGGTCGAAGGTACTAGGCATGTCGAGACCCGCTTAGCCATCCTTTGGGCGAATACGCAACCGGTCTGATCGCGAATTTTCAACATAAACGGGTGCCCCGAGCGGCACCCTTTTTTTAAGAAAAAACAACCTGAGTAATATATTTTTTTGACTGCGGAACTCGCTAGGCAAAGGGGAATGAGTTCCTACGCTCAAACAGTCCTCGTCTAAAAAAATATATTACTCAGGTTGTTTTTTGGAAAGATCATATCCGTTCGATCGCATCGGAGATGGTTTTGGCGTCGGGAGGGGAGATTATTTTTTTAAGCCCGAAACGCAAGGCTTCGGTAATGCGGCGGTCGGAAGCGCGAACGCTCCGCAGCTCGCCGCCGAGGCCCAATTCGCCGAAAGCGCAAAGATCCGAGGGGAGGGCGGTATTTTTCGCGGCCGAATAGATCGCGAGCGCCACGGCAAGGTCGGCGGCCGGCTCGCGCAATTTTATTCCGCCGACAACGTTCACATGAACGTCGGCTTTCCCAAGCGGCAAGCGGGCGCGCGAGGTAAGAACGGCGACGATCATTTGCAAGCGGTTCATGTCGAGCCCCGACGAGCGGCGCACCGGCGCGGAATAGGCCGAAGGATGCACCAGCGCTTGCACTTCCACGAGCATGGCGCGCGAACCTTCGACCAGGCAGGTCATGCACGAGCCGGGCAAAATATTGCGCTCGCGCACGAAAAGTTCGGAAGGATTTTTTACTTCTTTTAGTCCGCTTTCCGCCATGGTGAAAACGCCGATCTCCTCGGTCGAACCAAAGCGATTTTTTTCGGCGCGCAAAATTCGATAATGCGATTCGCGGTCGCCTTCGAGCGAAAGCACGACATCAACGAGGTGCTCGAGCGACTTTGGCCCGGCCGTGGCGCCGTCCTTGGTCACTTGGCCGATAAGGATGAGCGGCACGTTGTTCGTTTTGGCGCACTCGGTCAAGATGCCGGCGCTTGCGCGCACCGCGCCCAACGAGCCGGCGCCGTTGCCGTCGGCCGTCATGGTCTGAATGGAATCAACGACCGCGATGGCGGGTTTTGATTGAGCGATCGTCGCCGCCACGGTTCGCGCATCGGTTTCGCCCAAAAAGTGCAAGTTGTCGAGCTTGGCGCCCAGCCGGTCGAGGCGCAGTTTCACCTGCTCGGCGCTTTCTTCACCTGATACGTAGAGGGTGTTAGTAGCACCGCTATCGAGCTGATTTCGGCGACCGATCTTGTCCAATATCTGTGCAGCCAAGGTTGATTTGCCGTTCCCCGGTTCGCCCGCGAGCAGAATGACGGCGCCGGGAATAAAGCCGCCGCCCAAGACGCGATCGACCTCGGCGATGCCGGTCGATATCCGCGAAGTTTCCGTGTTGGCGACGGTCGCGAACGAAACGGTTTTGGCCGCCGGCGTGTTAAGGTCTTGAGATTTGGTTCTTGGTTCTTGGTTCTTCGAAATGGTCGCCTCTTTGATCGTCGACCATGAGCCGCATTCCGAACAGCGCCCGGACCATTTAAGGTGCTGGGCGCCGCATTTTTCGCATTCAAATATTTTATCGGGTTTTGGCATGTTAGTATGGGCAGGAGCCGCCTGAAGTCGAAAGAACCTGGCTGACGCCGGATTTGTCGGCCGTCTTCACTGCGTAATCGAATTTGGGGCCGGCGGTGCAGTCGGCCATTGCCTGGTCGGAGGTCGCTCCGTTGGGGTCGCTATTCAGGCAATCTGGTTGATATTTGGTTGCGTATTTTTTGGCGGTATCGGGATTGTTAACATAATAAGTTATTGCCGCTTGTTTCATGCTGGGCAGGTCGCAGGCGTTTTTCGTGACATATTTAAGCATGCCGCCGCCCATGTTATGGCCGACATAGATCATGACCATTTGGTCGTGGGCGGTTGCGTTGGGACAATTTGCGGAAATGGTTGCGACCGAGCTTTTGATCATGGCGGCGCCGGCGGCGGTGTTGTTGTCGGGATTCGTCAGGTCGGTGCAATAGCTTTTGACCGAAGATGGGCAATTGGCCGCTTTTGTTTGGAAAAGGCCGGTATAGCCGCTACCGTTAACTTTGCTCGGGTTAAGCCCGGATTCGGCTTGGGCGATGGCCTTGAGCGTATCGGGCGTTACGCCGGCACATGGCGCATATTTGGCAAAGATTGGATCCAATTGCGAAGGCGGCAAACTGCTTCCGCCGCCGCCGGCGCCGCTGTCGACCTCGGGGTTATAATCGTCGATGACATCGATCGTTTGCGTCGACACCACTTTGATCTTCAGCGCCGTAAAGTTAACCAGATTTGGGTTGACCGTCTGGAGCGCGACGTAAGAGCCGAGGGTCAAGACGAGTCCGACGACGGCGCCGGAGATCATTGTTTTGGCCTTGCCGATCTTTCCCGAATCGCCCGCCGCGGCGATCCAAACCAAGCCGCCGGCCATGATCATGATGATAGCAAGGATCGAGGCGATGCCGACGCCCATTTTGTAGGCGCCCACGAGGTATTGGGAAATGAAAGGGATATAAATATAATCGCCGCTTTGGGTGACTTTGGCAAAGTCCGGCATTGAAATGGTCGGAATGCTGATCGAAAGTTTTGGAATGATGATCGGGACTTGCGGCGTGGTTGGCGCTGCCGCCGCTCCGGCGGGGGAAGCGGTGGAAACGTCGGAAGCGGCGCACGTCGTGCCGGATGCCGAACTCGTTGGGCAAGCGCTCGAGGTGCTGCAATCGATCTCGGTCTGACCGGCGGCGCAGACGCTGCCGCTCGCCGTGTCAGGTTCGGCGCAACAAGACGCGGCGATGTTGCCACCGGTCGAGGTGGTCCCGTTTATCGTAGCGCAACATTTGCCAAAGGTGGCCGACGCGGTCCTGGCGCCGGAGACAAGCGCGGTGACGAGCAAGGTGGCGAAAATTAATTTTTTCATTGGCGTTAATTTCGACTAAGTTCGATGGAAATTTCGTGTACAACGTCGGCATTGGCGCCGGAAAACGCTTTGCCGTTAACGAAGAATCCCGGCAGATCCGTAACGCCCGCATTAGCGCATTTTTCAATCGAGGCCAGCACTTGCGCGCGTTTGGCGCCGTTTTCCAGGCAAGAGGCGAAAGTCGCTGCGTTCATTTGAAGGGTGGCGGCCAGCGCGGGATAAAGGTCGGTCCCCAGCTGATCCTGGTTTTGGATCAAAAGGTCATGATACTCCCAATATTTTCCTTGGTCGCCGGCGCACAGCGCCGCTTCGGCGGCCGTTTCGGCGTTGAGGTGCGACGAAGATGGACAATCTTTCCAAACCAAGCGGACGTCGGGATTTTGCTTCACCAGATCGGCTATTTGCGGATCAAGACTGCCGCAGGTCGGGCACTCCAGGTCGCCGAACTCGATGATCGTATGAGACGCGTTGGCAAGACCGCGGATAGGGTCGGTCGGGTCGACGCGCAAGGGGTTTTGCGCTTCGGAAAGCGATGCGTCGCCGTTTCCCGGGAAGTATGATGGCAGAACAAGGGCGGCATACCAGCCGATTACGATCATTGCTATAACTGCCATTGATAAGAGTAGCTTATTCTGGTTTGCCATTTTTACTTATGAACTATGAACGATGAACTATGAACGATTCCGGTGGAATAAATGCGGAGCTTTAGTTGTTCATTGTCCATTGTTCATCGTTCATTACTTAAGCGCCATTTTTTTGATGTTGCCGGTTTGCGCGTCGGTGAAGAAAAGCGTGCTTCCGTCGGCGGAAATGGAGAGGGCGGAAATAGTTGAATCGACGTCAGGCCGGCCGATGAGTGTTACCGCGCCGCTCACGACATTGACCTTGTAAACGGAATCGGGAACGCCGATGAGTATCGCCGGTTCCATGCCGGCACCTTCGGGCATGGAGTCGGGCACGGCGCAATAAGCGGTCTTGTTGTCGGCGAACGTGCATTTGTCAGCCGTGGTCATGAGATTGATCGCCCGCCGGCCGCTGCCCATATTGTCGCCCGCGCCCGTTACCACATAAAGGCGCGGCATAAAATCATCGCCGCTTCCGGCCGCGGAATATAGCAGATAATTGCCGTTCGGCGACCACAGGGGGGTAAAACCAAGGCCGTCCACTTCGGTGGCGGGATAATTTTCCCCGTTTTTTCCGATAAAGAGGACGTTCCTTACGCCAAATCCGCCGGTGTCGTCGGCCTCGCCCGTTTGCGAGAGGGCGACCACATCGCTCCCCGGCGACCATGCCACGCTGACATCATCCGCATTTTCGCCAAGAGGTTCGACTGCTTGGGTGTTGCTGCCGTCGGTATTGGAAACGACCAAATAGCGGCTGTCCATCGAGTCGCTTTCTTGGAGCGCGGCGATCTGATTTGAGCCGGGGGAGAAGGAAAAATTTTCCCAGCTCGAAGGCAGGGTTGCTTGTTTTTTTGCCGCAAAGTCATAAGTGATCTTGGAGCCGTCGGGGAATTCCATGACCACCTTGGAACCGTCGGCCGACCAGGTCACTTTTTGCACGTCGGGGAACGTTTGGTCTGAAAGCTCGACAATTCTGCCGTTCGCATCGACGGTCATGAATTTTCCGGTCGTCCGGTCGTAGTAGCGGATCGTTTTCCCGTCGGATGCGAGCACCAGACCCAGGGTCGGCGAATCGACCAAGGTCGGCGAAACAGTGGCTCCGCCGCGAGCCACCGGGGAGGCCGCGTTAAGGGCGCCGCCGCCCGTAAGAGGCGGAACATAAGGCAGGTTGGCGCCGCCGCCCGACGGATTAAGCGCCCCGCCGGGCTTGTTGACATTGGCGTTCACGGGCGGTTTTACGGGCAAGGTAGCCGGCCGGAAGAAAACGTAATAAATGGCGAATCCAATGCCGATGACAGCAGCGAGGAACAGTATGCCTAGGAGGACTTTTTTAAAGGTGGACATAGTTACCCATTATAACGCAAAACGGTCCGGAACGCACCGGACCGTTTTTAGTGGACAATTATGAACTATGAACGACTCTGGTTCCGTCCGGACGGAACATGAATCGTTCATTGTTCATTGTCCATTGTTCATCCGGTTAAAACTGCACCTTTGGCGCGTCGCGCTGTGTTGTATCGGCCACCTCGAAGAATTGCCGCGCGGTGAATTTCATGGGGTTGGCCACCAAATTCGTGGGAAATTGCTGAATAAGGGTGTTCCAGTCGCGGACATTGGCGTTATAGAAGCGGCGCGCGGCTTGGATCTTGTCCTCGGTGTCTCGGAGCTCGCTCTGGAGTTCCATGAAGTTTTGCGAGGCTTTGAGATCGGGGTAGTTTTCCGCGACGGCGAAGAGGGTTTTGAGCGTGCCGGAAAGCGCGTCTTCGGCAACAGCATGATCGGCCGGGGTCTGCGCGCCCATCGCCGCCGTACGCGCCTTGGTCACGTTTTCGAACAAGGTTTTTTCATGCCCAGCGTAGCCCTTCACCGTTTCCACCAGGTTTGGGATGAGGTCATAGCGGCGCTTTAGCTGGACGTCGATGTCGGCCCAAGAATTGTCAGCGGCGTTTTTGGCGGAAATGAGCCGATTATAAGTGGCGATGAACCACAGAAACAACACAACAATGACGCCGAGTACGATATAAAGTCCCATAGGGTGGTTATGATTAAAATAATCAAGTATGATGGTTAAATAATCCCATACCCCGCGCGCATCGTCAACAAGGATACTATGAAGATCGATCCGAAAATATTCAAGGCTTACGATATTCGCGGCCTAGCCGCCACTGAGATAACGCCCGAGCTCTCCGAGCTGGTCGGCCGGGCGGTTGTCGCGCATACCGGCGCGAAAGTCGTGGTCGTCGGCCGCGATATGCGCGAAACTTCGCCCCAGCTCGCTGCCGCCTTAATTAAAGGCATCGTCGCTTCCGGCTCGGACGTCGTTGACATCGGACTCACCTCGACGCCGATGTTCTATTATGCCGTCGGGCAGCAATTTGATTATCGAGGCGAAACCTCTCCCGGCTTCGCAAGCCGAGGTTTCGCCTCAGAAGGCGCCGGCGTAATGGTCACCGCTTCGCACAACCCCAAGGAATATAACGGCTTCAAGATGGTCTTAAGCGACCTTGAGCCGATCGGCGAGGGAAGCGGTATGGAAAACATCCGCGACCTTGTGATCGCTGGAAATTTTTCCGACGCCCCCGAGGGTAATGTCATGGAAACTGATGTGCGCGAAGAATATGTCGCCAAACATTTGGAGATCGTGCCTCGCCGCGACGTCGGACAACCGCGCACGGTGTTTGATGCGGGGAACGGCATGGCGGGGTTTGTGGCGCCCGGGATCATCAAGGCCTACGGCTTGGAGAAAAAATGCCGGAAAATGTTCTTTGAGCTTGACGGAACGTTTCCCAATCATGAGCCGAATCCGGTGAAGCCGGAGAACATCGCCGCGCTTGTGGCCATGGTTCGTAAAGATGGCGCCGACTTGGGCGTGGCCTATGACGGCGACGCCGACCGCGTTGGGTTTGTTGACGAGACCGGCGCGCCGGTGCGTGGCGACCTGATGACGGCGCTTCTTGCCGGCGAGGTCTTGCAGCAGCATCCGGGCGCAACCATTCTCTACGACGTCCGCTCGAGCCGCGCCGTCCCCGAGGCGATCGCCTCCGCGGGCGGCAAGCCGGTCATGTGCCGGGTGGGTCACGCTTTCATCAAAAAACAAATGCACGAGACCGATGCATGGTTTGCCGGCGAGCTTTCGACGCATTATTATTTCCGCGATTTCTTCATGGCCGAATCGTCGGACCTGGCCATGCTTTACGCGCTGGCGGCCATGAAACGGATGGGGAAAAAGCTCTCCGAGCTGATTGCGCCAATCAAGAAATATTTTCACTCTGAAGAGATAAATTTTTCGGTGAATGACAAAAACGCGCTTATGAAACGTCTTGAGGAAAAATACGGGTCACTGGCATCCGAGACGATCCGGATCGACGGCTTGCGCTTCGAATTTTCCTCCTGGTGGTTTAATGTTCGCGCCTCGAACACCGAGCCATTGGTCCGCCTTAATTTGGAAGCGCAGACAAAAGAAGAAATGGATGCTAGGGTTGAGGAAGTGGCGGAAATAATTAGAAGGTTTTAGGTTTTAGGTTTTAGGTTTCAGGTGTCAGGTGTCGGGCCTAACCTGAAACCTGTAACCTGTAACCTGAAACCTGTAACCTAACAGCTAACGAATGATCGGCGTCTTTGATTCGGGAATTGGCGGACTCACCGTGGTGCGGGCGCTCAGGAAAAAACTTCCTCGCGCGCGCATTTTGTATGTTGGCGACGTGGCGCGCATGCCCTACGGCAACAAAAGCGCGACGACGGTCAACGAATACAGCCACGAGATCGTTCGTTACCTGCTCCGCCGCGGATGCAGGCTCATTGTCATCGCCTGCAACACGGCCTCGGCACTGGCCGCTGATTCTTTGCGCGAAGATTTCGCCGTGCCGATCCTCGACGTCATAACGCCCGCGGTGCGCGCAGCGCGGCGTGCCACGAAAAAGGGAAAGATCGCCATCTTGGGAACGCGCGGAACCGTCGGGAGCGGGGCGTATCAAAAAGAATTACCGCCGGGCTCCGCCGCTCTGACCTGCCCCATATTCGTTCCTCTTGCCGAAGAAGGATATGCCGGAACCAAGGAGGGGAAAGCGATCGTCGCCCATGCGCTGCGATCGCTGCGCGGAAAAAAAATAAGCACGGTGATCCTGGGATGCACCCATTATCCGCTCTTGCGGCGCGAAATAAGAGCGGCACTTCCGGGCCCCAGACTCATTGATTCCTCCGCCGTCGCGGACGACGCCGTCGCGCTCGTGAAACTCGATCCGAGCCTCGAAAACGGCGGAAAACCCTCTCTTGAGATAATGGTCACCGACCGTACGGCGCATTTCGAACGACTGGCGAGCAAAATAATCGGCAGCAAGGTCAAGCTGAAGGTCATTGATCTGGAAAGCTTATCCGGAATTCGACATTAGTCATTCATCATTCATCATTCGACATTCATGTCCATCCTCATCTTCGTCATCGTTCTCGGCATCATCATCTTTGTCCACGAACTCGGGCATTTTCTTGCCGCCAAATGGGCCGGCATGCGCGTGGATGAATTCGGCTTTGGTTTCCCGCCGCGGATCTTCGGCGTTAAGCGAGGCGGCACGCTTTACTCGCTTAACTGGATTCCCTTGGGCGGCTTCGTGAAGATCAAAGGCGAGAATGGCGAAGAGGCCTGGGAGACCGACAGCTTCGCCGCCAAATCAATGCCGCGGCGCATCTTGGTGATCCTTGCCGGGGTGAGTATGAACATTATTTTGGCCTTTGTTCTTTTTACCGGCGGTTATATTGCGGGCGTGCCGCAGGCGATCGACGTGCCGCCGCAGGGCGCGATCGTTTCAGCCCCGACCATTCAGGTGGGAAACGTGCTTGTCGGATCACCCGCCAGTCGCGGCGATCTTCGGACGAACGACGTGATCAAGGATTTTAACGGTCAAAAAGTGACGAACGCCGATGCTTTGCGTTCGGCGATAAAGGCCAGTACGGGCGATGTAAAAATACAGGTCAAGCGGGGCAAGACCGAGGTTGAATTAACGATCGTCCCCGAGGTATTAAAGGAAACGGGCAGTCGCGGGCTCGGGGTCGAACTTATCGACGTCGGCACGGTGCGTTTTCCATGGTACTTGGCGCCCATTCGCGGCGCCGAGGCGACCGCTTACTTGCTTTGGTCGATCATTCTCTCTTTCTACGGCTTGCTGGCCGGGCTTTTTGCCGGTCAAGGACTTTCGCCGGACGTCTCCGGACCCATCGGGATCGCGGTGGTGACCGGACAGGCGGTGCAGATAGGTTTCGCATATTTGGTCGAATTTGTCGCTTTGCTTTCGTTGAACCTCGCCGTCGTGAACGCCATTCCTTTCCCGGCCCTGGACGGCGGGCGTTTTCTCTTTCTTATCATCGAGGCGGTGCGTCGGCGCCCGGTTTCTCAAAAGGTCGAGGGCGTTGTTCATCAAATAGGGTTTGCCATCCTCATGCTCCTGGTAGTGGCGGTAACATACCGGGATTTGGTAAGATACGGGGGTGCGATCCTCGGGTTCTTTAAGGGGATAATATAATGAACAATGAACAATGAACGATGAACAATTCCGGCTTCGCCGAGGGCGAGAATTGATTTGTTCATAGTTTATCGTTCATAGTTCATACGTATGTCTGACACCAAAAAACAATTGGAAAAGATCATCGCCGATTCGGTGCTGGAATTGGCAACAGCCGACGAAGAGGGGCTTCGCAATATCGAGGTGCGCCTTTTGGGGCGCAAGGGCGAAGTGAACCGCGTGCTTTCCGCGATGGGCGGGCTTGATACCGCCGGCCGCGCCGAACTCGGGGCGGCCGTTAATGCCGCCAAGCGGGAATTGGAACAAGCGATCGCGCATCGCCGCGCGGCGCTTGGCGTTGAACTTTCCGCCGAACTTGCTGAAAACGATTGGATCGACACGACCGAGCCGGGCACAGTCTCCGCCGCCGGCCACAAGCATCCGACGAACGCCGCGATCGAAGAAATGAGCGCGCTTTTCGAGCGCATCGGATTCCGCCGCGCGCGCTACAATGAGGCGGAATTCGATCATTACGCTTTTGAATCCCTGAACATGCCCAAAGACCATCCGGCCCGCGACGACTGGGAGACGTTCTTTTTGGATGCGCCGGAAAATAAAAAGTGGGGCAAGCAGGTCATGACGCCGCACACTTCGAACGCCCAGGGGCACGAAATGGAGCGCCGTTGCCCGCCCATTCGCATGGTCTCATTCGGGAAAACCTATCGCCGCCAGTCGGATGTCACGCACTTGACGATGTTCCATCAGTTCGAAGGGCTTGTTATTGACCGCGGCATCAACTTGACGCACTTGCGCGGCACGCTCGATCATTTTGCCAAGGGTTATTTTGGCGCCGAGCGCGTCACGCGTTTGCGCCCACATCACTTTAAATTCACCGAACCCAGTTTTGAGGTGGATATTTCTTGCGGCCTCTGCAACGGAACCGGCAAGATAGGCGGCGTTAACTGTCGCGTTTGCAAGTCCGGCTGGCTGGAGTTGGGCGGGGCCGGCATGGTTCACCCCAACGTTTTAAAGGCGGGCGGCATTGATCCAAAAACATACAGCGGCTTTGCTTTTGGCTGGGGCGTTGAGCGCACGATGATGATGGCTGCCGGCATGCGCATTCCCGACATCCGCTTCATCTATAATAACGACCTGCACTTCCTAAACCAGTTCTAGATATGCAATTCCTCTTACTTATTATTTTGGCGCAAGCGTTGTATTCGGGCGGCGATCTGGTTCGCAAGTTCATTCTTCACGGACAGGATTTCGATCTGACGCTCCTTAAGTCGCTCCCCATGTGGCTCACCCTCGTACTTTCGGGCGTCGCCTTCGTCATCCAGCTGTTCGTCCTTAAGCATTACGACCTCTCGCGCACCATCACGATCCTCGCTTGTTGCGCCATCGTCTTTTCCGTGGCTCTTGGCATTATCTTCTTCAAAGAAAAATTCAATCTCATAAATTATGCGGGCGTGGCGCTGGCGGTGGTGGCGGTCATCCTTACGCACGTCGGACACGATTCTTAATTATGAAACATGAAACACGCAACATGAAACATTCTTGTTCCGTCCGGACGGAACTGAAATGTTTTATGCTTCATGCTTCATGATCAACCGATCTATGAACATCCTTGTTTCGGACAAATGGCTGCGCGAGTACGTGAAAATGAAGCAAACGCCCGATAAGTTCGCGGCCTTAATTTCGCTTGTCGGCCCGTCGGTCGAACATATCAACTATCGCGGCGCCGAGCTGGATAATGTTGTCGTGGGAAAGATCGTCGGCTTGGAAAAGCACCCCAATGCCGACAAATTGCGTTTGGCGAAAGTCGATGTCGGCGGCAAGACCTTATCGATCGTCTGCGGCGGTTCGAATTTGAGCGAGGGGCAGCTCACGGCGGTCGCGCTCGTCGGCGCCCGCGTCCGCTGGCACGGACAGGGCGAGCTTGTTACGCTCGAGCCGGCGACCATCCGCGGCGTTGCCTCGGAAGGCATGATCTGCGCCTCGTCCGAGATCGGCTTGGCCGACCGTTTTCCGGCCAAGGACGAAAAAGAGATCGTCGATCTGACATCTTTCGGTTATAAACCCGGCACGCCGCTTGCCAAAGCGCTTGGCTTGAACGACTGCGTTTACGATATTGAAGTGACGAGCAATCGCCCGGACGCATTCGGCATTGTCGGTTTGGCTCGTGAAGCGGCCGCGGCTACCGGGGGCAATTTTGTGTGGAAGGAAGCAAAATTGCCAAGAACCAAGAACCAAGAACCAATTTCCAAGAATTTAAAAGTTAGCATTCAAACGAAAAAGACCTGTTCGCGCTACCAAGCGGCCGTGATCGAAGGCGTCACCGTCGGCTCGTCGCCCGCTTGGATGCAAGAGCGCTTGGTTTCCGCCGGATTGCGTCCGATCAATGCCGTCGTCGACATTACCAACTATGTGATGCTCGAATTGGGGGAGCCCATGCACGCCTTTGACGAGGCGATGGTGCCCGGCCGGGTCATCAAAGTTCGCGAGGCAGTTGAGGGCGAAAAACTTCTCGCGCTTGATGGCAAAGAATATGCGCTTAAGCCGGGCATGATGGTGATCGCGAACGCGACGGAACCGATCGCGGTGGCCGGGATCATGGGCGGCGAGGCCTCGGGCGTCACCGGAGCAACGAAGAACATTGTTTTGGAAGCGGCAAGTTTTAACAGCGCTTCGGTGCGCCACACCGGGCGGGCTCTTAATTTGCGCTCCGACGCCGCCATGCGTTTTGAGAAGAACGTGCCGCAAGGGTTGACCGCGCCGGCGCTCGCGCGCGCCGTTCAACTGGTCTTGCAAATTTGCGGCGGAAAACTGGTGGGGGCAGCCGACGAGATCGTGCGCCGCGAGACCGCGCCGCGCGTTTCCATTGCAACGCGTTCGCTTTGCGAAAAGATCGGAATTAATATTGCGCCCGCGGTTGCTAAGAAATATTTGACCGCCTTGGGTTTTGCCGTGACGGCGAGCGCGAGCAAAATCACGGCCAAGGTTCCGTATTGGCGCGTCGGCGATATTGCGATCGCCGAAGACCTGGTCGAGGAGATCGCCCGCCTCTATGGCTATCATAAATTGCCGTCTGTCATTCCGCCGGGCGTTTCCAATGAGGCTCCGGATCCGGTCTTTGACGTCGAGGCACGCATTCGCGAAGCGCTGATCGGCGCCGGTTGCGCCGACATGATGAGCGTCTCGCTCGTTGGCGCCGAATTGCTGAAGCAAGCCGGGGAAGGGGAAGCGCCGGTTGCACGCATCAGTAATCCGCTGACCAACGACCTTGAATTCTTGCGCCCATCGCATCGCGCGCGGCTTTTGGAAGCGGTGCGCATCAACGAAAAGAATTTCAGCGCCGGTTCCGGCTTTGAGATAGGCAAGGTGTTCACGCCTTCCATCGATGCCGACGAACTGCCGGTCGAGCAATTGAGTTTGGGGGTCGTCGTTTGGGGACGCTCGATGTCAGGCGGCGTCGGTCGCGATCAAGGCGAAATATTCTATTCAGCCAAAGGGCTGGTTGAACGGCTTAGCGAAGCATTGCATGTCAATTTGACCTTTGGCAAGGATTTTCCCAAGAACGATTTTTGGCACCCCGGCCGTTCGGTCTCTGTCCATTTGGGCGATGCGGTCATTGGCACGCTGGGCGAACTCACGCCCGACGCCCGCGCCGCCGCCGGCGTTGAATCGCGGGTCGCTCTTGCTTTGATCGACGTGGCGGAACTCGTCAAAGCCGCCAAGCCGTCGGCCGATTATCGCGAACCATCCGCCTATCCGCCCGTCTTGCGCGACATCGCTTTCGTCGTTCCCCGAAAGACCGAACATGAGTTCATCGTCGCCGCGGTCAAAGCCGTTGATCCGCTCATTGTCGGCATCGAGCTTTTCGACCACTACGAAGGCAAGGGGATTGAAGAAGGAAAAAAGAATTTGGCATATCACCTCACCTACCAATCGCCCTCGCGCACGCTTGTCGCCGACGAGGTCGATGCCATCCATGCCAAGGTTTCGCGGATGCTTGAGCACAAATTCCACGCGACGATAAGAGAATAGCTCCGGTCGTCATTCCCGCTAAGGCGGGAATCCAATCTCGCTTGGTCGTACGTCCGCCCAATATGGATTGGATCCCCGACGTCGCTCGGGGATGACAAAATAACGTCATTCCCGCGAAGGCGGGAATCCAATCATCACTTGGTCGGACGGACGCCCGATATTGATTGGACCCCCGACGTGCGCTCGGGGGCGACGCAGTAGCGTCCTATTCGTAAATTCGTAACCGATTCGTGATTTCGTAAGAATGTCATCGCATTTGATTAAAAGCGAAAAATGTGTTATAGTAAATAACTAACATAATCGACGCATTTACAACGGTATGTACCTTGCAAGCACAAAAGACATCTTATTCATCGTTCTGGCCTTTGCCGTGCTGTGGCTGGCTATTTTTCTTTCTTGGACGCTTTATTACCTTATTGGCATTTTAAAGGACGCGCGCGACACGGTGCACGGGATCAAAAAGGCGGCTGATGCCGTCGAGGCGGCGGCCGGACAGGTCAAAACCAAGTTCGGCTCTTTCATGAACATCGCCTCGATCGGCGCCGAAGGCATGAAGATCTTCATGGAAAAAATGGCGGCGGCGAAAGCGAAGAAGAAAGGGAAATAAGGGTCGAATGTCGAATATCGAATGACTAATGTCGAATAACAAACCCCCGCGAAAGCGGGGTGTTTTGGTATAGGCGTCAATTCGACATTCGACATTAGACATTCGTCAATCAAGGTAGTAATCTATACGAATTCGATAGGAACTCCCTACTCCCTACTCCCTACTCCCTAAACCCATGTCCCGTTTCGTCCACCTCCATGTTCACACTCATTACAGCTTGCTCGACGGGCTTACCCAGATCGATCAGTTGGTAAATAAGGTGAAGTTCCACGGTATGGACGCGGTGGCGATCACCGATCACGGAGCAATGTACGGGGCGATCGAGTTTTATCAGGCGTGCAAGAAAAAAGATATTAAACCGCTCATCGGCATGGAAGCGTATGTCGCGCCGAAGTCGCGGTTTGAGAAATCCGGCCGCGGCGGAGAGAATGATACTTCGCACCTCACGCTCATTGCCAAGAACATCACCGGCTATCGGAACTTGATGAAGCTTGCCACCCGCGCGTCGCTTGAAGGATTTTATTACAAACCGCGCACCGATCATGAACTGCTCGCCGAGCTCGGCGAGGGGATCATCGCGCTTTCAGGGTGCTTGAATGGTGAAATTCCCAAGGCGATCCTTGCGAACGAAACGCATCGCGTGCGCGAGCTTATCAAGAAATATCAAAGTTATTTTGGCAAGGATTTTTATTTGGAAATTCAAAGCCATCCGACTGTGCCAGAACAGGATATTGTTAACCGCGGGCTTTTTAAATTATCCGAAGAATTCGGCATACCTCTCGTCGCCACCCAAGACAGCCACTACTTGGATCCTAGCGATAATGATGCTCAGGACATTTTGGTATGCGTGCAAACGGGAAAAACGGTTGACGACCCGAAGCGCCTCGATATGCGCTCACTCGACGTCAGCTTCCCGGCCGGCGCGCTCATGGAAGAGCGGTTCCGCGATTATCCGGGCGCTTGCGAAATGACCGGAAAAATTGCCGACTCGGTGAATTTGGAACTTGATCTTGGCAAATGGGTTTTTCCGGCTTTCGTTCCTCCGGGAGGTATGAACGCGAAGGATTACTTGGCAAAAATTTCTCACGAAATGCTTGACGCCAAATACGGCGGCAAAGCGCCGGACGAAGCGGTCGCGCGTTTGGAATACGAGCTGGGGATCATCTCGAAAAAAGGATATGACCCGTACTTTTTAGTGGTCGCCGACTACACCAACTGGGCGCGGCATAACGGGATCATTTCCACCACTCGCGGCAGCGCCGCCGGCTCGTTGGTTTCGCATGTGATCGGCATTTCCGAGGTCAATCCGCTTTTTTTCAAACTGCCGTTCGAGCGCTTCCTCAACCCTTCGCGTCCGTCGCCGCCCGACATCGACATGGACTTTGCCGACAATCGTCGTGAAGAGGTTTTGGAATATGTGAAAGGCAAGTACGGCGCCGACAAGGTGGCGCAAATTTGCACCTTTGGAACGATGCAAGCGCGCGCCGCCGTGCGCGACGTCACCCGCGCTCTTGGTTTGCCGTACGCTTTCGGTGATCGTCTCGCTAAACTCATTCCGCCGGGAGCACAGGGTTTTGCCATGACGATCGACCGCGCCATGGTTGAGAACGCCGAATTTGCCGAATTGGTGAATCGCGACCCCGACGCCAAGCGCGTCATCGACCTCGCCAAGAAAGTCGAAGGATGCGTGCGCCACGCTTCGGTGCACGCGGCCGGTGTCGTTATTGCGCCCAGCCCGCTTACCGATTTTACGCCGCTTCAAAAAGAATCCGGCGGCGGCGACAAAATAATCACTCAGTACGACATGAACGCCGTCGAAGCGTCGGGCACGCTTAAAATGGACTTCCTCGGGATAAGAAACTTGTCCATTTTGGGAAATGCCATTCGACTCGTTAAAATAACCAAGAACATCGACATTAAATTGGTCGAGTTGCCATTAGACGACAAAAAAACTTTTGAGATGCTGGCGCGCGGCGAGACCTTTGGTGTGTTCCAGCTTTCCGGCGACGGCATGACCAAGTACCTCAAAGAACTCGGGCCGACCACCATTTTCGATCTTCAAGCGATGGTGGCGCTTTACCGTCCGGGCCCCATCGACATGATCCCGGAATATATCGCGCGCAAACACAATCCCGGACGCGTTAAGTTTCCCGATCCGCGCATGAAAGACATTACCGACCAATCCTACGGCGTCATCACTTATCAGGACGACGTGCTCCTTACCGCGATCAAGCTCGCCGGCTACAGTTGGGAAGAAGCCGATAAATTCCGCAAAGCCATGGGCAAGAAGATCCCGGCGGAAATGGCCAAGCAGAAAGAGAAGTTTTGGAAGGGGATCGTGGCAAACGGCGGCAAGGAGGAGTTGGCCGGCGAACTGTGGCATTTGATCGAGCCGTTCGCGGCTTACGGCTTTAACAAGGCGCATGCCGCCTCATACGCGATCGTCGCTTATCATACCGCTTACATGAAAGCGCATTTCCCGGCCGAGTATATGACCGCCATTATGACGGCCGAGTCCGACGACCTGGAAAAGGTCGCCGAAGCGGTTGCCGAGTGCGCCAGGATGGGCATTGCCGTATTGCCGCCGGACGTTAATTCTTCTTTTAAAGATTTTACTTACATCGACGATCAACATATCCGCTTCGGACTTTTGGCGATCAAGAACATCGGTTCGGACACGGTCGAAAACATCATTGCCGAGCGTAAGAGCAAGGGGCCTTTCACGACGCTTGAAGATCTTTTGTTGCGTTTGAACTTGAAGTCGCTTAATCGCAAGTCGGTGGAGAGCTTGATAAAGTCCGGCGCCATGGACGCTTACGGCGACCGGCAGGCGCAACTCGACGCGGTCGAAGCGATGCTTGGCTACGCGCGCGAGAACCAGAAAGCGGCCAATTCAAATCAGTCGTCTCTCTTTGGCATTGCGACCCTTGCGCGCGCCACGATCCGCTTGGCGGAAGGCGTGACCACGGCCAAAGCCGACCGCTTGGCGTGGGAAAAGGAACTGCTCGGGCTTTATGTTTCCGAACATCCGTGGCAGCAATGGGGCGCGCTCCTCGCGGGCGTCACGACTTCGCTTTCCGAAGCGCTTTTAAAAAGCGAAGGCGCGCCGGTTACCATAGGCGGCGTCATTGTCACGGTCAAGAATATTCAGACCAAAAAGAACGACACGATGGCGTTTGTAAAATTGGCCGACATGACCGGCTCGACCGAGATCATTGTTTTCCCATCGATCTATAAGCTTGGGAGCGCCATGTGGGCCGAGGATCGTCTGATGGTCGTTTCGGGCAAGATCTCGTCAAAGGACGGCATGCCAAAGATCATCGCCGACCGCGCCGAGGTCGTTAATGTGCAGACGGTCGCGCGCATCAAACAGGATTTTGGACCGCGAACGGCTCCCGGCACGGCACCGCCGCCGGAGGAAAAACCGGTTTCTCTCATTGTCGCCAAACTCGAGCCGTCGATGGTCAATCAGCTCAAAGCGCTTTTAGAAAAACACCCCGGCGCCTCGCCGGTCGAACTCGTCTATATGGAAGGCGGCCGTTCCCGCCGCGTCCGCACTTCGCTTAGGGTGGCGATGAGCGACGTCCTGCGGCAAGAGATTGAGTCCGTGCTGGGAGAGGGGAGCGTAAAGTAGACGGCCATTATCCCTATTATCTCTATCATTCCCGCGGAAGCGGGAATCCAATCATCATTGGTCGTTGATGAAACAATATTTCGTTTATATTCTCGCAAGCGGTTTTAATGGGACGCTATATGTTGGCGTTACTTCAAATTTGGTTCGTCGCGTTTATGAACATAAGCAAGATTTTGTTGAAGGGTTTACCAAACAATATAAGGTTCATGATCTTGTATATTTCGAAACAACCGACAGCGGCGAAACCGCCATCACCCGCGAAAAACGGTTGAAAAAATGGAATCGCGCTTGGAAATTGGATTTGATAAACAAATCTAATCCGGAGTGGAAGGACTTGTATGACGAAATCAACCAATAATGATTGGGTCCCCGCCTTCGCGGGGACGACAAGATAAAAAGAAAAAGACCGACGGAGCGTTCCGTCGGTCTTTCGGTTTTGTGTGTTCGCGTTAGTAGGTCGTCAGATTGCGGACCGCGAAATTACCGCTGCCGCTGACGATGTCATTCGTAATGCACCCGTTGGCGCAGTTCAGCGTGACGTCATATTGGTAGTTGATCTCGAAGGCGATGATGCAGTGCGGATCGAGGATGTGATCGTTCAAGCGATCATTGTAATCGATCCTGAAAGAGCCGAAGGGGACGTGTATCGTTTGCCAATCGGTTGTCACTTGCGATTGCGGAATGTCATACCACCAAAGCTCGTCGTCAAGCACGCCGGCGTCCGAGCGGTCGTGGGCGCCGGCGCCTTGGCAGATAGTATCCGCCAAGGTGACGCGCAACGTCGCTTCGGGCCGCGGCGAAGACATGCTCCCTTTATAATCGAAGGATATTCCCGTAGCGCCGCAGAGGTTCGTATCGGCGTTGAACTGGCTTCGTAGTGTGAACCAATCAGCGTATTCGACCGGACAATCGCAACTGAGCGATTCAAAGCTCGTCATCTGAAGTTTGTAACTAACATCGACCTCTCCTGCCACGGGTGATGACGCCTGGATGGTCTCGATCATGTGGCTGCCGGTTTGGTAATACACCCCGAAACCGTCTTGGATGCCGATGTAGTCAGCTGCGGGGAGTTGGTTAGGATCGGTCGTGTTGCTTATGGACATGAGCGATTGAGCCGAGACATTGGCATCGGTTGCCGCGCACTGACATATTGGCGTCGTGCATGGCGGCCGGGTGTCCGGGGGCGGCATGTCCGGTCCCTTGTCGGGTGCGCTGTCGGCGATAGCCGGTGTGTCTGGCGCGGCGGCATCGAATCGTTGCGGTTCGACAATAAAGGCGGGAACGTCGGGAACGCTCGGCGCATCCGATTTGCCGGTGTCTTGCGCAATCGAAACATCAATTACGGCAACATCGTTTGGTGGTGCGTTTGCGTCTTTGGGAACGACCAAAGTGTCCGACGCGGCCGCATCGATGACGATCGGAACGGTCGGCGCATCGGGAGCGGGCGGCGCGGCGTCAGCGATGACGGGCGAAATACAGCCGGGCGTTTGTACGACGATAGGTTCGCCGGTGCCGCAATCGCAGCTGCAGGTGCAGGGATCCGCGCAAACGCAGGCGCAGGTCGGTGCCGTCGGCGGCGCGGCGTCCGGCGTCACGTAGACGACGATGGTTTGCGCATCAGGCGACTTGGCGCCATTGGGCGCGGCGTCATGCGCTGATCCAGATATGCTTCCGCCGCATGAGGCGAGCGCCATGGCACAGATGCCAACGATCGGCCGGAATTTCTGCTGAAAATACGTTTTTTTCGACATGATCGATCCTCCTGTTTCCGTTTTTGCAGATTGTGAGAGAGCTATCTACTTAAGGTCTATACCTCCCAACAGCAGTGTCAAGTTGCAATTTTTCTCTTTAGCCGTTTGTTGCTATAATGACAAACTATGGCCGTCCACCAAACTCCCAGCGCCGCAAGCGCGTCGGTTCGCCTCTATAAGCGCATTGCTTTCACTTTCATTGGTCTAACTTTGGTGCTTTTGGGCGTGGTCCTCGCCGCCACCTTTTCGCGCGCCATCGTCACTATAACGGCTAAACCGGTCTCGGTTCGCGCCGAGGTTAAGGTAGCGGTCGCCGCCTCAACGACGACCGCCGAAACCGTGCCCGGCATGGTTATCGCAACCGCCGTAAGCGGCCAAAGTTCGGCGAGCGCGGCGGCCGGCACCGGCATCGTGATCAAGGGCAAAGCGACCGGCACCGTGCTTTTGGTGAACAAACGCGCGGCGCCGCAAACACTGGTCGCCACCACCCGCCTGCTTTCGCCGGACAATGTGCTTTTTCGCCTCAAGAAAAGCGTGGTCATTCCGGCAAACGGCGAGCTTAAGGATGTCGCGGTGTCTGCCGATGTCTCCGGCGCTGCGGGTGAAATAGGGCCGACCACCTTTACCATTCCCGGATTGCCGGCGAATTTGCAGAAGCTTGTTTATGCGTTCTCGGAAAAGCCCATGACCGGCGGCATAAGCAACACGAGCGCGGTAGCGCAATCCGATATTGACAAAGCCGTCTCCGACCTCAAGGACCAGCTGGTTTCCAAAGCGACGGCGGATCTGACGGCGCAAGCGGCCGGCCGCGGTTTTACGGGCTCGGCGATCTTTGTTAACGAGGACGCGCGATCGGTCTCGGCAAAAGTCGGCGATACCGTCGGTTCGTTCAACGTGCTTCTTAAATTGACCGTTACCGGCGTTTATTACAACAAGGAAAAATTGCAGAACTTGGGCTCGGCCGCCTTGCTCGCCAACGTGCCCGCGGACATGGAGCTCGGCGCTAACAATGTTGATACGGCCGAGGTTACGGTGCAGAACGCCGATGCCGCGAAGGGTACCGCCACGCTCGACGCCGTAATGACCGGACAAGCGGTCATTACGCCTTCAAGCCAGGTCCTGGACAAATCGCGGATCGTCGGGTTGGACGCCGGTACGATCAAGGCCTATTTCAAGAGCTTTGATTCTGTTTCCGACGCGCAGGTCGTCTTTTCGCCCTTTTGGGTAAAGCACGCGCCGCCGGCCAACCATATTACGATCAATATCAAGTAAGGGGGCGGCGATCGCGTGAGAAATTATTATTTTTTGGACTGCGGAACTTCCGCCCACCTCCAGCTTTGGCTGGATTGGGCGGACCCGCGCGGGAGCGTTAGCGAGGCGTGCGGGCGATATTTTAACGCTCAGACAGTCCTCGTCTCAAAAAATAATAATTTCTCACGCGATCTTAATGGGAGTGAAATGAAATGCCGAAGAGGCTTTTTTTATTCATAAAATGTTTTATAAAGGTCAAGGAAGAGATCGCCATAACAAATACGCAAATGAAAACTGCCAGCTTTAACGCTGGCGGTTTCTGGCCTTCCGGCTTAACGCCGGATTAATCCTTATCGGCAGTTTTAAATTTGAAGAATTTTTTAACATTGTGCCGATCGAATTTTTGATAACGGCATTATATATTTTGTCACCCCCGAGCGCACGTCGGGGGCCCAATCAATATTAGGCGGCCGTCCGACCAAGCGAGATTGGATTCCCGCCTCCGCGGGAATGACAATTTGAGATGCTTCGATCTTTCTATT
>Ga0265342_10000504_pt1 | contig 41894 bp, 30 predicted proteins | sample 4CB327metaG_FD_203125 | JGI IMG/M metagenome (GOLD analysis project Ga0265342, IMG submission 203125) | Rhizosphere microbial communities from Carex aquatilis grown in University of Washington, Seatle, WA, United States - 4-CB3-27 metaG | ecosystem: Host-associated > Plants > Roots >... | reverse complement strand
CCGGGATCACACGAGGGCGATCCGCCGGGGGGCGATCTGGTCGAGGAGTACGTGACGCCGTTCGGACACATGGTGGGCGCCTATGTCCCGGTCACGCCCTATCCCTTCGGGATCCTGGTCGAGAAGACCGTGGCGGCGGCGCTGGCCCGGGTGAACCGGATCCGGGTGGCCACCCTCCTGTGGATCGCCATCTCCGCCATCGTGGGCGGGTTCATCGCGCGGGTGGTGGCCCGACGCATCGCCGGCCGGGTCGCCGAGCTCGCCGAGGGCGCGCGCCAGATCGCCGCCGGCAAGCTCGACGTCACCCTCGCGGTGCGCGCCACCGACGAGCTCGGCGATCTGGCCCACACCTTCAACCGCATGACCGGCGCGCTCGGAGCCGCCCGGCGGGAGATCGTCAAGAAGAACGACGAGATCGTGGGCTGGAACCAGACCCTCGAGCGGCGCGTGGAGGAGAAGACCCGGGAGCTGCGCCAGGCGCAGGACCTGTTGCTGCGCTCCCGCTCGCTGGCGGCGCTGGGCGAGCTCGGCTCGGGGGTGGCGCACGAGATCAACAACCCCCTCGCGGGGGTGCTGGGGCTGGCGCAGCTCACGCTGGTGGACCTGCCCGCCAACCACCCGATCCGATCGAACCTGCAGGACATCGAGCAGCAGGCCATGCGCATCCGCCGGATCGTGACCAATCTCCTGCGGTTCGCGCAGCGCCAGGCCGGGGAAGACTTCCGGCCCCTCGACCTGCAACGCGTGCTCGAGGACGCGGTCGAGCTGTGCGGGCCGAGCGAGCTCGATGCGAGCGGGATCCAGCTGGTGCGGCATTACCAGCCCAAGTTGCCGCTCATCCGCGGCAGCGCCACGCAGCTGCAGGAGGCGTTCATCCAGCTCATCCAGAACGCGCGAGGCGCCATGTCGGTGTCGGGCGCGTCGCTGCTGGGGCTGGGGCTGGGGACCGGCGCGGGGACCGAGAGCTCCGCGTCCCCACCGGTGCCGATGGTGGCGGCCGCCCAGGGAGCCGGAGGGGCGTCGCGCTCCCCCCCCGCCTTCGGGATCGCCTTCCCGGCGCCACCGGCGAGGTCGTCGATCCTCGGCGGTGGACAGTTGACTCTCGAGACCTCGGTGTCCGACGATACCCTGGTGCGGGTCGCCATCTCAGACACCGGGCGCGGGATCGCGCCGGAGCATCTGCCGCGCATCTTCGATCCCTTCTTCACGACCAAGGTCAACTGGACGGGGATCGGGCTCGGTCTGTCCCTGGTGCACAAGACCATCGAGGATCACGGGGGGGTCATCCAGGTCACGAGCGAGATCGGCGTCGGCACCACCTTCCGGATGACTTTTCCGGCCTACCGGCCGGCCTCGGTGGTGCGGCCGTGAGGGAGGAGCAGCCGACGCCACGCACGCACCCGCGGGTGGTGCGCCGAGTGCTTGGTCGCCCACCGCGCGGGCTCCCGCCGCCCCCACCGCGGAGCACCAGCGCAGCCACCCACCGCTGGCGCAAGCAGCTCGGCATGGGCGCCGGAGCCATCGCCGTCGTGGTCCTGGTCGCGCTCGCCGTTCGCTCGTCGCGGCCCGGCCCCCGCCGCGCCGCCGGCGTCGTTCGCGCGGCGCAGGAAGGCGCCGCGCTCACCGCCGGCGTCGCGCGACCGACGCGCGAACACCTGCCCGAGGTCGAGAGCCACATCTTCCACGTGGCCGAGGCTACCGGCCGGGTCGAGGCCCGTCGCGGTGGCCAGTGGGTGCTGGTCAGCCGCGGCGACGTCCTGACCCAGGACGACGTGGTGCGCACCAGCAACGGACGGGCGCTGCTCAAGATCGGGATCGGCACCGAGGTCGAGCTCCGCGACCGGGTCGAGGTCCGCCTCGATAGCATCTCGCGCGCCGGGGCGAGCCTCGATCTGCGGCACGGCAAGCTGGTGGCGCGGGTGGGTCGGGCCGACTCGAACATCGTGATCACCGCGGCCAACACCCGCACGGTGAACGACCGGTCGGCGCCCGCCCGCTTCGTGGTCCTCGCCGACGATCGGGGCCAGGTCACGGTGGCCGCCACCGAGGGCGCGGCCCGCTTCGAGGCCGCGGGCCATGCGGTGGTGGTCCCGGCCGGGCAGGTCACGCGCGCCCAGGCCGGACAGGTGCCGGCCGATCCGGAGACCATCCCCGAGGAGATCTTTCTCAGCGTCACCTGGCCCACCAGGGAGAACCGCGACGACGACCGCATCCCGATCGGGGGGCGGGTCGATCCGCGCTCGCTCGTGCGGGTCAACGGCGCGCTGGCCGAGCCCGACGCGAACGGCCGCTTCGCCGCCGCCGTTCCGGTGCACGACGGCACCAACCCCGTCGAGGTCGAGGTCGAGGACATCTCGGGTCGGATCCGGGTGGAGAAGCGCGACGTGCGCAAGATCCCCACCCGGCCCCCGGAGCTCGTGCCGGTCAAGACGGAGCTCTGGACCCCATGACCAGGCGAGCCGGCCCACCTTCGTCCTTGCCCTTGCCCTCGGACCCACCCCCGCCGGCAGCCCGTCCTCCGGGCGAATCGGAGCGGCTCACCGCCCTGGCGGCGGACAACCGGCGGCTGCGTGAGCTGCTCGCGGAGGCCGGGCGCCTGGCGGAGGCCGGCCGCTTCGCGGCCAAGCAGAACCACGAGCTGCGTCAGCCGCTCTTCGCCATCAAGGGGCTGGCGCAGCTGCTGCTCGACCGCGATCCCATCGACGCGGCCGAGGTGCGCGACTTTGCCAAGCACATCGTGGAACAGACCGAGCGGCTGACCGGGCTCGTGACCGATCTGCGACACCTGACCATCCCCTCGAACCGCTCGGCCGGACGCGCCACCGAGGTCTCGCCGGTGCTCTCGCGCGTGGTGGGTTTGCTCGAATGGCGGTTCCGGCGCGGGGTGACGCTGCGAACCGAGACCGAGCCCGACGTCCCCGAGGTCCCGCTCGCCGCCCACCAGCTCGAGCAGATCCTCATCAACCTGCTGTCGAACGCGCTCGATGCGGTGGCTGGGCAGAGCCGGCCGACGGTCCAGGTGCGGGTCGCGATCACCGGGCGCGCCGCCGCCACCACGGACGGCGCCGCCGCGCGACCGACCGGGGTCGAGATCCTGGTCGCCGACAACGGGATGGGAATCGCGCTCGGGGTTCGCCAGCGTCTCTTCGAGAGCTTCTTCACGACCAAGGGGAGCGAGGCGGGTACCGGGCTCGGGCTGGCCGTGAGCCGGGAAATCGCGCTCTCGGCCGGAGGGGATCTCACGCTGCAGGAGGACCCGGGGAGCTGGAACGAGCCCGCCGTGACCTGCTTTCGCCTCTACCTGCCGGTGGCGCCGTCGGGCTCGGAGAACGGCGGCACGTGACCTCGATGGCGCCGCGGGTCCGTTTTCGTGGCAGTGAAAGTGGGGCTCCTCTCCCTCGCAGCCCGGGGTGGAAGTCGGACCGAGCCGAAATGGGCGCGGCGAGGCCGGATGCAAGGAGCAGCGAAGCGCGGAATACTGGCGGTATTCGAGCGAGCGGCGACGCGGCAGACGGCCTTGCCCCGCCCGTTTCGGCGACGCGGAGACTTTCACCACGGGCTGCTAGCCCTGCCCCCGCTTCGCGGGGGGAGGGGACAAGAGGGAGGCGGAGCCGAGCCTCGCCCCGTCCTCGTCCCCGCGCCCCGCGAGGCGTGGAGAGTCCCGGAGGGACGTGCTGGCCCATCCCTGCGGATGAAAGCCGAGCCCCGCCTCACGTCATATCCCGTCGCCCCGCGGGGCGGGGAGAGGGTCAGGGAGAGGGGCCCACTTCACTCGGGGGCCGGTCCGCGAGGAACTTTGCCCGCGTGGCGGCCTGCGCGCTCGCGCTGGCCGTCCTGCTCGCCGGGACCCGCTCCTCCCGCGCGGCGGCGACCGGCGCGGATCCTCGGACCGGTCCGGCGCCCGCCCCGGGGCTTCCGAGGGTGCGGTGGATCGCGGATCGGGCGGCGCTGAACCTCGGGCTCGACGCCCGCGCCAGCTTGACCCTCGCCGTCGATGGCCCGGATGCGGCCTTTGCCGTCCCGGGACGCGTGCGCGCGTCGGTCGGGACCCTCGGCCCGTTCGCCGCCGACCCGACGACCCCCGGCACCTTCCGGACCGTCTACCGCGCTCCGGCCGAGATCCGGCCGCAAGCCGCCATCCTGGCGGTGGAGGTGCTTCTGCCGGGTGGGCGGCGCACCTACGCCGTGACGTGTCTGCGGCTCGACGCGCCCACCCAGTTCCCGCTGCGCACGAGCCCGAATGCGCGGGTCACCATCGACATCGCCGGCCGGACCTTCGGGCCCGTGGTCGCCGATTCGACCGGGCAGGTCTTCGTGCCGATCGTGGTCCCGCCCGGGGTCGCGAGCGGCAAGGCGCGCGCCGTGAACCCGTTCGGCGTGGCCAAGGAGACGGCGGTCGACCTGCAGAGCACCGACTTTCAGCGGATCGTGGTCCTCGGCGATCCCGCGGGAACGGTGGGTGGCGAGCTCTCCGCCGAAGTGTGGGCGGTCGATCCAACCGGGGCTCCGGCCAGCCCCGAAGAAATGGATCTCGGAGCGCCCTCGGGCGCGGTTCGGCGGCTCGGCGGCGAGCCTGGCCATGCCCGGTTCTCCATCTCGCTGCCGCGCCTGGTGGGCTCGGGGAAGATGTCCCTCATCGCCTCGATGAACGATGGCAGCTCGACCGACGTGACGAGCGTCGCGCTGCGCCCAGGGCCGCCGGTGCGCATGGTGCTCAGCGCCGAGCCCGAGCACCTGGTGGTCGGCTCTGGAACCCACGCCAGCGTCACCACGGTGATTCACGACGACTTCGGCAACCCGGTCGAGCCGCGGGGGCTGATCGTGCGGGTCAACGACGAGCCCTTCCCGGTGCAGGTGGCCCCCGACATGGGCGTGGTCTACATCGGGGCGCCCGCCGCGTGGCCAGCCGCGGAGCCATCCGGGGCGGGACCCGAGCCGATGCAAGACCGCCTGCCAGATCGACTGACGATCCGCGCCGAGCTCGGCAACCTCCACGCGACGGCGGCCATCTGGCTCAGCGGGGGAGCGCCCGCGTCCGCCGAGCTCGTCAGCGATCGCGCTGCAATCGTGGGCAGCGGCGGGGTGGCCGCCGAGCTCCGCCTGCGGGTCCGCGACGCGGGCGGGGCGCCCGCCTGGGCGAACCACGTCGACTGGCAGGGCCCCGAGCCGGGAAGCCTCGAGGTGTTGCCCTCGCCCCGCCTCGGCGACTACCGGGCCAGGTACCGCCCGCCGCGCGCGCTGCGGAGCTACCAGGCCATCGTCAGCGCCAGCGTCGACGGTCACCTGCCGAGCACCATCCAGGTGGCCGTCGAGGCGGTGCCAGCGCGGACGGTCACGGCGCGGGTGGGGATCCTCAGCAACCTGTCGACCACCTTTGGACCTTCCGTGTTCCTCGATGCCCTGTGGCCGCTGCGTGGGCTCCCGCCGCCAGGCGGCAACGGCAACGGGGGCTCGCGCAGCGGTGGCGGTGGGTTGGCCGGCGGCCTGCTGCGAAGCATGGCGGCCGGGCTGTCGATTGGATACCTGCACAGCGAGCTCAACACCAAGGGCGCGACCAGCCAGGATGGGGTCCACGTCGATCTGAACCAGTTTCCGGTTCTGGCCATCGCGCGGGTGCGGGTCCCGGTCGAGACCTGGGCGGAGATCTTCCTCTCGGCCATGGCCGGCTGGACGCTGGCGAGCACGACCATCTCCGGCAGCCAGGGGCTCGGGAGCACCATCTCCTCCGCCACCGCGGGCGGGACCACCGTCGGGCTCGGGGCCGAGGCGACCCTGCCGCTCGACCCCGGGCAACTGGTGTTCGGGGCGCGCTATCTCTCCGCGACGCTCGGCAAGACCAGCGAGGGTGACAACCTGCTCGGCAACAGCCTCGGGCTCATCTGCGATCTCGGTTTCAAGCTTGGATTCTGACCCCGACCACCCAGAACCCCCGAGGCCTCCGACGATGCACTTCCCCGCGCCCACCAGCACCTTTCGCAGCCACGTGCCAGCCGAGGTGACGACGCCCCTCGTGCTCAGCGTCCCCCATGCGGGCGTCGAGATCGCCGGCTTCGAGGACGCGCTCGATCCGGAGATGGACGTGCGCTGTGACGCGGACCTGATGGTCGATCGCCTCTACGGCGTGAGCGAGCGGCCGCCGGGCGATCCGGCCGTGCACCGGCTGTCCCCGGCGATCCCGTTCGTGGTCGCGCGCTACTCCCGCTTCGTCTGCGACATGAACCGCCACCCCGACGACGTCTCGGCCCGAGCGGTGCCCGAGCATCCGGCCCCCGCCAACGCGGACGGGCGGGGATTCATCTGGACCGTGACCACCACTGGAAGCCCGGCGTTGCGGCGGCCGCTCGCCCTCGCGGAATGGGAGGCCCGGCGCCAGATGCACGCGGCCTACTACGCGGCCCTCGGAACCGCGCTCGAGCGCGCCCGAGCACGGTTCGGGTACGCCATCCTGGTCGACGGGCACTCGATGCCGTCGGTCGGTCGACAAGGCCACAAGGATCCGGCGCGCGAGCGTGCCGCCGTGGTCCCGGGCGACCGAGACGGGACCAGCTGCGCGCCCGAGCTCTCGGCCCTGGTGGGCGCCCACTTCGAGGCCGCCAGCTACAAGGTGACCTTCAACGATCCCTACCGGGGCGGGTTCATCACCAGCCACCACGGTCGCCCGGCGGAAGGCATTCACGCCATCCAGATCGAGCTGCGGCGCGATCTGTACATGGACGAGGGCTCCTTCGTGCCGCGCGAGGAGGGCTTTCGCCAGCTCGCGCGCCACCTCGCCGCCCTCGTCACCAGGCTCTCCACCTTCGTGCCCGGGCCTCAGGCTCCGGGGATGTAGCCCTTCTTGGCCAGGTACTCCGCCACCAGGATCGCGCCCTTGGCGGCGCCCATCCGGGTGTTGTGCGAGACCAGCATGTACTTGACCCCGCCGAGGACGGTGTCCTCGCGCAGACGACCGACCACCGTGGACATCCCGCCCTCGGCGTCGCGATCGAGGCGCACCTGTGGACGGAACGGATCCTCGGTGTACGACACCAGGTGCTCGGGTGCGGAGGGAAGCCCGAGGGTCCGCAGATCCGAGCCGAGCTCGCGCCAGGCCGCCTTCACGTCGGCGAGCGAGGCCTTGCGCAGCAGCTCGACGAACACCGACTCGGTGTGACCCTCGAGCACGTTGACCCGGGTGCAGGTGCAGGAGACCCGCAGGCCGGCCGGCACCACCCCCTTGGGCCCGACCTTGCCCAGGATCTTGAGGGTCTCCTTCTCGACCTTCTCCTCTTCCTTGGGGATGTAGGGCACGATGTTGTCGAGGATGTCCATGGCCGAGACGCCCGGGCTGCGGCCGGCGCCCGAGAGCGCCTGCATCGAGGTCATGATCACCTTGCCCACCCCGAAGGCCACGTCGAGCGGGCGCAGGGTCATGGCGAGGCCCACCGTGGTGCAGTTCGGGCCCGGGCTGATGAACCCCTTCCAGCCGCGGTTCTTGCGCTGGATGTCGATCAGCGCCGCGTGATCCCAGTTGACGCCCGGCAGAAAGACCGGCACGTCGTCCTCGTAGCGGAAGGCGCTGGCGGTGGAGATGACGGCGATGTCCTTCGCGAAGCGGGGCTCCATCTCGCGGGCCACGTCCGCCTCCACCGCGGAGAAGCAGAGCGCGAGGCCATCGCTGGTCATGGTCGCCGAGTCCTCCACCGTGAGCGCCGCGAACTCCGGCGCCAACGGCTCGCTGCAGAACCAGCGCGAGGCCCCCTGCTCGTTGCGAATCGCCTGCGCGTAGGGCTTGCCGGCCGAGCGGCTGGAGGCCGCCAGCTTGCGGACCTCGAACATCGGGTGCGCGGCGAGGGACGCGAGGAACTGCTGACCGGCGAGGCCGGTCGCGCCAACCACGGCAACGGGAATACGGGACATGTCGAGGGGACCTCCGGGCGCCTTGTATGGGGCAAATCTCGCGCGGACGCAAGTCCAAGGGCGCGAGCCCGCGCGTCACGCCCGCGACGCCGGCCGCGTCGGAAGCTCACCCGATCAGCGGGGCGGCTCCAGGGGCCGAATGTCGGCGCCGTCGACCACGTACACGATGGGCTCGTCGACCCGGCCGTGGTCGGGACCGAAGGTGAGGTTGCCGGTGAGCCCGCCGAGCAGAGGCCTGCCGTCCTTGGCGCCGAGCGCCCGGATCACGTCGGCCCGGGTGCGGGCCCCACGCTGCGCCATCGCGCGAAAGGCGGCGACGGCGTCGTAGGCGTACGCCTCCACGGCGTGGGGATCGCGGCCGTAGGCCAGCCGGTACGCCTCGGCGAAGGACCGGGCGGCCGGGTTGCCGACCGCCGCGAAGAAGCCCGGGCACAGCAGTGCCCCCTGGACATAGCGGCCGGCCTGCTCCAGCAACTTGCCGGAGAGATCGTTCGCCGTCGACAGGAGGAGCACGGGCACGGCCGCCTCCGCGTCGTCGCCATCGCCTTGGCCCGGCTGGGCACCCGGCTCGCGGGTCCGACGCCGGGCGGCGCGCGTGGCGCGCCTCGATGGCGCACGCGCCGCTCCGGGCGCGGGCTTGACCCAGGGCTGTGGCCACAGATCCGCCACGGCCAGGGCAGGCGCGATGAGCGCGATGCGCTCCGCCGCGTCCGGCACGAACACCGCCTCGAAGCGCGCGCGCTTGAGCTGGGCCACCGCCGGGGCGAAGGACGTGGCCCCCGGGACGTAGGTCGCCTCGACCACCACCGTGCCCCCGCCCTCCACCACCGCCTTGCGGAACGCCTCTCGCAATTTGCGACTCGCGGCGTGATCGGGGCCGAGCAGCGCGAAGGTCTTGACCCCGAGGCGCAGCGCCTGGCTGGCGAGGCTCCGCGCGCGGGCATCGGGCGCGTGAATCATCTGGAAGGCCGAGGTGAGGGCCCCCGGGGGGGCATCGTCGAGCGCGAGCAGCGGAATGCCGTCCTCGGAGGCCTGGGCGACGGCCCCCGAGCCGATCTTGGCCCCGCCGGCGGCTCCGGCGGCCGCGATCACCCCGATCACCGCCTCGGCGTGCGACAGCTCGGTCACGCTGCGCGCCGCGCGCTCGGGATCGGTGCCGGTGTCGCGCACGATGAGCTGCACGGGTCCGGTCCCCGCGGGCCCCCCGGCCTGGGTGCCGGCGGCGAGGGCATTCGCCCCCGGAGGCGTCGCGGGCGCCCCCGCCCCGGCCGCGCCACCCGCGGGGCCGCGCGCGGGGGCGCCCCCGGCCAGCATGGCGGCCCGCAAGGCGGCCTCGCCCACCACCTGGAACTTCCCCGACAGCGGGATCGCGAGGCCGATGCGGTTGGGATCGCCCGGCCCCACCCGCGACACCGCGCTGTCGAAGCCGAGGGCATGGCGGGCGGCGTTGGTCTCCGACTCGACGAACATGGCCCCCGTGGGATCACCGCGGCCCCGCAAGTAGAGCGCCGCCTTGCTGCCGAGAGTGGCGCGCGCGAGCCCGCCAGGAGAGGCCGCCCCGTACGCCCGCCAGGCCCCCTCGGGGTTGACCTGCGCGGCTATCTCGGTGGCGCGCTTGCGGGCCCAGGCCTTCTCGCAATCCCGGCCCACGCGAAAGTAGGCGCCCCACAGCTCGAGCGCCCCCGCCGGGTCCTGGGGTGCGACGGCCTCGGCCAGCGCGCCGCGCAGCTCGATTCCAGCCTCGTCGGCGGGATCCACCTCGGACCCGCTCCTCGGCAGGAACGGCAGCAAGAGCTCCCGCCCGCGGTCGAGGTTGCCGAGGCGAACCTCGGCGAGGCCGAGGTAGTACGTGGCCGCGGCGCGTGGGCTCGCCCCCGCGGCGAGCACGCCGGGCGGCGGGGTCCCGGCCGCGGCGGCCCCCGCCCCGGAAGACGCCGAGGACGACGCCGAAGAAGAAGCCGAGGACGACGCCGAGGACGACGCACGACCCGCTCCACCCGGCGCCTGGGCGCTCCCCTCTCCGACCCACGGCTCGAGGATGCGGCGGGCCTCCTTCGGCTCTGCGCGCTGGAGGGCCAGGCGGGCCAGCATCAGATCGGCGAAGACCCGGCTCGGGTGCTCGGGGTGGAGCTTGACGAAGCTCTCGAGCGCCGCGCGAGCGGACGCAGTTTCACCACGGTCGAAGTGGATCCGGGCGGCCTCGAAGTCGGCCTCGGCCCCGCGGCCTTCGCGCCCGAGGATCGCCGAGTCCGGCGTCAGAGCCCCGGCCCGCGAGCCCGCAGGTTTCGCCGGGCCGCCGGCCGCCCCCGGCGGCGCGGCCCCGGTCGCCGAGGCATCGCGCTCGGGCCCGACCGCCCCCGAGGACCCGCCGGAGGCCGCGCCCGAGCCCCGCGCCGGAACCTCGGCGGCGGGGATCCCGGTGGTCGGCGTGAGGCCCTGCGAACGGGCGAAGGCGCATCCGGCCAGCGATCCGGCGACGAGGAGCAGCTGGCAGCGAGAGGGAGACCGGCGCATGCCAGCTTTCTACGGCGAATCGGCCGCGCTGTCTTTCTTTTGCCGCCAGCGCCCGACCAGCCGGGCCTCGGTCAGCGCGCGAGGAGCTTGCGCCCGAGGGACGACAGCGCCAGCCCACCTGCGTCCAGGGGACTGACCCAGCGCCATCCGCCCGGTGGCGCCCCGCCGAGCACCGAGCGCCTGGCCACCTCGCATTCGAACAGATCGACGGTGAGGTCGCGGTGGGTGAGCACATGCCGGATCGTGGCCACGAACCTCGGCGCCGGCGCGTGCGGCGCGGCGAGCAGCGCCCCCCACGCTGGCGTGGCCGGGGTGCCGGCGACCCGCCCCGCGCCCGCTCCCACCCCCGCGCCAAGGCCATCGTCATCGTCATCGTCGTCGTCGTCGACGTCGACGTCTTGCCGCGCACCCTCCGCGGGCACCGCGACCACGGGCGGCAGGAAGGTGCCCGCCAGGAGCCCGGTCGTGCGCAGCCCGAGGGCCACATCCCCGCGCGACCAGGCTCGCAGCGCGGCCCAGCGCACCCCCACCCTCGGGGCCCGCGCCGTCTTCACGGGTATGGCCTCCGCTCGCCCGCGACGGGCGGCGTGGCACAGGTGCGCGACCGGACAGCCGCCGCAGTCGGGCGTCCTCGGGCGACACACCATCGCGCCGAGCTCCATGACGGCCTGGACGAAGTCGCCGCTGCCCCGGGACGGGACCCAGGCGAGGCCGGCCGCCGCCAGGCGCGCGCGCATGTCGGGCGTGTTCACCGGGGCCTCGACGCCGCACAGCCGCGCCACCACCCGGACCGCGTTTCCATCGAGCGCGAAGGCCCGCCGCCCGAAGGCGATGGCGGCGATGGCGGCCGCGGTGTACGGGCCCACCCCGGGGAGCGCCCGCAGCGCCGCTTCGTCCGACGGCAGGACCCCGCCGTGCTCGGCGACCACGGCGCGCGCCGCGCGCTGGAGGTTCCGGGCCCGGGCGTAATACCCGAGCCCGGACCAGGCGGCGGTGACCTCGCCCTCGGGGGCGGCGGCCAGCGTCGCGAGATCGGGGAAGCGTGCGAGCCAGCGATGAAAGTACGGGATCACCACCGACACGCCCGTCTGCTGCAGCATGAGCTCGGACACCAGCGTCTTGTAGGGCGACGGCTCCCGGCGCCAGGGCAGATCCCGCTGCGCGCGCCCGTACCAGCCGAGGAGCGCCGCCGACACCGCCGCCGCCGGTCCGGCCGCGCGCAGCCGGCGCGGCGCCGCCACCGCCGCCGGCGCCCTTTTGGGGGCCGGAGGGGTCACCGAAACGAGACCACGACGGCCGCGAAGATGAGGCCGAGGGACGCCAGATACTTCCACTTCATCCCCTCTCCGAGCCACAGCGCCGCGAAGGCGATGAACACCACGAGCGTGATGCTCTCTTGCAGGATCTTGAGCTGGTACGCCGACAGCGCCCGGTACCCGATGCGGTTGGCCGGCACCTGCAGGCAATATTCGAACAGGGCGATCCCCCAGCTCACCAGGATCGCGAGCCAGAGCGGCGCGCTCTTGAACCGCAGGTGGCCATACCATGCGACGGTCATGAACATGTTCGATCCGAAGAGCAAGAGCACCGTTTTCAGACGACCGTCCATGGTGCAAGGTGTACAACACCCGGATGGCATTCGTCGCGCGAGGAAGCGGCCCCCGTCCCGATCCGATCGCGGCCATCGCGGAGGGCGCGCTCGCCCCCATCTATTGCTTTCACGGCGCGGAGCGGTTCCTGGTCGACCGGGCGCTGCAGGCGGTGCGCCAGGCGGTCGTGGCCCGGATCCCGGCGGCCTTCGCCAGCTTCAACCTCGACAGCTTCGACCTGCGGGAGAGTGATCTCGGCAGCGTGGTCGGGACCGCCAAGACGCTGCCCATGATGTCCCCTATGCGGCTGGTCGTGGCGAAGGGCATCGACGGCGTCAAGGCCGACGCCCTCGCGCCGCTCGTGCCCTACATCAAGGACCCGAACCCGCAGGCCTGCCTGGTCCTGGTGGGCGACAAGGTGGACGTTCGGTTCAAGGCGTTCCAGGCCCTGAAGAAGGCGGGATACCTGCACGAGTTCTTGCCTCTGCGCGACCGCGAGCTCGCGGCCTGGCTGGGCGCCGAGGCCCAGCGGCGTCGGATCGCCCTTCGCCCCGACGCCGCCGCGGCCCTGGCGGCGCTGGCGGGCCCCGAGCTCGGACCGCTGTCGCAGGCGCTCGAGCAGCTGTCCCTGTTCGTGGGCCCGGAGCAGCCCGTCACCCTCGACGACGTCGAGACCCTGATCGCCGAGACCCGGCAGCGCAGCGTCTTCGAGCTCACCCGGGCCATCGCGGAGGGCGAGGTCACCGGCGCCCTCGTCGTCCTGTCCAACATGTTCCGCAACCGCGAGCCCCCCCTGCGGGTGCAGTTCATGCTCGCCCGCCAGCTGCGACAGATCTGGAAGGCCAAGGCCCTGCTCGAGTCGGGGATGCCGCGCGACCAGATCGCGGGCGCGGTGGGGGTCCCGCCGTTCTTCGTCGACGACGTGATTGGACCCGCGCGGCGCATGAGCCAGCCGGTCCTGGCCAGGGGCCTCGAGCGGCTCTTCCAGGCCGACCGGGCGCTCAAGTCGTCCAAGATTGACGGGGAAATCCTGCTGTCGCGCCTGGTCCAGGACATCGCGCTCGGCGCGCGGGGCAAGAGCGCCCGCGCGCCCGGGGCGGCAACGCGCTGAACACTGAACACGGGCACGCCCGCTCCGGGCTGGCGCATCCGCCGAGCGAGCGGCGGTGGGAGCTACTTGAGCTTGTTGACGGCGAGGACCAGCCGCGAGACCGACCGCGAGGCGGTGCCGCGCTTGACCGTCCCGCGCGAGGCCGCGCGATCGAGCTGCACGATGGCGGCGCCGAGCGCGCTGGTCGCGGCGGTCGCGTCCTTCTTGCCGATGGCCGCGCGGACCTTCTTCACCGCCGTGCGCATCGCGCTCTTGCGGGACTGGTTGCGCGCCTCGCGCGTGATCCGCTGGCGATTTTTCTTCTGCGATGACTTGATGTTTGCCACTCGAGCTTGTCTCCTTGGGGCGTTCTTCGGAGCCGGGCATCATGAAGATCCCACCCCCCCTTGTCAAGGGTCAAGGATCCCGGGGGCGGATCCGGAGGGCGAGCGTGTCCGTGTTCGAGTTCGAGGGGGGCAACCAGCGTGCCCGGATCGCGACCCGCTCCCCGCAAGTCGCCGGTCGCCCGACGAACACGAGCTCGCACGGACTCGGACCCGGACCCGGTCTCGTCGTCCTCCTCAGATCCCCAGGCGCTCGAGGGCGGCCTCGTCCAGGCCGAAGAAGTGGCCGGCCTCGTGGAGCAAGGTGGTGCGCACCTCGTCCCGGACCGATTCCCGGTCGTGGGCGACCCGCTCGATGTTCTTCCGGAAGAGCAGGATCTGCGTCAGCGCGGGATCGGCGCCGCTCTCGGCATGGGTCGCCCCGTGAAACAGACCGAGGGCCCGGGGATCGGTCCCTCCCTGCACGTCGACGGCGGCCGGGATGTCGGCCACCAGGATCGGAATCCCCGCCAGCCGGCCGCGCAGCTCCTCGGGCATGGTGGCGAGGGTCTCCTCCGCCACCTCCGCCAGCTCGGCCTCGGTGAGGTGGACGCAGTCCTCGTCGTGCGTGTGCCCCTCGGTGGGTCCTTGGCCCTCACCTTCACCCTCACCCTCGTGGCCTTGCCCGTCCCCTGCCCCGCCCTCGGCGTCAATCTCGGCGAGATCGAGCTCCCGGGTCTTGACCCACGACGTCGTTCGCGTGTCGCCGTCGCCCTCCATGTCCGCCAGCACGCCGCGCAGGTACCACGCGTCCGCGTAGGCAGGGTGGTTCTCCGTGAGGACGCCGAGCCGAGCGCGCGCCTCGGCGGGCGCCTCGGCCTCGATCAGCAGGTGCACGAACTCGAGCGCCACGACAGGATCCGCCAGGGGAACCTCGGCCGGGGGGAGCTCGGCGAGGGTCTTGCGGGCTTCCGCCAGCCGCCCGAGCTCGAGCTCGATGGCGGCCTTGCACCCGAGGGCCCCGAGGAACTCGTCCTCCTCCTCGGCCAGATCCACCGCGCGCTTGGCGTGGCGCAGGGCCTCGGCCTGCCCCTCGGGCGACTCGCTCAGGATCTCGGCCATCCAGAGCTCGGGCGTGGCCCATTCGGGATCGGACTTCGCGGCTTCGGCCAGGCGAGCCAGGGCCGATTCGAAGTGGCCCTCCTCCCGATCACAGGCCGCCTGCAGCATCGCGATCTCGGCGGCCGCCACCGGCCAGTGCGCCAGGATCTCCCCCGCGGCGGTGCGCGCCTTCTGCACGTTCCCGACCTCGAGCGCTTCCCACGCCGCCTGCATGGCGGCGTCAATTTCATCGTGGTTCACATCTGCATTCACTTCGTCGTTCCCTTGGACTTCAGACATTCGATCCTCCTCGCCCGGGCCCAGTCTCGAAGACCGCCGAACGTGTCAGCGCCGTCAGGGAATCGAGCACATAGCCCACGCCAATCTCGACCGTCCGTTTCGCTCCCCCTCGATCCCCGATGGACGGGGCGACTTCTACCAGATCCGCGCCGATGACGGACATCTCTCGGCCGAGCCGCCCGATGAGCGCGCGCACGAACCCTTCCGACAGCCCGCCCACCTCGGGGGCGCCGGTGGCCGGCGCCAGGGCCGCGTCGGTTCCATCGATGTCGTTCGAGAGGTACACGTCCTCGACGCCCGCGGAGCGGAGCGCACGAAGGTGCGCGAAGATGTCGTCGAGGCCGCCGGCCTCCCCACGGGCCGCGAGATCGCTGGCCCAGAACTGCCGCACCCCGAGCCGCGACTCCCACCACGCGCGGTCATGCCCCGAGGCGCGGATCCCGACCTGCACGAGCCGCCCGGCGCGACCGATCGCGTCGTTGGCGTGGTAGGCCCAGGTGGCGAAGCAGTGCGTGACGCCGAGCCGCTCCGCGAGCAGATCGGTGTGCGCGTCGGGATGCACGATCGCGAAGGGTCGCGGCCGCCGCGCCGCGAGCTCCGCCACCAGGGGCCAGGCGACGGAGTGGTCGCCCCCGAGCAGCATGAACTTGAGCTCGGGGTTGAGCGCGAGGCAGAGCCGCACCACCCGCCGCGCGATCGAGAGCGGGGCCACCGGCATCCCCGCCCGCTCCTCGGGGCCGAGCTCGGGGAACAGCGCCGCCCGGGTCGCCACCTTCTGCGACTCGGAGAGCATCTCGTCCTCGAGGAGCTGGGGGACGACGAAGACGTCGCCGAGATCGATCACGCCCGCGGCGCGGGCCCGGACGCCGAAGTCGGGGACGCGTTCGACGAGCGCGGAGCGCAGCGCACCCGGACCAAAGGCCGCGCCCCGCACCAGCCCGGCCCCCGCGTCGGAAGGGACGGCCAGCAGGGCCACCCGCGCCCCAGGCAGCGCGGCCAGCGCCTCCCGCCAGCGCTGCGTGACGTCGGCGTCGGTCCCCGCCCCGTAGATGCGCTGCTGCAATCGCCGGCGCTCCTCGCCGCCGGTGCTCACGGTGTGAATCCCGCCCCCCGCGGGTCGCAGCAGCAAGGCGAGCTCGCGCAGTGCATCCATACTTCCAGTCTACGCGACCCCAGGTTGCGAAACCCTCGGGCACACATCGCCCCGGCATCCGTCCCCTCTTGCCCGTCCTCGTCCTCGTCGCCGTCCTCGTCCCCCGTCCGGGCACGCCTGGCGACGAGGAGGTGTCGATCACGAATCCGTGATACCGGTGGGATCTTCCTCGGTTCCGCCGTCGTCTGGGCTCTCGGCCGAGCGGCGGAAGGACTCGATGTCCAGCTTGAACCGCCTCGCCCAGCGGTAGATCACCGCCGGCTTGCGCTCGAGCACCCGGGCCACCTGCATCATGTTCCCACCGCTTCGACGGATCAGCTCCTCGAGCTCGGTGGCGGTCGGCGCCGCGCGCCGGTCGACTCGACCGTGCGGCCCGCGGGGGGCGCGATCCGCCCGCCCGGCCCCGGCGGTGAACGCCTGCGGCAGGTGCTCGAGGCCCACCCGCTCGGAATCCCGCGCCAGGTTGTTGGCCGTGGTGATGACCTTCTGCAGCTCGCGGACGTTGCCCCGCCACGCGTACAGACACATCGCCTGAAAGGCCGCGAGCTCGAGGGCCTTGGGATGGCCGCCCTGGAAGAAGCCCGAGAGGGCGCCGAGGTCCTCGCGCCGATCCCGCAACGGGGGGATGCGCACGGGCTCGGCGCCGAGCCGCGCGGCGAGGTCGACCCGCAGCCCGGGCGCGTCGACCGCCACGGGTGCGCCGGTCCGGCTGGTGGCGGCCAGGATGCGCACGTCGATCTGACGGGTGCGGAGTCCACCCACCGGGGTCAACATCCGGTCCTGCACGAAGCGCAGGAGCTTGCTCTGGAGATCGGGCGCCATCTCTCCGATCTCGTCGAGGAACAGCGTCCCTCCCTCGGCGCTCTCGATGATCCCCGGCTTGGCTACCGAGGCCTGCGAGTGCGCCCCGCGGACGTAGCCGAACAGCTCGCTCTCGACCAGCTCGCGCGGGATGGCCGCGCAGTTCACGGCCACGAACCGCCCGCGGCGCTGGCTGGCCCGGTGCACGGCGAGGGCATAGGCCTCCTTGCCGACGCCCGTCTCACCGGTGAGGAGGATCTCGAGCTCCGACTCGGCCAGCCGGCGGAGCCGCGTACACACGGCCGCGAAGTCCGGGCTGCAGGTCGGCACCGGCCCCAGCGGGCCGTCGAGCTCGCGACGGATGTTCCCGAGATCGGTCGGCGACACCAGCCGGAACACCGCGGCCGCCCCGCCCACGAAGATGAGCGCACCCTCGCGGAGCTTGAGCTTGGGGCGCGCGACCATGCCGTCGACGGTCGTGCCGTTCGTGCTGTCGAGGTCCGAGATCTCCCAGCTGCGCTCGACGCGACGGATCACGGCGTGGTGGCCGGACAGGAGCCGGTCGGCCATCACCCACGCGCGTGCTCCCGCCCCAGGGGCCTTGGGCGGATGCCGACCGATCCAGAGCTCGGTCTCGAAGGGAACCAGGCGCTCGCTCGGGGGAAAGCTCGGGCGGTCCGCGCTTCCGATGACGATCAGGGCCGGAAGGCACGCCGTGTCCTCGCGTCTGCGCGCGCGGGGAACGGCAGTCACGCTGTCGGATCTCGCTCCCACGGTAGGCGCCCCTCAGATCTGCGGCGGTCGGAGACCTCCCCCAAGGTTCCGAAACCAACGCCGCCTCGGGATTTCTAGGGCCAGCTCCCACAAAAAACAACCGTCATTCCGTGGCTTCGCCATGGCCGCGCCGTGCCCGCGCCGGGCGCCCGCCTTGCTGAACCCCTGCACGTCGCGAGCGGGTCGGTCTGGCAATCACGTCAGCGTCGGTCCGCGCGCTCGGCTGGAGCGGAGGTCACCATGATGAAGAAGATTGCGCTCGTGGGGTTGTTTGCAGGGGTTTCGATGGTTTCGCTCAATCCCGGCTGGCCGACTTCGGCCGCCCGCCCATCGTCGCTCCGTCCGGCAAAAGTCGAGCTGCCGGTCATGCGCGGCGGGCCTTGTCTCCCGGGCGCCCCGCGCTGTTGAGAGCTGTCGTCCCGTGGGCCGCACCACCGCGGCTTCAAGGAGTGGTGGTGCGGGCCCACAGCTGCACCTGCTCGTCGGCGAGGGCCAGCACCCGGGCGCCGCGCTTCGCGGCGAAGGCCCGCAGCGACGGCGGGACCCGACACGGGCGGCCCGGCTCGAACCCCGCCGTGACCGTCCGACCGGTCCGGGACCCGCTGACCCCGTCGAACTCGGCCCACACCTGCTGGGGCTCGTGCTCGCGCAGGGCCCAGAGCCTGGCTTGACCGGCCCCCTTGCCATTCTCGGCCTCGCCCCACACCGGCGCGCAGACGTTGACGACCGGACCGAGATCGCGGTTCTCGTGCGTCGCCAGCTCGACGAGGTGCAGGCGCGGCGCGTTCATCAAGGTCTCGTAGGCGAGCCACTGGCCGGACGGATCCACCGTGGGCCAGGCCGGGGTGCTGGCGTCGGTGAGGAGGGGAGCACAAGCTCCGCTCGAGAGGCGACACTCCACGATGCGCTGGTCGGGGTAGCTCGCGTAGACCCACCTGTCCGAGTCGGGGAAGAAGGCCGGTGAGGCGTCGAACGAACCGTGGGTGAGCTGGGTCTCGCGCCGGTCCCCCGCCCGCCGCAGGACGATCGAATAGCCGCCCTTGCCCTCGAAGCGCTGCAGGAGCAGATCGCCCCGCTCGTTCATCGCGCCGCCATCCGTGAGCCCGTCGTGGGTCAGCCGCCGAGGCGCCTCGTCCGTGTCGAGCCAGGCGTCGAAGTCCACCTTGCGCGCCAGCAGCATCCAGCCTTGACCGGGCCCGGGCAGGAGCGCCTGGATGTCGGCGCCGGGGAATCGCGCGAGCCAGCGGGTCTTCCCTGTGCGCCAGTCCGCCTCGACCAGCTCGGCCCGACGCTCCGGATCGTAGAGCGTGAACAGCAGCTTGCGTCCGGTGCGGGCAAAGTCGAGGTGCATGGCGGAGGTGGGCACCACGAAGCTGCCGGCGAGCTCGAAGGTGCGGAGCGACTCGACGACGATGCGGCTGTCCGCAGCGCCGTCGTAGAACCGGAGGGCGATCAGGGTGCCATCGGGGCTGACGGCCTTCTCGGCGAGCTGCCGGGTCCCGCTGACGCCCTCGCCGACCACGGTCATCTCGCCGGTGGGCAGCGAGAAGATCCCGGCGTGTCGGGAATCGAGATCGAACGCGAACTCGTCGCCGCTCGGGAGCCACAGCGGGCGCGTGCCCATCACGATCTCGCGCGCGCCGGCCCCGTCGGGGGCGCTCGACAGGTGGACGAAGCTGTGGACGGAGGTCCCGACGTCGCGGGAGCGCACGAAGAGCAGGCTCCGCCCATCGGGGGAGCTGACCGGACAGCCCTCCGCGAAGGTCTCCGGGAGGAGCGGGGCGGCGGTCCGGTCCCCGGTGGCGAGCGCAACCTCCTCGGCCCGCGGGGGCGCTCCCCAGATGACCCGCACCTTGCGGCCACCGTCCACCAGCGAGGCGCACGCCACGTGCCCGGGGAAGCTCGCCCGCAGCATGGCCCCACGCGACCAGTCGGCGGCGCTGCCACCGGGCGGGAGCACCCGGGCATCTCCGGGGACCGTGCGGGAACCGAGGGACGCCTTGGCGCGCGACCACCAGACGGGTCGGGCGGCCCAGAGCGCCCCGACGCATACCAGGGCGGTGGCCGCCCAGAGGCCGTGGCGGCGACGCCGCGTGGGCCCGGTCGGCCGCCGTCCGAGCGCTGCGTCCTCGAATCGGCGCAGGATCTCGACCGCGGAAGCCGGTCGGGCCTCGGGCACATCGGCGACGCAGGCGGCGCACAGGTCGGCCATCGCGCCCTCCCGCGGGCCCTGCTCGACCCGCGAGACGTGCACCTTCCGAGCGCCCCCCGCGGCCCCCGGAATCCACTCCCAGCGCGGCCGGCCCCCGAACAGCAGCTCGTGCAGGACCACCCCGAGCGACCACACGTCGGAGCGCGCCGAGGAGCTCTGCCCGAAGGCTACCTCCGGCGCCATGTACGCGGGGGTGCCGACCATGAGGGTGGACGTGGCGCTCCCGCCGGGATCGGTGGCCAGACCGAAGTCGCTGACGACCAGGCGACCGTCGGCCATGCGCAGGATGTTGTCGGGCTTGATGTCCCGGTGAATCACCCCCGCCGCGTGAAAGGCGGCGACACCGGCCACGATGGCGCGGGCATCGGCCAGCCGAGCCTCGAACGGGACGGTCGGTCGATCCTCATGGGCGGCATGGGCGTCACGGGCAGCGAGCTCAGTCGCCATGGTCCCCCCGGCGGCCAGCTCCATGGTGAGGAACCGATAGCCATCCGCCTCGCCGATGTCGAAGACCCGACAGACGTGCGGGTGCTGGATCTGCCGGCCGACCCTCAGCTCGCGCGACAGTCGATCGAGCCAGGCCACGTCCCGCGCGAGCTCGGGCTTGAGGATCTTGACCGCCACCACCGCCCGGCTCTCGCGGTCGAAGGCCCGCAGGACCCGCCCGCTCGCGCCCGTCCCGATCAGGGCCTCGATCTGATACCGGCCGGCCAGGAGATCGCCCGCCTGAAGGCGATCCGGGTGGGCGCGCCAGGAGGCCTGCCCGCCCACCGCCGTGATGCTGGCGTCTTCGACTGGCGCCGCCGCCGGTGTCGCGGATGCCAGCTCGCCAGGACTCCCCCCCATGTGCTCGGTTATCGTACCGGTTCGGACTGCCCCTGCCAAGCGCCGCGCCCAACCACGGTGGCGCGCCGCACCAGCCGGGTCTGGCGCTCGGCCCCAGGTGATCCGCTCAGCGACGCTCCATCGGGACGAAGTCCTGCTGGGTGGGGCCGGTGTAGATCTGGCGCGGACGCATGATCTTCGAGGTCACGTCCTCGTGCATCTCCTTCCAGTGGGCGATCCACCCGGGGAGCCGCCCGATCGCGAACATCACCGTGAACATGTTGGTCGGGATGCCCATGGCCCGGTAGATGATGCCGCTGTAGAAGTCGACGTTCGGGTAGAGCTTGCGCTCGATGAAGAACGGGTCGGTGAGGGCCGCCTCCTCGAGGCGCAGGGCGATGTCGAGCAGCGGATCCGGGCTCTTCATCTTCTTCATGACCCGATCGGCCGCGACCTTGATGATCTTGGCGCGCGGATCGTAGTTCTTGTAGACGCGGTGGCCAAAGCCCATGAGACGGAAGCCCGAGTCCTTCTTCTTGGCCAGCTCGACCGCCTTCTTGACGTCGCCGCCGCTGTCGTGGATCCCCTGCAGCATCTCGAGGACCTCCTCGTTGGCGCCGCCGTGCAGCGGTCCCCACAGCGCGAGGATCCCGGCCGAGACCGCGGCGAACAGGTTGGCCTGCGAGCTGCCGACCATCCGCACGGTGGCGGTGCTGCAGTTCTGCTCGTGATCGGCGTGGAGGATCAAGAGCAGGTTGAGGATGCGCACCAGATCCTCGTCGATGTCGTAGTTCTCGGCGGGGACCGAGAACATCATGCTGAGGAAGTTGGCGCAGTAGCTGAGCGAGTTCTTGGGGTAGACGAAGGGCTGGCCCACCGACTTCTTGTAGGAGTAACAGGCGATGGTGCGCATCTTGGAGATCAGGCGCGCGATGGTGATGTCGATCTCGCCGGTGTTCTTCACGTCGAGCGACTGGGGGTAGAAGCTCGACATCGACACCACCATGGCCGACAGGATCGCCATCGGGTGGGCGGTGCCCGGATACCCGTCGAAGAAGCGCTTCATGTCCTCGTGGAGCATCGAGTGGCGCGTGAGCTGCCCGGAGAACTCGGAGAGCTCGGTCTGATTGGGCAGGTGACCGTAGATGAGGAGGTAGGCGACCTCGACGAAGGTGGCCTTCTCGGCCAGCTGCTCGATGGGGATCCCGCGGTAGCGCAGGATGCCCCGCTCGCCGTCCAGAAAGGTAATCGCACTTTGCGTACAGGCGGTGTTCATGTACGCCGGGTCGAGCGTCACGTAGCCCGTCTGGGCGCGCAGCTTCCCGATGTCGATACCCCGCTCGCCCTCCGATCCGACCACGACCGGCAGCTCGATGCTCTTGTCTGCAATTTTGAACTCGACGCGTTCAGGCACTTGATTCCTCCGTGGGATTCGAACGCAGCATAACCTATATAGTCCCACCGTGATCGCTCCAACTGTGTGGTTGATGGCATTCTTCGCGGGGGCCGAGCTCGCGGGCCCCGGCCCGGGTCCGGGTGAAGGACCGCCGGACGCGCCTCGTTCGCCGGCCGGTGTCGCGTCCACACCCGCCGGCATGACGGCGCCGGCAGCGGCCCCGCCCACGAATGTTTCGAATCGTGCGGACACGCTGCACCAGCGGCGCGACGCCCCCGGGGTCCTCGCCGAGGAGCGCGCCCTCCTCGAGGGGGCGCTCGGCCGAGCTCCGGGCGACTACGGATTGCTGTGGCGGATGGCGCGCGCGTGCTTCTGGCTCAGCGACGATCCCGGGATCGACAACGATGCCCGTTCGAAGTGGGGCAAGCTCGGCTGGGACTGGGCCGAGCGCGCCATCACCGCCAACCCGGCGGCGGCGGAGGGATACTACTGGGCGGCGGTGAACATGGGCAGCTACGCGCTCGGGCTGGGGGTCGTGCGGGCCCTCACCCTCGGGCTCGAGGGGAAGTTCAAGGACCGGCTCGAGCGAGCCGGCGCCCTCGCCCCGGGCTATCAGTTCGGGGGCGTGGACCTCGCCTGGGGCCGATTTTACGAGAAGCTCCCCTGGCCCAAGCGGGACCACAAAAAGGCGGAGGAGCACCTCCGTCGGGTCCTGAAGCTCTTTCCGGCCAACCTGCGGGCGCGGGTGTTCCTGGCCGACACCTTGATCGAGACCGGCCGTGGGGCCGAGGCGAAGCAATGGCTCGACCAGGTCGCGGCCGCGAAGGTCGGCGCCTACGATGCACCGGAGGAGCGGCGCGCGAAGGCGCTCGGCGACGGCCTGCGCGCGCGACTGGGCAAATAGCCCGCTCGCTCTCGCAACCGGCACCATCGGATCACGGCAGGAGGGTCGTGATCCGCGAGGTGATCGGGCGGGGGGAGAACAGGTAGTTCGCGACGGTGGGGAGAACCCCGAAGCGCTCGGTGTATCCGGTGCCGTCGAACCCCGGTGGCGGCTCGACCATCTCACCGAAGTCGAGGTGGCGCAGATCTGTCTCGGCGAGCAGGGCCACCAGGGCACGAAAACGTGGCAGCAGGATCGGGTCGAACACCCCGGAGCGGACGTCCTCGGTCACGAAGGTCTGGCCGTCCCGCTGACGGAGTCGCATCGCGACCTCCTGCACCCCCACCACCCGCGCCACCGAGGACAGGGCGAGACGCAGGTACAGGTCATCGAGCGCCGGGTCGGCGTCGGCGTCGGCGGCCTCGCCGTCGGCATCGACGCGGGCCGCGGCCTCGCCCAGGCCGGCTTCGCGCAGGTCGATGACGCTCGGCGCGCGCCCGAGGCACAGGACGTAGACGTAGTCGCACCACTCGTCGGCCTCGCCGGGGACGAAGCGGGTCGCGACGTCGAGGCGGGCCGCGATGGTCTCCGCCAGCCGACGGCCCTCCTCGGGGGCGATGCCGGCATCGAGCGCCGCAGCCTCGTCGCGGTGACCCCAGCGACGGTCGGGGTGCAGCCGGGCGAGGATCTGCGCGAGGGCGGCGAACATGTCCCCCTTGCGGCTGCTGCAGCCGCCCTTGCGCCCGCACTCGGTGCAGCTCATCGGGTCTCGCCCCTGGCCCGCCGGCCGAGAGCTTCCTCCCGCGCCTCGGCCACCATCTTCGCGTGCTCGGCGGGATCGGCCCAGCGGGCGCGCCCCTCCTCGGGCAGCAGGTGCAGGGGATCGAAGTAGTAGTAGAGCTGGCCGGGGTGCACGTTCGGGCTGGTGAAGACCGAGATGCCCGTGACCCGATCGTAGTGCTCGTACGAGTGGGCGTCGCGCTTGCCGCCGCCCCGCGGAGCGTCCACCACCACCGTCGGGGTGTTGAAGCCGGCGGTGAGCCCGCGCACCTCCTTCTCGAGGTCGAGCCCGGTCTGCAAGGTCGTCCGCAGGTCCTCCACCCCCTTGACCAGATCGTGCATGTAGACGTAGTACGGGTGCACGTTGACGTGGGCCAGGCGCTTGACCAGGAGGCGCATGGTCTGGGCCTCGTCGTTGACCCCCCGCTGCAGCACGGTCTGATTGCGCACCGTGATCCCGCGCTCGAACAGCTTGTTCATCGCAGCCTGCGTGATCCAGGTGATCTCGCGGGGATGGTTGAAGTGGGTGTGGATCACCACCTCCTTGTGCAGCGCCCTCCCGTGCTCGACCACCCGGGTGAGGGCGTCGGTCCAGGCCGCGTCGGTCAGGATCTTCTGCGGCATCACCGCCGGCCCCTTGGTGGCGTAGCGCAGCCGGCGGATGTGGGGTATGGCGAGCAGGGTCTCCCCGATCTCGGTCAGCTGCTCCGGGCGCAGCTGGTAGGCATCTCCGCCCGAGATGACGATGTCCTCGAGCTCGGGCCGCGAGCGGATGTAGGCGAAGGCCTGCTGCCAGCGGTCGGCGTTGACCCGCAGCTGGAACTTCGAGACCTCGTCGGTGTCGACCCCGACCGCGTAGCTGCGGGTGCAGAAGCGACAGTAGACCGGGCAGGTGTCGAGCGGCAGGAACAGCGCCCGGTCGAAGTACCGGTGGGTGAGCCCAGGGACCGGCATGTCGGCACGCTCGTGGAGCGAGTCGAGATCGAGCTTGGGGTGATCGGGCAGGCGGCGCGACTCGACCGGGATGAACTGCAGGCGCAGGGGATCCTCGTAGGGGCGGCTCCAGTCGACGAGCGACAGCAGGTAGGGGGACACCCGCACCGACATGGGCGCGCTGTGAAAGCCGCGCGCCGCGTCCTCGATGAAGGCGTTCGACACCAGGCCGGCCAGGGCCTCGAGCAGCTTGGGGATCTTGGTGATGGTGTGCTTGGCCTGCCACCGGTGATCGAGGAACTCCGCCTCGCCGACCTCGGCGTAAGCCGGGACCGCTTGCCAGAAGGGTCCCTCGCGCAGGCGCGTGTGCTCGAGCGCCGCGCTCGGCACCGGGGGCTTCGGCGTCCGCGGCCGCAGGGTGGACGCGTCTGCGCTGGCGTCGTCGATGACGGGACGCTGGCCGAGCTGACCTGGCGGAACTGGCTCCAGGGAGGCGACCGCGGCAACCGCGCCGCCACCAGCCGCGTTGACCCCCGTCAGGACAGCCAGCTTGCTTTCGACTGCCATCTGTCAAGCGTAACGTGTCGCTCAGCGGGTTGCCAGGGCCGTCACGAGCCGCAGCTCACATCCGGATGGCGAAGCGCGAGGCGCCGCGCTGAACCATCAGGATCGCGTGCTCCCCTTGCGACAGTCGGCCCTCGAGGGCACGCAGCCGCTCGAGCGTGACCGCGTCACGGTCGAGCAGGAGCAGCACGTCGCCCTCCTCCAGCACGCCGCTGGCGGGACCGCGCGGATCGACGGAGGTGACGACCAATCCTTGCCCCGCCGACAGACCGAGCGCGCTCGCCACCCGCGGCTCGACGGCCCGCACGTCGATCCCGAGGAACAGGTGGGCCCCGCCGAGATCGCCGGCCTGGCCGCCGAGCAGGACCTCCACCTCCATGCGCCGCCCGTCCCGCAGGAACACCACCTTGGCCTTGTCGCCGGGTCGCAGCGCCGCGACCGCGATCGGCAGGCGGCGAAATCCATCGATCACCTGGCCACCGATGCCGACGATCACATCGTTGGGGCGCAGGCCGGCCACCTCGGCCGGCGAGCCGCGCCCGATGACGTTGACCAGGGCCCCCGCGGCGAACGGCACCTTGAGCTCGCGGGCCCGCTCCGGGGTGAAGTCCTCGCCGCCCACCCCGAGGTAGCCGCGGGCCACGTGACCCGAGGCCCGGATCTGGTCCGAGATCTGGCGCGCCAGGTTGATGGGAATGGCGAAGCCCACGTTCATCGCGACCCCGGGGTTGAGGATGGCCGAGTTGATGCCAATGACCTCGCCGCGAAAATTGAAGAGCGGACCGCCCGAGTTGCCCTGGTTGATGGCGGCATCGGTCTGGATGAAATCCTGATAGCGCGGATCCAGCTCACCGAGCTTCTCGCCGATCGAGCGATTCTTGGCGCTGACGATCCCCATGGTCACGGTCTGCCCGAGCCCGAGCGGGTTGCCAATGGCGAGCACGTAATCGCCCACCCGCACCTTGTCCGAGTCGCCGAGGCGCACCGGATTGAGCCCGGCCGGGGTGGTGTCCATCTTGACCACCGCCACGTCGGTGGCGGGATCGCTGCCGAGCACCTTGGCGGGGATCTGCCGGTTGTCCGCCAGCTTGACCATGACCTCGTCGGCGCCGGCCACCACGTGGTTGTTGGTGAGGACGAGCCCGCTCCGATCGAAGAGGAAGCCGGAGCCGAGGCTCTCCGACCGCTGCTGCGAGACGCGCGGCCCACCGCCCATCCCGAACTGCTCGCGCAAGAGCTGACTCCAGGGATCCTCGCGCAGGACCCGGCGGATGATCTTGGTGGTCAGGATGGTCACCACCGACGCCTTGACGTCGTCGACGAGCGGCGCCACCGAATCGCGCATGTCCCCCGGCGCGGGGACGAGCGGCGCCGGGCGCGGGTCGGAGATCGCGGCGCCCGCGGCGCCCGGAGCCGCGGGCGTGGCCGCCTGCGCCGCCCCGGCCAGCGCCGAGCCGGTGGCGCCCGGCCGCGCCGGCGCGGGGCTGACCGCGCTCGGAGCGGTGCCTGTGCCGTCCGGGCGGGACTGCTCCCACGAGCACCGCCCGACCGCGAGGACCAGCAGACAGGCTCCGCACAGGCGGCGGAGACCGAGCGGCAGGCCGAGCACGCTCGGCTAGCCCCGGTAGACCACGATGCCTCGCGTCGGATCGTAGGGCGTCAGGGCAACCGTGACCTTGTCGCCGAGGACCACGCGAATGCGGTGCTTCCGCAATTTTCCGCCGAGATGCGCGAGGATCTGATGACCATTTTCGATCTCGATGCGGAAATTGCCCGCCGGTAGGACTTCAATCACCCTGCCCTGAAACTCGATATGTTCTTCACGACCCATGGGCGGCGAGACCCTAGCCGCTCGGCCGCCCAGGGTCAACGACAGAGAGCAGATTGGTGGTGATGCCCCCCACCGGTGCCGCCGGCCGGAATGAAGGTGGGCCCCTCTCCCTGACCCTCTCCCCGCTGGCGCGGGGCGAGGGGCGAAAGGATGGGAGGAGGGAAAGCGGGGCGCCTCCAATCGTGTCCCTCGCCCCGCGGGGCGGGGTTAGGGAGAGGGGCCTCTTCATCCGGGGCATGACCGCGAGGTACCATGTTCACCTCGCGATGATCAGGCGAGCGTAGCGCGGCTTTGCCGCGCGGAGCGAGAGGGGCGCGGGGACGTGCGAGCGGCAGCGAGCCACGTCCCCGACAAGGGTCAGGGAGAGGGGCCCAACTTTTCTGTCGAAGACGTGGCGCCCGCCCGATCGTGCACCTCGCGAGAGCCCTCGCCATGGCCCTTGCAAGAACCCCGACGAGACCGCTTAATCGAACCCTTGGTCGACTCCTTCGTCGAGGACCGGCGCCAGCTCATCGCGGGCAATCGGGTGCGGTTGCTGCGCGACGGCGCCCAGATCTTCCCGGCCTGGCTCGAGGCCATCGAGGCGGCCCGGTCCCGGATCTCGCTCGAGATGTACATCTTCGCGGACGATGGCATCGGGCGACGGGTGGCCGAGGCCCTGTGTCGCGCCGCCGAGCGTGGGGTCGCGGTGCGGGTCCTTTACGACGACGTCGGCTGCCGGCTGACCCCGCGCGCGTTCTTCGAGGCGATGCGGGCCCGCGGGGTGATGACCATCGCCTACCATCGAAACCGGCGATTTTTGCCCCGGGTCTGGAAGATGTTCCGCCGCAACCACCGCAAGAACCTGGTGATCGACCAGCAGACGGGGTTCGTCGGGGGGCTCAACATCTCGAACGCCTGGGTGCCGGCCACCGAGGGAGGGGACGCGTGGCGGGACGCGGTGGTCGAGGTGCGTGGGCCCGGGGCCCAGGCCCTCGAGGCGGCGTTCGCCGAGACCTGGAACCCGCGGGCCCGCAGGAGCGCGCGTCTTCCGGTCGGGCCGGTGCCCGGGCCCGCATCTGCCGCGCTGGCGGCTCCGGGCGGAGGGACCGGGGCGGCGGCCGGGGCCACGGCGCTGGCGGTGGTGACCAACTCCGAGCGCGGCGCGCGCTTCGCGATCCGGCGCTCGATCTTGCATGCGCTGCGGGCCAGCCGCCGCCGCATCTGGCTGGCCAATCCCTACTTCGTTCCGGATCGCGGGTTCTCGCTGGAGCTGGAACGGGCGGCGGCGCGGGGCACCGACGTGCGGATCCTGGTCCCCGCCCGCAGCGATTCGAACATCCTCGACGCCGCTGCCCACGCGACCTTTCCCCGGCTGCTCGGCGCCGGCGTGCACATCTGGCGCAGCCCGTCGGTGATCCACACCAAGGCCATCGCGGTCGACGACGTGTTCGTGTCGCTCGGCAGCTACAACCTCGATCACAGGTCGCTGGCATACAACCTCGAGATCGTGGTGAACGTGATCGACGAGGACTTCAACCGCCGCGTCGCGGAGATGCTGGCCTCGGAGATGTTCTCCAGCGTCGAGGTCACGCGCCAGGCGCTGGCGGAGGAGCCGCTTCTCGCCAGGATCGGCGATCGCCTGGCCTACGGGCTGCGGCGCTGGCTGTGAGGCCGCGGCCTGGACCCGACGATCGTCGACGATCTCACTTCCTCGACTTGGCGGCCGGCTTGGGGGACGGGCGGGGCGCGGGGGCGGAGCTGGACTTGGCGGCGGGAGCCGGCGCGACCTTGGGGGGTGCGGCCTTGGCCGGTGGCTGGACCCGCGCGGCCCGGGGGGCGGACGCCGATCGCGTGCCCGGGACCGCTGCCACCTTGGTCCCGACCGTCTCGGCCCTCGGCTCGGCCTTCGGGGTCTGGGACTCCGACCTGGCCTGGGCGGAGGTCACCCCCATCACGTTGCCGTCGGGATCTGCGATGAGCGCGACGGCGCCCTTGTTCATGAGGTTCAACTTGGGCACGAGCACCCGCCCCCCGAGGCGGGTGACCTCCACCAGGGTGCGGGCTACGTCGGTCACGGACACGAACACCACCGGTCCAGGCGCGTAAGCCAGCGCCGACATCACCAGCGATGCCTGAGGCCCGTCGGGCACCTCGACCGCCAGGTGCCCTCCGGTCTGTTCGCCCTCGGGCCGCCACCCGAACAGGGACTGGAAGAACTCCGAGCTCCTTGCAAAGTCTCCGCTCGGAAACTCGACGTGAATGATTTCGCCGACCATGCCGCGTGCCAACCTATCATGAAAGCGGCGTGCAGGCGGGCCCGCGTGGGCTCGCCGGGCGCCCTATGGCGAGATTTGAACAGCCGCGACCAGCAGCGTGGCGGTCTCGCAGAGCGAGATGGTGGCGCCGTAGATGTCGCCGGTGAGCCCACCGAGCCGGTGTTGCAACCACAGGCCGAGCCCGAGCGAGACCCCGAGCGCGGCCGCGAGCTGGACGACGAGACCGTGCCCGAGACGCAAGGACCAGGTCACGAGCAGGATGGACTCGGCGGCGAGCGGGGTGAGCGCCACCCGCCCCTGGAAGACCCGCCCGAGCCCGGCGGCACGCGCGTAGCGAAAGAACGCGAGCTGGGGAATCACCGCCCAGCGCGCCACCAGCGGGAAGGCCACCAGCGGCAGGAGCGCCCGCCGCTCGAGGAGCTCGCGGAGAGCGGCGAGCTGGAGGAGCACGACCAGCACCAGCGCGAGGGCGCCCGCCGCCCCCACCCGGCTGTCCCGCATGATGCGCAAGGTGCGCTCCCGATCCCCGCGCCCGCCGGCGAGGCCGTCGAACAGATCCGCCACGCCATCGAGGTGCAGACCGCCGGTGACGAGCGCCAGGAACACCACCACCGCTCCGGCGACGATGGAGGCGGGAGCGAGCCGGACGAGGTGGAGCCATCCCACCCCCGCGCACCCGAGCCCGAGGGCGAGCCCGACCACCGGGAAGAACAGCACCGAGCGGGCCAGCTCCTCCTCGGTGGTCGCCGAACCACCCGGCAGACGGGTGAGGAACGCGAAGGCCGCGCGCAGCGGCCGCCACCAGGCCTCCACCAGGCTCGCCATCCAGCCCGACCTCACCACCGGCGCCGCTCGCCCAGCCGTACGCCCACACGTTCGCCCACACGTTCAATCGGCGGCGGAGACACCCGCAAGAGGAGCCCCATCATCCCGAGGAAGATCTGGTCCGCCTCGGCGGCCAGCAGCTGATGCAGGTGCCCGAGCAGATCCCGGAAGGCCCGCCCGATCGCGGTCTCCGGGACCAAGCCCATCCCCACCTCGTTCGATACCAGGACCACGTGCGACCGCCGCGCGCGCAGCGCCTCGGCGAGCTCCCGGATGCGCGCGGTGATGCCGGCCTCGGAGCCGCCCCGGACCAGCAGGTTCGATATCCACAGCGTGAGGCAATCCACCACCAGCACATCCGGCGGGACGGGCGCGAGCCCCGGGACCCCCGCGGCCCCGGGCTCGCTCGCCGCCGGCGCCGCCCCCGGCCCGTGCCACGCGCGGCGCAGGCATTCGGGCAGAGCCACCGGCTCCTCGATGGTGGTGAAGGACGCGGGGCGCTCACCCCGGTGCCGCGCGATCCGGGTGGCCATCTCGTCGTCGAGGCCCTCGGCGGTGGCGATGAACGTGCGCGATGGACCGAGCCCTTCCGCCAGCTCGAGGGCGAAGCGGCTCTTGCCCGAGCGCACCCCACCGCCGATGAGGATCAGCTGATGCGCCGGCGCGGCGGCCATCATGCGAGCCGCCCGAGGTGGGGAACCACCACCACGATGGGGACCCGCGCCGCCCGGATCAGGCGCTCGGTGTCGTACCCGAAGAACAGGCGGTGCTGGATGGCCCGGTTCTCGGCCCCGAGCACCACGAGATCGTAGTTGCCCGAACGCACCTCGCTGGTGACGCCGCTCGAGAACGGATCGTAGCCGAGGTGAACCACGGTCGGCTTGAGATCGGAGGCGCGGAACACCACCGAGATGCGGTCGAGCTCGGGCTCGAGGGTCTTGTCCCCGAAAACGACAGCGCTGCCACTGCCGGCCAGGCCCTCGGGCAGGCCGCCGGTCGAGACGGTCGGCTCCCCGGACCCGCTCGAACCGGTCCCGGCCGTCTGCCGCTTCTCGGTGAGCACCGCGAGCGTCAGCTCGGCGCCGGTGTTCTCCGCGTACCGGTGCGCGAGCTCGACCGCCAGGCGACTGGCGACGCTGCCATCGACCGGTACGAAGATGCGCCGGAAACCGCCCGAGGTGGCGAGCGCGCCGCCAGCCGATGCAGCGGTGCCGATGGGACTGCCACCGGCACCACCACCGACGCTGGCCTCGGATCCCGCGCCCACCGTCCTGGTGGAGGGCGGGATCGCCTGCGCGCCGCGCATGATGGCCACGTGACAGGGCGCCCGGCCCACGATGGCCTCGATCATCGCGCCGCCCACGATCTCGCTCGAAGAGCCCATCATGATGATGTCGGTGCCCCGCGTGGCGGCCTCGACGCAGATCCCCTCGGCAACGTCGCTCGAGATGGCCCGCCTGATCTCGGGCGGCAGCCGCCCGCTCGCCTGCGCCCGCAGCGCGTCGAGGTGGGCCGCGAGATCCCGCACCGGGGTCGGTCGAAACCAGTTGCGCAGGCGGTTCCTCCAGGTAACGGGATCCTCGATGGAGAGGATGTCGACCGGCGCATCGCTCTCGCGGGCGAGGCCGAAGGCGAAGCCCGCCACCGTCAGCGCGCCCGGCCCGCCCCCGGTCGGGATCAGGACCCGCACCCGGTGACGGTCGATGAAGCCCTTGGAGGCGGCGGCCTGGATGCGCTGCTGCTCGTCGGCGGTCATGCGCACCCGCGGCATGGTCAGGCGCAGGCCAATCGGCGCCATGAACGAGGTCACGATGGCCATCATGACGATGATCGAGAACATCTGCGGGCCGAGGATCCCGAGGCCGAGGCCAATGGTGGCCGCCACGATGCCCATGGCGCCGCGCGCGTTCATGGCCACCGCCAGCGAGGCCGCCTCCCAGAACCGCAGCCCTCCCCAGACCGCCCCGAGCGCGCACCCGATGAGCTTGCCCGCGCACGCCACCCCCAGTACCACCGCGAACATCCTCCCGCCGCCGAGCGCGCCGAGATCGACCTTGAGCCCGACGAACCCGAAGAACACCGGCGAGAGCAGGCCGAACACGAAGGTCTCGAGGCGGGCCACCGTCTCGTGCCGGAGCCGCGAGACCTGGTTGAGCACCAGCCCGGCCACGAAGGCCCCGAAGACCGCGTGGACCCCGATCCGCTCGGTGACCGCCGCGCACAGCAGCGTGACGACCACGATGAGCACGAAGTCCGACTCGGCCACCTTGGATCGCTCGATGCTCACCCGCACCAGGAACTTGAGCGCCGGGAAGAGCACGAAGGCCGCGAACGCCACGAAGGCAAAGAGGTAGACGAGCGTGAGGCCGAGGGCGCCCACCCGCAGCGTGCCGTGGGTCGCCGCCCCGGCGATCATCGACAGGATCAACCACCCCGCGGTGTCGTCCACCACCCCCGCCGACAGGATCACGAGCCCGATGTTGCGCTTGGTGAGATCGAGATCCACCAGGATCTTGGCGATCACCGGCATGGCCGAGATGGACATGGTGGTGGCGAGAAACAGGCTGAAGAGCCCGCGATGGCTGGGATCGGCGAGGTACGAGTCGGGCATGAAGTGCCCGAGCGCGAACCCGAGCACGAAGGGCAGCAGCATGCCGGTCGCCGAGGTCCACAGCGCAGCGCGCCCCAGGTTCCGGATCAACTTGACGTCGGTCTCGAGCCCGGTCAGGAGCAGGAGGAAGGTCATCCCGAGCGTGCCCACCACCTCGAGCAGGTGGAACTGCGCGACGTCCGGCGGGAAGATCGCCTGAAAGGCCGCCGGGAACGCCCGACCGAACGCGGAGGGGCCGAGCAAGATCCCGGCGCCGAGCTCTCCCACCACCGGTGGCAGACCGAGCCGCTTCATGAGCTCGGCCCCGAGGCGCGCCACGCCCACCAGCACCGCGAGCTCGATGAGCAGGAGGAACACGCTGTGCCCGCTGAGTGGGCGAACCGGAATCATGGCGCGCGGCAGCCTAACACGGACGTCGGACGGCTCAGGGTCCGCTGCGCGTGGCGCGGGGCGCGCGCTTGGCTTCGCTCGCGAAGAGACGCCGCAGCTTGCGCATGGGCAGCGGCCCCTTGTCCGCCTCGGGGTCGCCCTCCCCTCCTCCCACCTCGCTGTCGGGAGGGACATCGGCCTCGGGCCTCGTGGTGATCTTCTTGACCCACTCGAGGCACTGGCGTTCGCTGAAGTTCCCTTCCCGGCGGTCGAACACCAGCTTCTGCTCCAGGGCCGCCTCGTACTCCTCGTCGGTCAAGCGGCCGCGCTCGTGCACCTTGCCGAGGATGCGCCGCACGTAGCGGTCCCAGGGCGGCAGCGGCGCGCCGTGGCAGTACTGCACGTAGCGACGCTTGGGGCTCGGCAGGATCGACGAGAAGAAGGCGCCCTCGAGCGGGGTCAGGTCGGAGGCGCTCTTGCCGAAGTAGTGCTGGGCGGCCGGACCGATCCCGTAGATGCGCGGGCCGAACTCGATGGCGTTGAAGTAGAGCTCGAGGATGCGCTCCTTGGGGATCTCCTGCTCGAGGTACCACACGAGGAACAGCTCCTGCATCTTGCGCGACAGGGTCTTCTCGTGGCTGAGCAGCACGTTCTTCACCATCTGCATGGTGATCGAGGAGGCCCCGCCCCGGAACCCGCCACGCTTGAGGTTGCGCTTGAGCGCGGTCTTGAACTCCGAGCTCACCCACCCGCGGTGCTTGAAGAAGCCGTTGTCCTCGGTGGTCATGATCGCCGCGACGAAGGCCGGCGCGATCTGTTCGTACGGAACGAAGTCGGGGTTCTCGGGGCCGACCACGAACTCCAGCTCCTCGGTCTCCTCGGCCCCGGTCCCACCTTTGGCCCCGTAGGCGCGCGGAACCTCGACCCGCTGGGTGATCGACGCCCCCTTGATCAGCGCCTGGACCTCCTCGGGGGCCTTGAGCACCCGACAGCCGTCGATGTCCACCTTGCCCTTGAGCTCGAGATCGTCGAGGTGGGCGTAATCGATGTGGGTCTCGATGGTGGCGCCGAAGATCCCGTCGAGGACGAAGCCCTGCAGGTGGGGCACCACCGCCGCCGGCAGGTTCGACAGGACCTTGGCGCACGGCAGCCTGGGGACCTCGAGCGTGAGCTCCATGCGGGGCAAGAAGGAGAGCTTGTTGCCGTCCTCGAACGCGAAGCTGCCGGGCGCGAGCTCAACGAACCCCGAGAGCTTGGCCCGCAGCTCCTGCATGCGTCCCTCGAGCCGCTCGATCAGCACCCGCCGGGCGGCGGGGAAGGCCGTCCCGCGCAGGACCAGTGACAAGCCGAGGTTGCGGATCGGCTCGCTCGCGACGGCCGGGTGCTCGAGCGATAGCCCCGCCACCTGCAGGTCACCGCCGAAGCGGACCGCACCATCGGCCCAGCTCACGTCGAAGGCCGCGTTGACCTGGGTGTCCTTGGGCGACAGGATCTCCTTCGGAAGCACGTCGGCGATCTCCGCCAGGGAGAAGCGCTCCGCCAGCAGCGACAGCTGCCCCTCGTGCGACGCCGGGTCGATCCCCCCCTTCGCGGTCCACAGCGTCTCGCGCGCGCCCCCGTAGCTCCCCTCGAGGGCGACCACGAGCTGCTTGCCGGCGGCCGCGTCCTTGGGATCCTTCGGCCCGGGCTGGATGCTGCCGTGGATGCCGGTCAGCGCCAGGGTCGGCAAGGGCGTGGCGAACCCGCCGGCGATGGTCAGGGTCGGGTAGCCCGCGAGGTGGAGGCTGGCCGGCTCGAGGGGCGCCGCGAGCTCGATCGACGCCGCCCCGAAGCGCGGGCCGTTGCCGCGGGACCCGAGCGCCAGCACCCCCTCGAGCCCCCCGAGCAGGACGCTCGCCCGGTTACCGGGAAAGAAGGCCGCGGCGAAGGACGGAAGCCGGACGCGCAGGCCCGAGCCGGTGTCGGCCAGCGTCACGGCCCCGTCGTCGATCACCACCGCCGGCAGCGCCCGCTCGGCGCCCCGCGCGGCCTTCTGACCGCTCGAGCGGCGCTCTCGGAGCCGGCGCACCAGCGCCGTGACGTTGTCGTCGGGACCCCCGCGGACGACGTCGCAGACGAGACCAGACACGTGCACCGTGCCATGGCGCCCGAGGACCATCGCCGCGAACGGGACGAAGACCCGGTCGATGCGCAGGAGCCGCGGCGCGTCCGCTCGGGGCCTCCCGGCCGCGGCGTCGAAGGCGGCGTCGGCATCGGCATCGGCCCCGGTCACCTCGAGGTCGCGAAAGGTGAGCCCGCTGAGCCCTGCGCGTCCGCTGCCGATGCGCAGCGAGATCCCGACCCGCTCGCGCACCAGCCGCGTGACCAGCCTCTTCGCCAGGGTCCCGACCGCGAAGGGATAGACGATCGCGATGGCGAGCAGCGCGAGGAGCACGCCGCGCTGGCGCCAGGTTCCGAGCCGTCTGCTCCACCACGGGGCGGCCATGCGCGGCTGCAAGGTCGGTGCAGCACGGCGCCGGGGGTCGAGCCGGAGGTCAGCCACCGGCTGAATCTAGTGCACCGCCGTCGAAATGACATCACTTTCGGCCGACGATCCCAGCCCTCGCCATCGACGCCATTTCGACGGCGGTGCCGCAGCAGGCACGACAGGCCACGGGGCGAGCGCCGAGCCGAATCCGCCGCGATCCCCCAGGGGATGGCGCCCGGGTCTCACGCCGCGGCGGGGACCCAGGCTTCGAGCCCGGCGTCGAGGTGCAGCGTCTCCGCCAGCCGCTGACGGGCGTGGTGCAAACGCGACATGACCGTGCCCACCGGACAACGGGCGAGACGCGCGATGTCCTGATACGACTCCCCCTCGAGCTCGCGCCATGCCAGGACCTGCCGGTGGGCCGCGGAAAGCCCGTCCATCGCCGAGCGCACGGCCTGGCCGAGCTCCGCCTCGGCCAGGCGATCCTCCGGGGTCGTCCGCTCGACGCGCTCGGCGCGGGCGGCCTCGAGCTCGGCGGCGTCCTCGGACCGGTGGCGTTGCGGGCCGCTCAGGACCACGCCGCCGCGGCGGGCCCGCAGATGATCGAGGGCCGTGTTGACCACGATGCGGTGAAGCCAGGTGGAGAACGCCGAGCGGGCCTCGTACCGAGCGAGGTTCCGCCACACCTTGGTCAGGGCCTCCTGCACGACGTCCTCGGCCTCGTCGGCGTCGCGGACCATGCGCAGCGCGACCGCGACCACCCGCGGCCGCGCGGCCGCGAGGACGGCCTCGAGCGCGGCCCGGTCACCGGCCTGAGCACGGCGAATGGCGTCGGTGCTCGGCGTCCTGGCGGGAGCGTCCTTCGCGGGGGAGATCGCGGCGGCGTCCGCGGGGCCCTCGTGGGCGGCGGGAGCAACGGGAACCGAAGCGGTCGTCAGGGAGATCCGATTGGGCTTCATGGACCCGGCTTCGTGCAAACCGGATACCGCCCCTGGCGGCGCGGGCGCGGCGGCCCGGTCACCTGCTAACATGGCGGGGGAAACATGGGTGAACTGCAGCGAATTCGCGGCTTTCTGGACAGCGTCCGGCGTCGCGTGTGGTTCCGTGAGGCGCTGCTGTGGGGCGGGGTGGGTGGGGCGTCCCTGCTGACAGTCTTGCTCGCGCTCGCCCTTTCCGCCGCACGGGTGGGACCGGGCGGCTTCTGGATGCCCGTCACACTCGGCGCGGGCCTCGGATGCGTGCTCGTCGCCGCGACCTTCGGCCTGTGGCGTCCCCGTCGCCGCTTGCGCACGGATCCGGATGCTGCCCGGATGCTGGGGCGGCTCGATCCCGCGTGGCGCAGGCTGTCGGGCGACATCCTGTCGGCCGTCGAGTTCGGCGAGGTTCCCGCCTCCCCCCGGGAAGCGCTGTCGGACGCACCACCGGCACCACCGACCTCGATGCCCGTGACCTCGGTCGCGACGACCTCGCTGGTGCTGGCCCGCGCGTTTCAGGGGACGGTGGCCGAGGCGGTGCGTCCGTTCTCCGCGGCGGGACTGGTCTCGCTGCGGCCAGCAGCGTACGGGGCGGGCGCCCTGGCGGCCGCGCTCGCCCTGGTGATTGGCCTGTCGCTGACCGCGCCTGGCATGGTCGGGCGGGGGCTCGGCCTGCTGTTTCATCGCCCCACCCTCTTCGAAGGCTCGACGGTCTCGGGCGTGCCCATCATCGGGGACGTTCGTCTGACCTACGAGTACCCCGCGTACACCGGCCTGCCGGTGCGGGTGGTGGAGGGCTCGACGGGAGACATCGTCGGGGTGCGCGGAACCCGGGTGCGCATCGAGACCACGCCGCTGCACAAGTCGCGGCGCGCGGCCCTGCTCACGGGGGATCTGGGGGACGGTCCCGAGATCCCCCTGCGCCTGTCGAAGGGGATCATGACCGCCCACCTCACGCTGTCGGAGAGCGGGAACTACCGCTTCTGGCTCCTGCCGCTCATCGGGCGCGCGGTGCGCGAGGATCGCAGCCATCGCATCGAGGTCGAGGCCGATCGCCCGCCGCATGTCGAGATCCAGGGCCCCGCCGACCGCCTCGAGCTCCCGACCCCGCGACCCATCGAGGTCGGCTACTCGGCGTCCGACGACTTCGGGCTCGGCGCGGTCGAGCTGGTCTTCCGGGTCGACGAGGCCCCCGAGCAGCGGCTGCCCCTCAAGGACGCCCACGGCGCGAAGACCGCGCAGGGGCGGACGCTGTGGGATCCCGCGCGCGACGGCTCGCTGCCGCCGGGCGCGCGCATCGCTTACCACGTGGAGGCGCGCGACCAGGACGGCATCTCGGGGCCGAAGAGCGGGATCTCGCGCACCCTCTACGTGTCCATCGCGCGGCCCCAGGAGAGCGCGGACGATCGCCTGGACCGCCAGCGCGAGATCCTCGAGCGCCTGACCTCCGACCTCGCCGACCGGCTGGAGCTCTCGCCCGGCGCGACCGGCGGCGGCGGCGGTGGCCAGCAGGAGCGGGGGCGGGAGCGCGGACGCGGCGCCGGGCTCGCGCTCGGCCTGCCCCAGCTCGAGCAGCGGCAGGCGGCCTTCGCGGCGGTGCACGAGGCGGAGGAGGGTCACATCACCTTGCTCGGGCGCCTGCTCGACGACGATCGGCGCGAGGGCATCCTCGGCAAGACCCTGCGCAACCAGCTGGCCGCGATGGCCGAGCGGCTCGGCCGCCTCCTGCGCGAGGAGCGGGGCATCCTGTCCAGGCCGAGCGTCGGGCGCGCCGCCCAGCGCTCGGCGCGCCAGCTGGCCACCAGCCTGGCGCGGGCCGAGCGACCGCACGAGGGCCACATCGCCGAGCTCGAGAAGGACGTCCTCCTGCTCGACGATCTGATCGGCCGCCAGCGGCTGGAGGATCTGGCGTCGATCGGCCGCGAGCTCACCGATTCACACAAGCGCCTCGAGGATCTGCTGGCGCGCTACGCGGCCACCAAGGACGAGGCCCTCAAGCGCCAGCTCGAGCGCGAGGTGCGCGAGCTGCGGGCGCGCATCGCCGACCTGGCCCAGAAGATCGCCAACCTCAAGACCCGAAACGAGGTGCCGGACGAGTGGCGCAACCTGCCCGACACCAAGACGGTGGCGGAGAGCGCGCGCAAGCTCGACGACCTGCTCAGCCAGGGCGATCCGGGCGCGATGTCGCAGGCCCTCTCCGAGCTCGGCAAGGATCTGCGGGGCCTGCGCGAGATGCTCGACGAGAACGCCGAGGGCTTCGGCGAGGGCCGCTTTCCCCAGGAGAACCGGGTCATCTCCGATCTCATGAAGCGGATCGGGGATCTGGAGGGCGACGAGCGGGCCCTGGCCGGCGAGACCCAGGGGCTGTCCGACAAGCAAGAGGCCGAGATCGAGAAGCGCTTGCAAGGACAGATGGCGGACTGGGCACGCAAGGAGGCAGAGAAGGTCGAGCGGCTGCGCCAGGCGCTGGGCGAGCTGCGGACCGGGGATCCGGAGAGCCCCCTCACCGAGGAGGTCGACCGCGCCCGCGAGAGCGCCAAGCAGCTCAAGCGCCTGCTCGGAGAGCGGGATCTCGCCGAGGCCAAGGGCGAGGCCGAGCGGGCGACCCAGAGCCTCGATCGCGCCGGGGAGCACGCGGTGGCCGCCGCCACGGCCTCGGCGGCTCGGCGCAACAACACCAAGAACAACAAGAGGGGCAGCGACGGAAGCGGTGCCGAGGCGAAGGCGGGGGAGCTCCCCGAGAGCCTGGCGGGCGCCCGGGCCCTCGCCCAGGAGATCGCCGACGACGTGCAGAAGTTCCTGCCTCGCCCCGAGGAGACCCTCGGCCCCGGGGAGCGCGAGCGGGCCCGCGCCCAGGCCGAGCGCCAGAGCGCGATCGGCGAGCGGGCGGACGACACCGCGCGGGAGGCCGGCCGTCGCCTGGCCAGCATCCCGGGGCTCGAGCGGGCCCAGGAAGATCTGCGCGGGGCCTCGGAGCAGATGCGCCAGGCGGCCGAGCACCTGCGCAAGAGCGAGGCCAAGGAAGCCAGCGGCGCCGAGCGCAACGCGGCCGAGCGCCTGGCCAAGCTGCGTGACAACCTGCAGGAGCGCTCGATGGGCGGGGGCAAGCAGCAGCGGGATCCCGTGCGCATCCCGGGCGCCGACGAATCGAGCGCGCCGCGCGCCTGGCGCCAGGAGCTGCTCGACGCCATGAAGGAGCACGCCCCCGAGCATTTCCGCGACGACGTGCGCAGGTACTACGAGGAGCTGGTCAAATGAGGATGGGGGGGGCGCGGTGAAGCGCGCGACGCCACGCCGGTCCGCGGGTGGGCGGACGAGGTCGCCCGCCTCGATGCTGCTGGGGCTGGCGCCGCTGGCGCTCGCTGCGCTCGCGTCCTCACCGTGCCTGGCGGCGCCGGCCGGCGGAGCGGGCGGAGCTCCCGCGCCGCTGCAATCCCTGCGCGCTCCACCGTCCGCCTCCGCGGCCTCCGCAGCGACCGCAGGCTCCGCACCTGCCGCGGCCTCCGGCGGCAATGCGCAGGCCGTCATCCGCGCGAGCAAGCTCGGACAGGCGGCCGAGCAGAACCTCGACGAGTGGCGCTTCGCGGAGGCCCGCACCCAGATCGACGAGCTCGCCACCAAGATCCCCGACTCCAGCGAGGTGGCGTACCTCGAGGGATACGCCCGGTTCCTCGAAGGAAACTACCCCGGCGCGGTGGCCGAGCTGCAGAAGGCGGTCAAGGCCTCGCCGGCGGACCCCACCGCTCGCGAGATCCTGGCCCTGGCGCTGGCCGCGGGGGACGCCGTCAAGGATCACGAGGAGGCGCACTCCACGCACTTCCTGGTGCGCTACCCCGCCGAGGACGCCGTGCTGGTGCCGTATGCGCTCGAGGCGCTGGAGAGCGCCTACACCGCGCTCGCCGAGGACCTGGGGTTCGCGGCCGAGATGCCCATCCGCATCGAGTTCTATCGCAGCCCGTCCGATCTCGCCGCGGTGTCGTCGCTGTCGGCGGCCGAGGTGGCCCGCACCGGGACCATCGCCCTGTGCAAGTGGGCGCGCCTGATGGTGACAACGCCGCGCGCGCTGTCCTTCGGCTATCCCTGGCTCGACAGCATCAACCACGAGCTCGTGCACTACGCCGTGTCCTCGTTGACCCGGGACCGGGCGCCGGTGTGGCTGCAAGAGGGCATCGCCAAGTTCATGGAGCGGCGCTGGCGCGAGCCCATCAACGGCCGGCTCGCCCCGTCGATGGAGCACCTGCTCGCCAAGGCCCTGCGCTCGGGCAACCTGATCGGCTTCGAGGCGATGCACCCGTCGATGGCCAAGCTCCCGTCGGCGGAGGACGCGTCGCTGGCCTTCGCCGAGGTCGCGACCGCGATCGGGTACCTGCACGCCCGCGGCGGCATGCCGGCACTGCGGGCGACCCTGGCGTCGGTCCTGGCGGGCGGGGACGCGCGCGTGGCGGTGGCGACCGCGGCCGGCGGGGGGTGGCCCGAGTTCGAGCGCGGCTGGAAGAGCTACATGGTCGGGCTCAAGCTCCGCACGTATCCGGGCTTCGATCTGCCGACCACCCACATCCGCAAGGCCGCGGCCCTGGCCTCGCGCCGCAAGCCGAGCGAGGACGATGCCCTGGCGGTCTTCAAGGTCACGGGGCCGCTCCGCTACCTGCGGCTCGGCAACATGATGCTGAAGCGCAACCGTCTGCGGGCCGCCGTGACCGAATACGAGAAGGGCGCGCGGGTGGTCGCCACGTCCACGCGCGCCGAGCGGGGACGCGACACCAACGCCGCGCAGTGGTTGTTCCCCGTCAAGCTCGGTCGCACCTACCTGGCGCTCGGGGATCCCGACCGCGCGCTGCAGTCGCTCGCGTCCTTGCAGTCGGCCTATCCCGAGCTACCGTGGCCGAACCTCATCGCCGGACAGGCCCTGCTCGCCAAGGGCGACCCGGCGGGCGCGGTGGCTGCCCTGCGCCTGTCGCTGGCCACCAACCCCTTCGATCCGGCCGTGCACTGCACCCTGGCCGACGCCGACTCGCGACTGCCCGCGGCCGCCCGGCCGGCCCCCGAGATCATCCAGCGCGAGCAACGCTTCTGCCGCGAGCTCTCCGACACACCCTAGTCAGCCTCAACCCGAGGATGAGGACGGGGGAATGGGCCCCGATGGACTTGCGACCACGCCGCGGCTCATCAGGGAAGTGCTGTCCCCGGGGAGGGACCTACCCGAGCTGGAAGAATCGGGTATGAAGAGCGGGCGAAGTCGCACAACCATATGTCCAACACGTCTCTTGTGTTCTCCCCCTTCCGTCTCGAAGTCGGGGATGAGCGTCTCTGGAAAGGCTCGAGCGAGATCGGGCTCAGGCGGAAGCCGTTCGCGATCCTGCGCTACATCGCCGAGCACCCGCAGCGCCTGGTGAGCCAGGAGGAGCTGGTCAAGGAGATCTGGGGC
>Ga0265342_10000503_pt1 | contig 41900 bp, 38 predicted proteins | sample 4CB327metaG_FD_203125 | JGI IMG/M metagenome (GOLD analysis project Ga0265342, IMG submission 203125) | Rhizosphere microbial communities from Carex aquatilis grown in University of Washington, Seatle, WA, United States - 4-CB3-27 metaG | ecosystem: Host-associated > Plants > Roots >... | reverse complement strand
GATGTGTCAACAGTCCTAGTCAAAGAATTTGTGCTGCGCTGCGCCGGCCGTCGTCCTGAGGTGCCCGTGCCGCATTTCGCGCACGGCCTCGAAGGACCTGTGACTCAGAGACCCTTCGAGGGCCGCTGCGCGGCCTCCTCAGGGTGACGGGATAAGGTTTGGGCCGCGTCCCGCACTGACAACGACAATGCTATAATTGCGGCGCCCTTCCCTCGCGCCTCACCCGAGACCCATCATGCCCCTCACCCCGGTCGACCGCCTCGAAATCCTCGTCCTCGTCGACAACGCCACCGACATGCTGTCGACGACGCCGGCGCATGTCGAAACCGAATCCGCGCGGCTCAATCGCCGCGGCTTCAAGTCGCTGGCGAGCCGCTGCCTCTGCTGCGCGGCGCACGGCCTCTCCTGCCTCGTCACCGCAACGCGCGGCGGCAAGTCTCATACCGTGCTGTTCGACACCGGGCCGGAAGACTACGCCTTCGAGCGCAACGTCACGCGGCTCGGCGCCGATCTGAGCGTGGTGGAGTCGATCGTGCTGTCGCACGGCCACTGGGACCACGCCGGCGCGATGCTGCTCGCGCTCGGCATGATCCGCGGCAAGACCGGCGGCAAATCCGTTCCGTGGTACGGCCACCCGCACATGTTCGGCACGCGCGGCGTGAAGCTGCCGAACGGGACCGTGCGGCAGATGGAGGACATTCCGTCGATCGCCGACCTCACCGCCTTCGGCGCCGAGGTGATCGCGACGCGCGAGCCGCAGAGCATTCTCGACGACATGTTCTATGTCAGCGGCGAAATCCCGCGCGTCACGCGTTACGAACGCGGCTATCCCGGCCAGGTGCGGCTATCGGTCGACGGTACCACTTGGGAGCCGGACGAAGCGCTGATCGACGAGCGTTTCCTCGCGGTCAACGTCGCCGGCAAGGGCCTCGTCGTGTTCAGCGCCTGTTCGCACGCCGGCATCGTCAACGTGCTCACCCATGCGCGGGAGAGTTTCCCCGGCGTGCCGCTGCATGCTGCGATGGGCGGTCTGCACCTCTCCGGCGCCAACGAACCGATCATTCCGCAGACCGTGGACGGCCTGCACGGATTCGGCCTGAGTACGATCGCTGCCGGCCACTGCACCGGGTGGCGGGCGATGACCGCGCTCGCCAATGCCTTCGGCGACAAGGTGCTGGCGCCGACCGCGGTCGGCAAGACCTATACGTTCTGAAGCTGCGCGCGGGTGCGCATGCGCACCCACATCAGCAGCGCGAACACGACGATGACGACCGGGATCACGACCTCGTTGATCGCCGCCCAGCCGACCGTCTCGAGCAGCTGTCCGGACGAGAACGACGACACCGCCATCGAGCCGAAGACGAGGAAGTCGTTGAACGACTGCACGCGCGTGCGCTCCTCGGGCCGATGGCACTCGGTGACCATCGTGGTGGCGCCAATGAAAGCGAAATTCCAGCCGACGCCGAGCAGCACCAGCGCGCTCCAGAAATGCGCGACCGTGGTGCCGGAGATCGCCACGATCGCGGTGAGCACGATGAGGCCGAGGCCGATGCCGGTGATGCGCTCGACGCCGTAGCGAGCGATCAGCGAGCCGGTGAAGAAGCTCGGGCCGTACATGGCGAGCACATGCCACTGGATGCCGAGCGTGGCGTCGGTGACGGAATGGCCGCAGCCGACCATGGCGAGCGGCGCCGAGGTCATCACCATGTTCATCATCGCATAGGCGGCCATGCCGCAGGCGGCGGCGACGATGAAGCGCGGCTGGCGGATAATGGTGGCGAGTTGCCGCGTCTCGTGGTGGGCGCGCGCCTTGAAGTGCGGGATGCGCACGAATTGCAGAACGAGCGCCGCCAGCAGCGCGCAGGCCGACTGGCCGAGGAAGCTTGCCGCGAACAGGTGCGGCGACAGGATATCCTTGGTCCAGATGACGAGCTGCGGCCCGAGCACGGCGGCGAAGATGCCGCCGGCGAGCACCCAGGACACCGCCTTGGCGCGGAAGCGGTCGCTCGCCGTGTCGGCGGCGGCGAAGCGGTAGGACTGGTGCGCGGCGGCGTAGAGCCCGCCGCAGAACGTGCCGGCGAGCAGGATAAAGAACGAGCCGTGCATCACCGCCCAGTAGGAGATAAGGCCCGAGGCGATGCCGAACACCGAGCCGGTCTGGAGCGCGAAGCGCCGGCCGTAACGGCGGGCGAGCCACCCGACCGGCAGCGTGCCGACCCACATGCCGAACACCATGAAGGTGATGGGCAGCGTGGCGAGCCCTTTGTCGGGTGCGAGGATCGAACCGATGATGCTCGAGGTGGAGACGATGACGGTGTTGTTGCCGCCGGCGAGCGCCTGCGCAGCCGCCAGCACCAGCGCGTTGCGGCGCGCCAGACGGTCGTCATGGGCGGCGTGCGGTATCGGTTCGGCGATCGCCGACATATCGAGTCGTCCCGGGCAAAAGGATGCCCCTCTTAGCGGGGTTCGGAGCACGGGGCTACTGCGGCGGGCGCAGGTCTGCGTTGAGACACACCGCCGGAATATTTCTTCCCTCCCCCCGCGAGCGAAGCGGCCCCCATCTTGTCATCACCGGGCCGGCGCGGAACGCGTCGAGTCCCGGTGATCCCGACCAGGCGGGCACAGTGCCTTCCTAAGCGAGATGGCCGGCACGAGGCCGACCATGACAGAGGATTGGGCGTTCGTGCTGAACTAAAACCTGATCGCCGTCGGATGCAGGATCTTGGCGTTGCGGGCGTCGGCGATCGACAAGGCGCCGATCTGGCCGAGGGACGCGCGCAGTTCCTGGATGTAGAGGTCGATGAGCTGGTCCGGTCCCTCGTCGCCGAGGGCACCGACCGCCCACAGGAACGACTTGCCGGCGAAGGCGGCGTTGGCGCCGAGCGCGAGCGCGCGCATCACGTCCTGGCCCGAGCGCACGCCGCTGTCGATGAGGATGGTCGCCTTCTTGCCGACCGCCGAGACGATCGCCGGCAAAGCGTCGATCGACGGCACGATCGCCTCGATCTGGCGGCCGCCATGGTTCGACACCCAGATGCCGTCAATACCCATCGCCACCGCCTTCTCGGCGTCCTCCGGATGCAAGATGCCTTTCAGCGTCATCGGCCCTTGCCAGGCGTCGCGATAGCGCTTGACCTCTTCCCAGTTGAAGGCGCCGCCCATGCGCGCGCGGGCAAAGGCGATGATCTCGTTGGTGTTGGAGCGCGGCGGCGCGTATTCGGCAATGGTGGCAAAGCGCGGATAGCCGTTGCGCAGGAGCGCCATCAGCCAGCGCGGGCGGATCATCATTTCCCAGATCATGCGCGCGTTCGGGCGGAACTCGTGCGCGAGCCCCGCATAGGTCTCGCGCGAGCGCGTCGTGCGCACCGGCACGTCGACGGTCAACGTCAGCACCTTGGCGCCGACGGACTTGGCGCGGCGCACGAGGTCGAAGCCGATCTTGTGATCCTCGTGGAAGAACCGGTAGAGCTGGAGCCAGAAGACGTCGGGCGCGGCTTCCGCCGCCGCCTCGATCGTCGCGCCGCCGGCGACGCTCAAGGTGTAGGGAACGCGCGCGCGTTGCGCGGCGCGGGCACACAAGAGATCGGCGCCGGGCCAGACCAGCGACGGGCCGCCCATCGGCGCAATGCCGACCGGTGCCGCGTAGCGCGTGCCGAACAGGTCGACGTCGACCGGCGGCAGCGTGTTGGTGACGCCGTAGCGCGGCACGATGGTGACATTGTCGAAGGACGACCAGTTGTGCTCGATGCCGACGTCGTTGCCGGCACCGGTGTCGCCGTATTCGAAGGCGAAGCGCGGCACGTTTCTCGGCGCTTCGCGCCGCATCCAGGCCGAGGTCGGAAACTGCTTGTGATATTTCGCGAAGTTCGGATGCTGCGTGATCGCGGTGATCGCGTCCTTCTTCGCCGTCATGTCGTGCATGGCGTGTCTCATCCCCGGTTTTTGTTGGGTGCGACTATAGCGCGCGGGCCTCGCGCCTGTCATGGCGCCCGGTGCGCGGTCAGAAATGCGAAAACGACAGGCGCTTGAAGGTCAGCTCGCGGCCGGCGTCCATGAAATGCGCGCCCTGCCCGGCCTCGACGACGCCGATCTCGGTCACGGGAACCCGCGCCGTCTGCGCCGCCGTACGAAAGGCCTGCGTCAGCGGCTCAGGGACAGTGCACAGCACCTCGAAGTCGTCGCCGCCGGTCAGCGCCGTCTCGCGCATCGCCGGATCGACGGCAATCGCGGCACGCGCGGCCTCCGACAGCGGCACGGCGGCCGCGTCGATCCTCGCCGCAACGCCGGACACCCGGCAAAGCTTGGTCAGGTCGCCGGCGAGGCCATCGGACACGTCCATCGCCGCCGACGCGTAGGCACGCACGGCCTCGGCCAGCGCATTGCGCGGCTGCGGCAGCAGATAGCGCGCCATGAGATGATCGCGCTGCGGTGGCGTCAGAGTCCAACTCGCGCCCTGCCGCAGCACGAGGCCGAGCGCGGCATCGCCGATCGTGCCGGTGACGAAGACGCGGTGGCCGGGCTTGGCGCCGGCGCGACGCACCATCGCGCCCGAGGGCACGCTGCCGAACATCGAGACCGACACCATGACCGGCCCCGGCGTGCGGTCGGTGTCGCCGCCGAACAGCGGGCATTGGTAGGCCTCGGCGTCCTCGCGCAAACCGAGCGCGAAGCGCTTGAGCCAATCGGCGTCAATGTCCTTCGGCAAAGCGAGCGAGACCAGGAAGCCCAGCGGGGTCGCGCCCTTGGCGGCGAGATCGGAGAGATTGACCCGCAGCGCCTTGCGCGCGACGTCGCGCGCGTCGTCGTCCGGGAAGAAGTGCACGCCGCCGATGATGGCGTCGGTCTTGAGGACGACGTCGGTGCCCGGCGCCGGCGTGAGGAAGGCGGCGTCGTCGGTGAGCGACAGCGCGCCCGGATGCGTCGCGATCGGCTTGAAGTAGTCCGCGATCAGGCGATCCTCGGCCGACATTTTGTCGTCGGGAGCGCCCATGGGATTACCCGGCGGTGAACTCGTCGGCGCGGAGCTTGCGCGCAAGCTGATCGAGCACGGCGTTCACCATGCCGGTCTCGTCGCGGCCGACGAAAGCGGCGGCGACGTCGGCATATTCGGTGATGACGGCGCGCGCCGGCACGTCCTTGCGGTGCATGAGCTCGTAGGCCCCTGCCCGCATCGACGCGCGCAGGACCGTCTCGATGCGCTTCAACGGCCACGACTTCTCGAGCGCCTCGTCGATCATCGGATCGAGCACCCGTTGCTCGCGCAGCACGCCCGACACGATGTCGCGGAAGAAGGCGGCTTCGGCGGGCAGATACTGCGCGCCCTCGACCTCGCGGCCGAGCCAGTGGCTCTCGAACTCGGCGAGGATCTCGTTGAGCCCCGTGCCGGCGAGGTCCATCTGGTAGAGCGCCTGCACCGCGGCGAGCCGGGCGGCGCCGCGCTTGTTTGCCTTGCGCGCCTCCTTGTCGTCGCGTTTGGCCTCGCGCGCCATCACTTGCCCTTCAGGCTGCGTTTGAGCCGCGCCATCACCAGCGCCGCGCGCGCGGCGTCGACGCCCTTGTGGCCGTGGTCGCCGCCGAGCCGGGCCTTGGCCTGGTGCTCGTTGTCGACGGTGAGAATGCCGTTGCCGAGCGGAAGTTCACGGGCGAGCGCAAGGTCCATCAGGCCGCGCGCGGATTCGTTCGAGACGATGTCGAAGTGATAGGTCTCGCCCTGGATGACGCAGCCGAGCGCGATCGCGCCGTCGTAAGGCCTGTCCCTGGCGGCCGAGACCGCCATGGCGATCGCCGCCGGCACTTCGAGCGCGCCGGGCACGGTGATGATGTCATAGGTGCAGCCCGCCTCGTCGAGCGTCTTCTTGGCGCCGGACAGGAGTTCGTCGGCGATGCCGAGATAATAGCGCGCCTCGACGATGAGCATGTGCAGGCTGTCGCGCTTCGGCGACGCAGCCTTCGGCGCGCTTTTGGGCGCATTCGCCGCTTTCGGCGCGCCTTTCGACGTAGGCTTGCTGCTGCTTGCTCGTTTCTTGGCCATTCGCTGTCCGGTCCTGATCGCGGGCGGGTGGTAGCAAGCGCGGATGGCGCGAACAAGGCCCATGGGGCAACGGATTTAACGAGCCTCCATCAACCGCGCGGCGTAGCGGGCCATGGTGTCGATCTCGAGATTGACGTCGTCGCCGGCTTTCAGCGCGCCGATCGAGGTCACCTTGAGCGTGTGCGGGATGATCAGCACCGTAAAATCGTCGCCTTCGACCGTGTTGACCGTGAGCGATACGCCGTCGAGCGCGACGGAGCCCTTGGCGGCGATATAGCGCGCAAGCTCGTGCGGCGCGCGCAACGTGAAGCGCGCCATGTCGGTCATGTCCTCGCGCGAGACGACACGCGCCAGGCCATCGACGTGGCCGGAGACGATGTGGCCGCCGAGCTCGTCGCCGACCTTGAGCGGCCGCTCGAGGTTGACGCGCGTGCCGTGCCGCCAGCGGCCGACGCCCGTAACGCGGAGCGTCTCGTCGGCGGCGTCGACCGCGAACCAGGTGCGGCCGTTCTCCTCGCCGGTATCGACCACGGTCAGGCACACGCCCGAGCAGGCGACCGACGCGCCCTCGATAAGCTCAGCGCGCGGATAGCGCGTGTACAGCGTGATGCGGTGCAGGTTGTTCGCCCGCGCCTTGATCGAGCGCACTTCGCCGAGATCGGTGACGATGCCGGTGAACATCAGCCGCGTCCGTAATGTTCGAGCGTATCGACGCCGAGCTTTGCGGCGCCGAGCGCGGTCATGCCTTCGGTCAGCGCGTCGAGTTTCATCCCTGCAAGCGCGTCGAGACCGCCGGCGCCGATCGTGACGGCTCCGCGCAGCAGCGCCACCTCGTCGACGAGCCCGGCGGAAACGAAGCTCGCCGCGACCGTCGGGCCGCCTTCGACCATCAGGCGGGTGATGCCTTCGGCGTTAAGACGCTTGAGCACCGCGGCGAGATCCAGCCTGCCGTTCGCCTCGGGCACGCGGAACACGCGCACGCCCTTCTGCGCCAGGATGTCCTCGGCCATTTGCGACGCTTTCTCCGCGCAGAACATCCAGGTCGGGTATTCGCGCACGGTCGAGATCACCGACAGCGACAGCGGCGTGCGCAATTGCGCGTCGAGCACGACGCGCACCGGCGACCGCTCGAGCATGCCCGGCAGGCGGCAGGTCAATTGCGGATTGTCGGCGAGCACGGTGCCGATGCCGACCAGGATGGCGTCGTTCTGCGCGCGCATGCGGAACACGCGCTCGCGCGCTTCCTCGCCGGTGATCTGGATCGGCTTGCGGCCTTCGCGCGCGACCTTGCCGTCGGTCGAGACGGCGAGCTTCACGAGCACGCGCGGACGCCCTTGCGTGACGCGGGCAATGTGGCCGGCATGCGCAAGGCGCGCTTCATCGGCCAACAGGCCGACGTCGACGGCGATGTTCTTCTCGCGCAGGCGCGCGTGGCCCTGCCCGGCCACTTGCGGATTCGGGTCGTCCATCGCCGAGACGACGCGGGCGATGCCGGCCTTGATCACGGCGTCGGCGCAGGGCGGCGTCTCGCCCTGATGCGAGCACGGCTCGAGCGTCACATACATGGTTGCGCCGCGCGCCGCGCGCTTCGCCCGGTTGAGCGCCTCGACCTCGGCATGCGGGCGGCCGCCGTCCTGCGTCCAGCCGCGACCGACAATGACGCCATCCTTGACGATGACAGCGCCGACAGCCGGGTTCGGCGCGGTGCGGCCGAGCCCGCGCCGTCCGAGCTCGAGCGCCAGCGCCATGAAGCGGAGATCGTCAGCGTTTGTAGTCGTCTCGATCGTCATTCACGAACGGTCCTTCTCCCCTCGCCCCCGCGAAGCGGCGGAGAGGGGTCGGGGGTGGGGGGAACAGCGGCGAAGTGAAGCGAGGAAGAGCCCCCTACCCCGGCAGCTTCGCTGCCGACCCTCCCCGCTGCTCGCAAGCGCTCGCGGGGGGAGGGAAAAGCAGAACCTCATTTTTGAACTTGCGTATCCGGCTTGGTCTCGTCCGACAATTCGGCGAGCGCCTGCTCGAAATCTTTCGCCTCGCGGAAGTTCTTGTAGACGGACGCGAAGCGCACATAGGCGACGTCGTCGACGTCGCGCAGCTCGTTCATCACCGCCTCGCCGATCGCCTCCGACGACACTTCGTTCTCGCCGAGGCTTTCCAGTTCGCGCACGACCTTCGACACCATCTGCTCGATGCGCTCGGCATCGACCGGGCGCTTGCGCAGCGCGATCTGCACCGAGCGCAAAAGCTTGTCGCGGTCGAACGGCACGCGGCGGCCGTTGCGCTTGATGACGGTGAGCTCGCGCAACTGCACGCGCTCGAAGGTGGTGAAGCGGAAATTGCAGGAGAGACACACGCGGCGGCGGCGGATGACGGCACTGTCCTCCGTCGGCCGCGAGTCCTTCACCTGCGTATCGAGGCTAGCGCAGCTCGGGCAACGCATGACGTATTCCCCCTACCCCTCTGTCATGCCCGGCCTTGTGCCGGGCATCCCGCTGCGGCCCGAACGTCACTGATAGATCGGGAAGCGCTTGAGCAGCGCGCCGACCTTGTCGCGCACCTTGGCCTCGACCAGCGAGTCTTCGTCCGTATGTTTCTGCGACAGCACATCGAGCACCTCGACGATCATGTCGCCGATCTGCTGGAATTCGGCGACGCCAAAGCCACGCGTCGTGCCGGCCGGCGTGCCGAGGCGGATGCCCGACGTGACCATCGGCTTCTCCGGATCGAACGGGATGCCGTTCTTGTTGCAGGTGATGTGGGCGCGGCCGAGCGCGACTTCCGACACCTTGCCGGTCAGCCGCTTCGGCCGCAGGTCCACCAGCATCAGATGGTTGTCGGTGCCGCCCGAGACGATGTCGAGGCCGTTGGCCTTGAGCCGCTCGGCGAGCGCCTTCGCGTTCTCGACGATGTTTTTGGCATAGACCTTGAACGACGGGCGCAGCGCCTCGCCGAAGGCGACGGCTTTCGCGGCGATGACGTGCATCAGCGGGCCGCCCTGGAGGCCGGGGAACACCGCCGAGTTCATCTTCTTGGCGATCGCCTCGTCATTGCTGAGGATCATGCCGCCGCGGGGCCCGCGCAGCGACTTGTGCGTCGTCGTGGTCACGACATGCGCGTGCGGGATCGGCGTCGGATGCACGCCGCCGGCGACGAGGCCGGCAAAGTGCGCCATGTCGACCATGAGATAGGCGCCGACCTCGTCGGCGATCTCGCGGAAGCGCTTGAAGTCCCAGACGCGGCTATAGGCGGTGGCGCCGGCGAGGATCAGCTTCGGCTTCGTCTCGCGGGCGATGCGCGCCACCTCGTCCATGTCGATGAGATTGTCGTCGCGGCGCACGCCGTAGGCGACCGGCTTGAACCACTTGCCCGACATATTGACGGGCGAGCCGTGCGTGAGATGGCCGCCGGCATTGAGATCGAGACCCATGAAGGTGTCGCCGGGCTGGAGCAGCGCGAGGAACACGGCCTGGTTCATCTGCGAACCCGAGTTCGGCTGCACGTTGGCGAAGTTGCAGCCGAACAGCTTCTTGGCGCGCTCGATCGCCAAAGTCTCGGCGACGTCGACCCACTGGCAGCCGCCGTAATAGCGGCGGCCCGGATAGCCTTCGGCGTATTTGTTGGTCAGCACCGAGCCTTGCGCTTCGAGGACCGCGCGCGAGACGATGTTCTCCGAAGCGATCAACTCGATCTCGTCGCGCTGACGGCCGAGCTCCTTGCCGATGACGTCGGCGATCTCTGGATCGGCCTCGGCCAGGGTCGCGGAGAAGAAGGAATCGAGGTCGCTCGCAGCAGTCTTCGGGCTTAAGGACATCACAGTCTCCAGGCGCCGGATCAGCGGCGCCGAACGGGGTCGGGGCAGACGGCAGAGAAGAGTCGTCGATAGCATAGAGGCCGAAACGGGCCAAGCGGTGGGGATAAGCCGCGCTTTCAGCCGCAATATGTGGGGCTTATGAGGCTCGTCCGCCAGTTGACCCGGCTCAAGGCCGGCGCGGCCGGACGTGGGCTTGATGGTTCCCATGAGCCAAGAGCCCGCGAGCAACTGGAACGGCCGCCCGGCCCTCCACCTGTCGCCGACTGTCGCATGGCTCGGCAGCGTCAGCCTGCTGACGGCGATGTCGTCGGCGATGGTCTACGGGCTCCTGCCGGTCTTCCTGGTGACGGCGCTCGGCGCCAGCGCGGCCGTCGTCGGCACTCTCGAGGGCGCGGCCGAGGGCATGACCTCGGCGATGAAGGTGCTGTCCGGCGCGCTCAGCGACCGCTTCGGCCGGCGCAAACCGCTGCTCATCGTCGGCTACACGCTGTCCGCGTTCAACAAGCTCCTGTTCCCGCTCGCCACCGCGGTGCCGGTGATCGCCTTCGCCCGCATCGTCGACCGTCTCGGCAAGGGCGTGCGCGATGCGCCGCGCGACGCGTTCCTCACCGACATCACGCCGTCCGCGATCCGCGGCTCCGGCTTCGGGCTGCGGCTGTCGTTCTATACGACCGGCTACGTGCTCGGTCCCCTCACCGCCATCGCGTTGATGCGGCTCACCGGCGACGACTTCCAGCTGGTGTTTCTTGTCGCGGCCGCACCGGCATTCCTGGCGCTGGCGTTGCTGATCTTCGCCGTGCACGAGCCGCCGCCTGCGAAGGCCACGACGGTGCGGCGCTGGCCGATCCGGATGAGCGAATTGCGCCGCTTCCCCGTCGCGTTCTGGGGCTGGATCGGCATCGCCGGGCTGTTGACGCTCGCGCGCTTCAGCCAGGCCTTTCTCGTCTTGAAGGCCCATGCGATCGGCGTCGACGCGGCCTACGTGCCGATCATGATGGTGCTGACGCACACGGTGTACGCCGCGAGCGCCTATCCTTTCGGCGCGCTGGCCGACCGGCTCAACCGCCGCGTCCAACTCGGCGGCGGCATTGCGGTGCTCGTCGTCGCGGACGTCGTGTTGATGAACGCGGCCTCGTTCGAGGCGGCCGCGCTCGGCGCCATGCTATGGGGACTGCAGCTTGCGGTCACGCAGGGCCTGCTCGCAGCGTCGGTCGCGGATGCGGCACCGCCCGAGCTGCGCGGCACCGCCTTCGGCGTCTATGAATTGTCGACCGGGATCGCGACCTTCGCCGCGAGCGTGGCCGCCGGCCTCCTGTGGGTCGCGGGCGGCGCACCGCTCACCTTCGCGGCCAGCGCCGCCGTCGCCGCGCTCGCCGGCCTCGCGCTGCTCGGGCGCTAGCCCTTCACCGTCGCGGCGACGGCGCCGAGGCCGTCCTTGTTGTAGATGTCGTCGCGGAACTGGACGACGCCGTCGGGGGTGGCCCAGGCCGTGACGTAAACCCAGTGCACCGGCACGGGCGCCTTGAGCTTGGCGTCGACGCGCTGGCCCGACTTGATCGTCGCCTCGATCTGCGCGTGCGACCAGTTCGGCGTGTCGCGCAGCAGCCATTCGGCGAGCTCGCGCACGTTGCGCACGCGCACGCAGCCGGACGAATGGAAGCGCATGTCCTCGCCGAACAGGCCCTTCTCCGGCGTGTCGTGCATGTAGACGCCGTCCGGGCTCGGGAACTGGATGCGCAGGGTGCCGAGCGAGTTGAAGTCGCCGGGATCCTGGCGGAAGCGGTAGTTCACCGCCTCATTGGTCTGCCAGTTGATCTGCGAAGGTTGCAGTTCCTGCCCGTGCATGTCGTAGATGTGGATGTGCTCGCTGGTGAGGTAGTTCGGGTCCTTCTGCATCAGCGGCACGAGGTCGCGGCGCACCAGCGACACCGGCACGGTCCAGTACGGATTGAAGTTGATCTCGGTGATCTTGCTGTTGACGTCGGGCGACGGCCGGTCCGGACGGCCGACGACGGCGGTGTAGCGGCCGACGGCGACGCCGTTCTCGACCGCCTCGACCTGCGCCGCCGGGATGTTCACCATCACGTAGCGATCGCCGAGATTGCCGGAGAGCGCCTTCAGCCGGCCGACATTGGTCTTGAGCTGCGCGAGGCGCACGTCGCAGGGGATGTTGAGGCGCTTGAAGGTCTCGGCGCGAACGATGCCGTCGATGGAGATGCCGTGCCGCGCCTGGAAGCGGCGCACCGCCGCCTCGACGTAGGAATCGAAGATGTCGCTGGTGTCGGCGGCGCTGGCGTCGAGGTCGCCGGAGATCGACAGGCGCTGGCGCAAGCCCACCACGCTCGGGTGCCGGTTGCCCAGCCGCAGGCGCTCGACCGGCGTCACCTTGGGCCAGCCGCCGCGCGCCAGAATGCCCTCGTACTGCCCGACCGCCTGCTCGGTGGTCGCTGCGGTGTCCGCCGAGAGCGTCGGCAGCGAGGCCTTCGGCATGTGGATGGTGCGCGAGGCGCTGTCGAAGTCCTCGCCGAGCGCGCGGTTCTGGGTCTGGTCGATCAGCGCCTGGAGGAGCTTGTCCTCGCCGGCGGCGTGGGCCGGGCGGGCCAGGAACGGCGCGGCGAGCGCGCCGGCGCCCATCAGTGAGAGAAAAGCGCGGCGGTCGCGGCCATTGGCGGCCCGTTTGGCATTGTCGGACATTGCAGCTCTCGGACGGGGCGCTGAGGGGATCGCCCCGGCGCGCGGCTTAGCGGAAATCGAAGCGTCCGACTACCGGGAACTGCCGGCGTTTTTGTGGCTTGGCGGCCACGAGTGCGTGATGTGGGCCAAAAACGACAAGGCCCCGGCCGTGGAGGTTTCGGCCGGGGCAAGTCTTCCGCCAGGTACGTCCAAGAGCGCGTGAACCGCGGCGTAGAACGGGTTTAGAGGCGATACAGGATCTGATCGGTCCAGAAGCGCTCGAGCCGGTGCAGCGACTTGTTGAGCGTCGTGAACTCGTCGGCATTGATGCCGCCGACCTGCTCAACGGTGCGCACGTGCTTCTGGTAGAGCGCCTCGACGATGTCGCGGACCTCGCGGCCCTTGTCGGTCAGCTTGATGCGGACCGAACGGCGGTCGACGCGCGAACGCTGGTGATCGAGGAAGCCCATCTCGACGAGCTTCTTCAGATTGTAGGAGACGTTCGAGCCGAGATAATAGCCGCGCGTGCGCAGCTCCCCGGCCGTGAGCTCCTTGTCGCCGATGTTGTAGAGGAGCAGCGCCTGTACCGAATTGATGTCGGAGCGCCCGCGGCGATCGAATTCGTCCTTGATGACGTCGAGCAGGCGGCGATGCAGCCGCTCCACCAGAGTCAGTGCTTCGAGATAGAGCGGCCGGATGTGCTCGAAGCGCTGCTCGCGCTCAGGCTCAACGGCCGACTTCATGACGGCTTTCATGTCCAACGCCCCTGTTTGTCGCGTCTTCGTTTTTACGTCCCTGGTAACGAGGCCCTGTTTCCCCGCTCCGGATGACGCCAACCTAAAGGGGACGCTCTAAAATCCGCTTAAATAACGACATAAACGGATGGTGAATTTGATGCGGCCAATTCTCGACGCATTGGCAAGCATCGTGGCGCGCGCGGAAAGATTCCGTTCACCCTGCCCGCGCGCGAGGAGCGCGATCAGCCGCGAATGAAGCGGATAACGCCCGAGAAATCGCGGGAACCCTCGCCGGACTCGACATAGCGTGAATAAATCTTTGCCGCGTTCGCGCCCATTTCGGTAACGGCGCCGGAGGTCTTCGCCGCGTCCTGCGCGAGCTTCAGGTCCTTGAGCATCATCGCGGCGGTAAAACCGGCGGCGTAATCGCGGTTCGCGGGCGATGCCGGCACCGGGCCGGGCACCGGGCAATACGATGTCATGGCCCAGCACTGGCCCGACGACTTCGACGCGATGTCGAACAGCTTCTGGTGCTCGAGGCCCAGCTGCTCGGCGAGCACGAACGCTTCCGACACCGCGATCATCGAGATGCCGAGGATCATGTTGTTGCAAATCTTGGCCGCCTGGCCGTTGCCGGCGCCGCCGGCATGCACGATGGTCTTGCCCATTTGTTGCAGGATGTGCTCGGCACGAACGAAAGCCTGCGCCGGGCCGCCGACCATGAAGGTGAGCGTGCCGGCGGTGGCGCCGCCGACGCCGCCCGACACCGGCGCGTCGAGCATCAGGAGCCCCCTCGCCTCCGCCGCCTTGGCCACGTCGCGCGCGGTCGCGACGTCGATGGTCGAGCAGTCGATGAGCAGCGTGCCGGGATTGGCGCTTTCGACGATGCCGCCGGGCGCGAGATAGACGTCGCGTACGTGCTGGCCCGCGGGCAGCATGGTGATGACGACGTCGGCGCGGCCGGCGGCGACGCCGGGCATGTCGACGGCCGCGCCGCCCGCGGCCTTCAGCTTCTCGACCGATGCGGGATTGACGTCGACGCCCTCGACCTGGTGCCCGGCCTTGATGAGGTTCTGCGCCATCGGCAGACCCATATTGCCGAGGCCGATGAATCCGATGCGCGCCATCGTCGTCTCCTTACAGTGTCACGGCGGATGTTCCCGCGCCGCCTTGAGCGCGAGGAAGAGATACAAGCAAAGCAGTCCCAGTTCGAGCAAGCCGGCGAAGATGCTGGCGCCGAACACCTGCGGGAAGAACACTTCCAGCGCCAGCATCGAGGCGACCGACATCAGCCAGATGACCGCACCCCAGGCGGCGGCGAGCCACAAGCCGACCGCGGCGACGAGGTCGAGCACCGCGAAGAAAACGGTCGCCGTCTGCCAGGCGATGGAATGATATTCGAACGTGTCGCCGCCCATGCCGATGCCGACGAGACGCGACCAGTGATAGAGGCCCTTGAGAATGGCGAAGCCGGCCATGACGCGCAGGAACAGGATGAGCCGGCGCGTCCACAGACTCGTGCCCTCTTCGCCGTCGCGCTCGTGCACCGGCTCGAGATTGCGGAGATCGTCCTCGTCGCTGTGCGCTTCGGTCTTGGCGATCATGGCAGGGCGAGCTCGCTCTGCGCGAGCGGCACGAAGTGACGCTCGATGTCGGCCGCGCTCACCTCGGCGAGGCTCGCCGGCCGCCAGTGCGGGGCATTGTCCTTGTCGACGATCACGGCGCGCACGCCCTCGTAGAAATCGTGGCCTTCGACGATGCGCGACACTATGCGGAATTCGGTGCGCATGCACGCGGCGAAGTCCCAATGCGCGCCGCGCCGCACCTGCGCCAGCGCGACCTTGAGGCTCAGCGGCGATTTGGCGCGGATCGTCGCGGCGGTCTTGCCGGCCCAGTCGGCATCGGCGCTCCTCGATACCGTCTCGGCATCGAGCGCGGCGAGGATGCCCTCGACGCTGTCGCCGGCAAAGAGTCGGTCGATGGCGGCTTTCCGCGCCGTGATCGGCCCCTCCCCCGCCGGCTCGGAGAAAGCGCCAAGCACGGAGTCGACCGGGACCGTGCCGGTGAGCCCGTCGATCAGCGCCGGAAAGCGCCCCGAGGGAATGCGGTGCGTCGCGAGCCCCGCGGCGACGGCATCGGCGGCGTTGAATCGCTCGCCCGTCAGCGCGCAGTAAGTGCCGAGTTCGCCCGGCAGCCGCGGCAGGAACCAGGTGGCGCCGACGTCGGGGAAAAAGCCGATGCCGACCTCGGGCATGGCGAAGGCGTAGCGGTCGCCGGCGACGCGATGCGAGCCGTGCACCGACACGCCGACGCCGCCGCCCATGACGATGCCGTCAATCAGCGACACGTAGGGCTTGCGGTAGCTCTTGATGAAGGCGTTGAGCGGATATTCGTCGCGCCAGAAGTCGAGCATCTCGCCGTGGCGGCCGGCCTGACCGAGATCGTAGAGATGGCGGATGTCGCCGCCGGCGGAAAAGGCGCGATCGCCGGCGCCGGTGACGACGATGCGCGTGACGCCATCGTCATCCGCCCATGCCTCGAGCTGCGCGGCGAGCGCCTTGACCATGCCGTGCGTGACGGCGTTGAGCGCCTTCGGCCGGTTGAGCGTGACGAGCCCGGCCGCACCGCGGCGGGAGAAGAGGATTTCGGGCTCCGAGGTGCTCATGGCGCCGATCTCACTCTCCGTTCATTCCCGCGAAAGCGGGAATCCAGATGGGCGGTTCGCAGCGGCACGTCCGCACTGGGTCCCCACTTTCGCGGGGACGAACGGATGAAACGCTTCACACTAATTCCCCAGCATCGCGCGCGCGATGATGACGCGCATGATCTCGTTGGTGCCTTCGAGAATCTGGTGCACGCGCACGTCGCGTAAGACGCGTTCGATCGGATGGTCGCGCAGATAACCGTAGCCGCCGTGCATCTGGAGGCAGCCATTGACGACGTCGAAGCCGGTGTCGGTGGCCAGCCGCTTCGCCTTCGCCGCAAGTTGCGTCGCGCCGGGCTCGCCTTCGGACACGGCGTGCGCGGCTCGGTGGAGCAACAGGCGCGCGGCGTCGAGCTCCGTCGCGTAGTCGGCCATGCGGAACTGGAGCGCCTGGAAATCGGCGAGCCGCGTGCCGAACTGGCGTCGTTCCTTCATGTACTCGACCGTCCGGTCGAGGCAGAACTGCGCGCCGCCGATCGAGCAGGCGCCGATGTTCAGCCGCCCGCCGTCGAGCCCGGCCATGGCGATGCGGAAGCCCTCGCCTTCGGCGCCGATGCGGTTCTCGACCGGCACGCGGCAGTTCTCGAACAGCACCATCGCCGTCGGCTGCGTCTTCCAGCCGAGCTTCTTCTCCTGCGCGCCGAACGAAAGGCCCGGTGTACCGTTCTCGACCGCGATGCAGGAGATGCCGCGCGGGCTGTTGTCGCCGGTGCGGCACATGACGAGATAGAGATCGGAGCGGCCGCCGCCGGAGATGAAGGCCTTCGTGCCGTCGAGCACGTAATGCTCGCCGTCGCGACGCGCTTTGGTCGTCAGGCTTGCTGCGTCGGAGCCGGAGCCCGGCTCGGTCAGGCAGTAGCTGGCGAAATGCTCCATGGTGCAGAGCTTCGGCAGGAAGCGCTGGCGCTGCGTCTCGCCGCCGAAGCGGTCGATCATCCAGGCGACCATATTGTGGATGGAGAGATAGGCGGCGGTCGAGGTGCAGCCTTGCGCCAGCTCCTCGAAGATCAGCGCCGCGTCGAGACGGTTGAGCGCCGAGCCGCCGACATCGTCCTTCACATAGATGCCGGCGAAGCCGAGGCTGGCTGCGGCGCGCAGCGCCTCCTCGGGGAATATCTCCTGCTCGTCCCACGCGCGCACATGCGGCATCATCTCGTCGCGGGCGAACTGCCGCGCGGTGGCCTGGAAGGCGCGCTGCTCTTCGGTGAGGGAGAAGTCCATCGGCTCGTCGATCCGCCCCGCCTTTCGCTTAGCAAGCGGGTGGGCGACGGGCAACCGCAGCGCCTTTTGGCCGTTGAAGATGGGAATTTCCGGCGCGCTCGCGCATCCAATAGCGGACCGGACCGATCCAAAGGGAGAGAGACCATGACCGACGACGACAAAGGACCCGATCTGGGACCCGATCTCGCGCAGGGCATCCCCTCCTCCGATCTCGCCGAGGGCGCCATGCTCGCCGGCCATGTCGGGGACGATGCGGTGCTGGTGGTGCGGCGCAGCGGCACGGTGTCGGCGCTGGCCGCGCACTGCACGCATTATCACGGGCCGCTGGCCGACGGCCTGATCGTCGGCGACACGATCCGCTGTCCCTGGCATCACGCCTGCTTCTCGCTGCGTACCGGCGAGGCGCTCGCGGCGCCGGCGCTCAGCCCGCTCGACTGCTACGTGGTCTCGGAGAGCGAAGGCCGCATCGTTGTCGGCGGCAAGAAAGAACAGCCGAAACCGAAGCAGATCGGCGGCTCCGGGCGCGTCGTCATCGTCGGCGGCGGCGCCGCCGGCTTCGCCGCGGCGGAGATGCTGCGGCGGCACGGCTTCGCGGGCGAGATCGCGATGCTGTCGCACGACAGCGCCGCGCCGGTCGACCGGCCGAACCTGTCCAAGGATTATCTCGCCGGCAGTGCGCCGGAGGACTGGGTGCCGCTGCGCGGGCCCGACTGGTACGCCGACAACAACGTCACGCTGGAGCTCGGCACCGAGGTCACCGCGTTCAATCCGCAGGCGAAGACGGTCACGCTTCATAGCGGCGCGTCCCTGCCCTACGACAAGCTGCTGCTCGCGACCGGCGCCGAGCCGGTGAAGCTGCCCGTGCCCGGCGCCGACCTGCCGCACGTGCATGTCCTGCGCTCGCTCGCCGACAGCCGCGCGATCATCGCCGCGGCGAAGACCGCGAAACGTGTCGTGGTGATCGGCGCGAGCTTCATCGGCCTCGAAGTCGCCGCTTCGTTGCGCACGCGCGAGCTGGAAGTGCACGTGGTGGCGCCGGAGAAGCGGCCGCTCGAAAAGGTGTTCGGACCCGAACTCGGCGACTTCGTGCGCAGCCTGCACGAGGAGCACGGCGTCGTGTTCCATCTCGAGGACGGCGTCACCGCCATCGACCCGACGACGGTCACGCTCAAGAGCGGCGCGACGCTCGATGCCGATCTCGTGGTGACCGGCGTCGGCGTGCGCCCGCGCCTCGCGCTCGCCGAGAAGGCGGGCCTGACCATCGACCGCGGCGTCAGCGTCGACGAATACCTGATGACCAGCGCGCCCGACGTCTACGCCGCCGGCGACATTGCCCGCTGGCCGGACGCCTATACCGGGCAGCGCATCCGCGTCGAGCACTGGGTCGTCGCCGAGCGGCAGGGCCAGACCGCTGCGCTCAACATGATGGGCGAGCGCACGCCGTACCGCGCGGTGCCGTTCTTCTGGAGCCAGCACTACGACGTACCGATCAACTATGTCGGCCACGCCGAAGGCTGGGACGCGATCGAGGTCGACGGCGACATCGCCAAACGGGATTGCCTCGTTCGCTACCGCAAGGGCGGCAAGGTCATGGCCATCGCCTCGATCTACCGCGACAGGCAGTGCCTGGAAGTCGCGGCCGAGATGGAGAAACAGGCGGGCGGCAAGGCCTCGTGAGACGGCCTCACTCGGGCGAGGCGACTTTCATCAACACGAGCCCCGCCACGATCAAGGTCGCGGCGGTGAGGCGCAACGCGCCGGCGGCCTCGCCGAGAAAGACGATGCCGACGGCGAAGGCGCCGACCGCGCCGATGCCGGTCCAGACCGTGTAGGCGGTACCGAGCGGAAGCGTGCGCATGGCGAAGGCCAGCGCCACGCCGCTGCCGATCATGGCCGTGACCGAAACGACGCTGGGCACGAGGCGGGTGAAGCCGTCCGACTGCTTCATCGCCACCGACCAGACGATCTCGAGCAGACCCGCGATAAAGAGAACGATCCAGGCCATGCGGCCCTCCTTCACGTTCGAGAGCCGGGCCGTCCCGGACGAAGGTACCCGTGGCCGGGCCGAGGACGTGGCCTCGTTTCAGGTCAAGAAATACGCAAGGATCCGCCGCACGCAAGCGGCCTATGTCCAGCGCCCTGCGAGGGTAGCGGCGATGGGCCGGACGGGCTAAAAAGACGCCGTTCGGAGTTCACGCCATGGCGATCAAGTTCGGCCGGCCGCTCGAGCGGTCCATCGGCTTCGTGCCGGTCACCCACACCGAAGGCGAGGCGCACAGCCACCTCGACCTGACCATCCGCATGCGGCGCAACCGCCGCGCCGACTGGGCGCGGCGCATGGTGCGCGAGCACGTGCTCACGACCGACGACCTGATCTGGCCGGTCTTCGTGATGGATGGCGAGAAGGCGCGACAGCCGGTCGCCTCGATGCCGGGCGTCGAGCGGCTCTCGGTCGACGAGGTCGCGCGCGCCGCGGTGCGCGCCGCGGAACTCAAAATCCCCTGCATCGCGCTGTTCCCCTACACCAATCCGAGCTTGCGCGACGAGACCGGCAGCGAGGCGCTCAATCCAGACAACCTCGTCTGCCGCGCCATCCGCGCCATCAAGAAGGAAGTGCCGGACATCGGCGTGCTATGCGACGTGGCGCTCGACCCTTTCACCAGTCATGGCCATGACGGGCTGCTCGAGGACGGCGTGATCCTCAACGACGAGACGGTCGCGGTGCTGATCAAGCAGGCGCTGGTGCAGGTCGAGGCGGGTTGCGACATCATCGCGCCCTCCGACATGATGGACGGCCGCGTCGGCGCCATCCGCAAGGCGCTCGATTTACCCGGCCACACCGACGTGTCGATCATGGCCTATGCGGCGAAATACGCCTCGGCCTTCTACGGCCCGTTCCGCGACGCGGTCGGCTCGGCCAAGACGCTGACCGGCGACAAGCGCACCTACCAGATGGATCCCGGCAATTCCGACGAGGCGATCCGTGAAGTCGCGCTCGACATCGAGGAAGGCGCCGACATGATCATGGTCAAACCCGGCATGCCCTATCTCGACATCTGCGCGCGGGTGAAGGAGACGTTCGGCATGCCGACCTTCGCCTACCAGGTGTCGGGCGAGTACGCGATGATCATGGCGGCGGCTGGGAACGGCTGGCTCGATGGCGAGCGGGCGATGACCGAGAGCCTGATCGCCTTCAAGCGCGCCGGCTGCGACGGCATCCTCACTTATTTCGCGCCGCGCGTGGCGGAGCAGTTGATCAAGGGCTGATTATCAATTTCGGGCAGATTTCCTCCCCTCACCGGCCCGGTGACGAACGACAAGACAAGAAGGCAAGACCATGGGTGAATTCGCCATCGGACAAGGCGTGTCGCGGTTCGAGGATCCGCGGCTGTTGCAGGGCGGCGGCCGCTATGTCGACGACATCAAATTGCCCGGCATGGCGCACGGCGTCGTGCTGCGCTCGCAGCATGCGCACGCGAAGATCAAGTCGCTCGACGTGTCCGCGGCCAAAAAGGCGCCCGGCGTGCTCGCCGTGCTGACCGCGGCCGACATCAAGGCGGCCGGCTGGGGCGACCTGCCGATTCCGGGCGGCCTCAAGCGCCGCGACGGCTCGCCGATGATCAAGACGCGCTATCCGATCCTCGCCGAGGACCGCGTGCGCTGGGTCGGCGACCCCGTCGCCTTCGTCGTCGCCGAGACGGTGGCGCAGGCGCTCGACGCGGCCGAGCAGATCGTCGTCGATTTCGAGCAACTCCCCGCCATCACCTCCACCGAAGAGGCGGCCAAGCCCGGCGCGGTCAAGGTGTGGGACGACGCCGCCGACAATATCTGCTTCGTCGAAACGATCGGCGACAAGGCGGCGACCGACGCCGCCTTCGCCAAAGCCGACCACGTCGTGAAGCAAAAGTTCGTCATCAACCGCGTCACCGCGGCGACCATGGAGCCGCGCGGCGCCGTCGGCGACTACAATTCCGCCGAGGACCGCTACACGCTTTACACCGCGATCCAGCGCCCGCACCCGACCCGCATCGATTTCGCCAAGCTCATGAAGATCGGCGAAAGCCAGATCCGCATCATCACCAACGACACAGGCGGCTCGTTCGGCATGAAGTCGCCGGTGTTCAACGAGATGCCGCTGGTGCTGCTCGCCTCGAAGCTCACCGGACGGCCGGTCAAGTGGATCTCGACGCGCACCGAGGCCTTCCTATCGGACGCGCAGGCGCGCGACAACGTCACCGAAGCGGAAATGGCGCTGGCCAAGGACGGCACCATGCTCGGCTTCCGCGTCAAGACGATCGCGGCGATCGGCGCCTATTTGCAGACGGCGATGCCGGCCTTCGTGTTCAATGCCGGCTCCCTCGCCGGCACCTACAAGACGCCGGCGATCCACGTCGACATCTCGGCGGTGTTCACGCACACCAACCCGATCCGCCCCTATCGCGGCAACGGCCGTCCCGAGGCGGGCTTCATCATCGAACGCATGGTCGATTGCGCCGCCGACCAGCTCGGCATCGATCCGGCCGAACTGCGTCGCAAGAACTACGTGCCGCCGTCGGCGATGCCGTACAAGACGCCCCTCACCTTCACCTGGGACTGCGGCGAGTTCGAGAAGAACATGAACCTCGCCATGGAGCTGGCCGACGTGAAGGGCTTCAAGGCGCGCAAGGCGGAGTCGGGTAAGCGCGGCAAGCTGCGCGGCCTCGGAATGTCGAACACGATCGAACGCGCCGCCCCCGCCGGCCTCGAAGGCGCCGAAGTGCGCGTCGACCGCGACGGCACGCTGCTCCTGTTCTCCGGCGCCAACAACCAGGGCCAGGGCCACGAGACCGCATTCAAGCAGGTCGTCTGCGACAAGCTCGGCATCCATCCGAACGACGCCAAGTACATCCAGGGCGACACCGACCAGGTCTTCTTCGGCGAAGGCACTGGCGGCTCGCGCTCCTCGGCCATGGCCGGCACCGCCTTCCACATGGCGGGCGAAAAGATCGTCGAGAAGGCGCGAAAGATCGCCGCGCACATGCTCCAGGTCGACGCGGGCGATCTGCGCTACGACGAGGGCGTGTTCTCGACCAACAAGACCAACCGCACGCTCTCGATCAAGGAGCTCGGCGCGGCCGCGCTCGAGCCGAAGAACCTGCCGGCCGGCATGGAGCCGGGCCTGTTCGCCAATGCGGTCTATTCGGCGCCGATCGCCAACTATCCGAACGGCTGCCACATCTGCGAGCTCGAGATCGACCGCGAGACGGGCGTCGTGCAGCTCGCGCGCTACTCGGTCGTCGACGACGTCGGCACCGTGATCAACCCGCTGCTGATGCACGGCCAGGTCCAGGGCGGCATCGCGCAGGGCGTCGGCCAGGCGCTGATGGAGGACATCCACTTCGACGGGTCCGGCCAGCTCGTCACCGCCTCGTTCCAGGACTACGCCATGCCGCACGCGCACGACTTCTGCGACATGAAGGTCGACGCCAACCCGGTGCCGACCAAGACCAACCCGCTCGGCGTCAAGGGCGTCGGCGAAGCGGGCTGCGTCGGGGCGCTGCCGGCGGTCGTGAACGCGCTGGTCGACGCGCTGTCGGAGTTCGGCGTACGCCACATCGAAATGCCCGCGACGCCGGAGCGCGTCTGGCGGGCAATGCAGAGCAAGGCCTGAACTAAGGCTTCGTCTATACTGATGCGGTGATTCGACCGGCCGCGCGCGCGGCCGGTCGAGGTCGTGCGTTCCGTGTCCGGCGCGTTCCGCCGCTATTCCCACCGCAGAGACCCGCATGCTCCAGCCCGCGCGCAAGCTCGCCTTCGTCCTCGCCGCCTCCAACCACGGCGCGATGATCGTGAACCGGCTCGATTACCGCATTGTCGACGGCGGCGCGATCGGCGTCGGCCACCAGCTCCTCGAGAAGGGCGCGTTCGACGCGCTCGAGGTCGAGCTCGCGGTGAAGCTTTTGATGCTGCGCAAGGAGTTCCACGGCGACGGCGTCATCGCCATCGATTGCGGCGCCAATATCGGCGTGCACACGCTGGAATGGGCGACGGCGATGACCGGCTGGGGCCAGGTCGTCGCCATTGAAGCGCAGGAGCGCATCTACTACGCGCTCGCCGGCAACATCGCGCTCAACAACTGCTTCAACGCCATCGCCATCCACGGCGCGGTCGCGGCCGAGCCGGGCGTGATGAAGATCCCCTGCCCCGACTATCTGACGCCGGCGAGCTTCGGCAGCCTCGAGCTCAGGCAGAGGCCGGAAAACGAATTCATCGGCCAGCCGATCGACTACAGCGACGAGAAGATGGCGCCGGTGCAGAAGGTGCCGCTCGACGCGCTCAACCTGTCGCGCTGCGACCTGATCAAGCTCGACATCGAGGGCATGGAAGTCGAGGCGCTGGAGGGCGCGCGCGCCCTGATCGCAGCGCACCGGCCGATCCTGCTGATCGAGCACATCAAGAGCGGCACCGAGCGCCTGCGCGCCTTCATGGCGGTGCACGGCTACGAGGTCGTCGAGGCCGGCATCAACCTCTTGTGCATCCACAACAGCGATCCGGTGCGCCAGCAGTTGCGGCCGGGCGCGCCGGCGCAGGCCGCGTCGGCGGCTTAAGTCAGCCGCAGGCGGCTACCTCGCGTTGAGCACCGCCGGCGCGCGGGACATGCAGACCGCATTCCTTCTCGCCGCTCGTCTCCCACCACCAGCGGCCGTTGCGCTCGGGCTCGCCGGGCGCGACGGCGCGCGTGCACGGCGCGCAGCCGATCGAGACGAAGCCCTGTCCGTGCAGCGCATTGACGGGCACGCCAAGGCTCTCGACCGCCGCATCGACCTCTCCGCGCGTCCAGTCGAACAGCGGATTGAACTTGATGCGGCCGCGGCTCACGTCGATCGAAGCGAGTCCGGCCTCACGCCGCGTCTCGGTCTGGTCGGCGCGCGCACCGGTGATCCAGGCGGCGGCGCCGTCGAGGGCGGCGTCGAGCGGCCGCACCTTGCGCGCGTCGCAGCAGGCGTGCCGCGCCTGCTTTGAATCGTAGAAGCCGTTGATGCCGTAGCGCGCCACCATGGCCTCGAGCGCTGCGCGCTCGGGATAGATGGCGCGGATGGCGCGGCCGTAGCGGCGCTCGGTCTCGGCCCACAGCGCGTAGGTCTCTGGGAAGAGCCGCCCGGTGTCGAGCGTCACGACGTCGATGTCGAGGCCTTGCTCGCACAGCCAATGGAAGATCAGCTGGCCTTCGACGCCGAAGCCGTGGGTGAAGACGATGCGGCCGGACAAGGTGCGGCGCAGCTCCGCCAGACGCTCCGCCGGATGAAGCGGCGTGAGCGCGGCGGAGAGGCTATGGGCAAGCGAACCGGTACGGTCGAGCATGGCCGCACTGAACAAGCGCCGCACGACCGCGTCAAAACGAAAATTTCCTTCGCGATTGGCGGCATCGGACGGAGCGCCGCTGTGGCCTTCGCCGCAGATCGCGAAATGAATTGCTGCAAGTCGCGCCGCGGGCGCCCGCAAGATTCGTATCGCCGATCAGGCCGATCGCACTGCGGGTGTCGCGCCGCATGGGTTGCGAATGGAACAGGTTTGCCGGGCGGAGGCGATTGTTCCGTCACGCGCAAGACCGGTGCAATAACCGAGCTCTGCGGCGTACGCTACGGGGTACGGCCTTCCCCGTCCCTCACTCCATCGCCGCGCCGGTGTCGATCCGCACCGGCTGGTAGCCACTCGCGCCCATGGCCGCGAAGATCTCGTCGGCATGCGCGGCATCGCGCGTCTCGATGGTGACGTCGAGCTTGGCACCCTTGGCCGGCACGTCGAGGAACAGGCGGCGGTGATCGACCTCGAGAATGTTGGCCCCCAGTTCGCCAAGCCGCGTCGCGATGACGCCGAGCACGCCGGGGCGATCCGGGATCGTCAGGCGGAACGAGACGATGCGGCTCTCGCGGTCGAGCTCGCGCACCATGATCGAGGCCAGGATACGCGGGTCGATATTGCCGCCGCACAGGATCAGGCCGACGCGCTTGCCGCGGAAGCGCGCGGGCTCGGCCAGCATGGCGGCGAGCCCGGCGGCGCCGGCGCCCTCGGCCATCGTCTTCTGCAAGGTGAGATAGGCGTTCACCGCGCGCTCGAGCTGCGCCTCGTTGGCGAGGATGACGTCGGTGACCAATTCTCGGATGACAGGCAGCGTGAGCTTGCCGACGTTCTTGACGGCGATGCCCTCGGCGAGCGTCGGCCCGCCGATCGGCAAATCCGCGGACTTGAGCGCGTTCCACACGGAGGGATAGAGCGCGGCCTCGGTGCCGACGATGTCGATCGATGGCTTCACCGCCTTCGCCGCCACCGCGTTGCCGGCGATCAGCCCGCCGCCGCCGATCGGGATCACCAGCGTGTCGAGGTCCGGCACCTCCTCGAGCATTTCGAGCGCGATGGTGCCTTGGCCCGCCATGATGCGGTCGTCGTCGTAAGGGTGCACCAAAGTCAGCCCGCGCTCGGCCCGGATCTGCTCGCAGCGCGCCTGCGCGTCGGCGACCGTCTCGCCGTAGAGCTCGACCTGCGCACCATGCGAGCGCGTGGCCGCGACCTTCACGAAGGGCGTCGTCACCGGCATGACGATCACCGCCGGAATGCCGAGCCGGGCCGCGTGATAGGCGACCGCCTGCGCGTGGTTGCCGGCCGACATGGCGATGACGCCGCGCTCGCGCTCGGCCTCGGTGAGCGAGGACAGCTTGACCAGCGCGCCGCGATCCTTGAACGAATTGGTGACCTGCAGATTCTCGTATTTGACGAAGACCTCCGCTCCGGTCAACGCCGACAGCTTCGGCGCCGGCAGCATGGGCGTGCGCAGAACGACGCCGGCGATGATGCCGCGCGCCGCCTCGATATCCTTGATGGAAATGGTCAAATTATCTCTCCGCTCCGCGGCGCTTACCATGCCGCAGGACGGCTGTCGCGGCCAGTCCGGCTGGCCGCGTTCGGGCGTTCCGCCGGCCTTGCGGTTCGGCTAGTCTTGCACGATGTCACACAGCGGCGGCATACCTCTTGTCGCACGATGGACCGTTCCGCCCGATGCCGATCGACATCAAGCCGCACGCCTACGACCCCGCCCTTGCGCCCGAACTGTTCGAGGGCGTGCTGGCGCGGCGTGTCGTCGCCTTCGTCATCGATTTTCTGATCATTGCGGTGCCGGTGCTGCTGGCGGCGATGTTCATCTTCGCCTTCGGCATCATCACGCTGGGGCTCGGCTTCGCGCTGTACTGGCTGTTGCCGGCGGCGACGGTGATCTGGGCGCTGTTCTATTTCGGCGCGACGCTCGCCTCTCCCGCCTCCGCCAGCATCGGCATGCGGGTGATGGACCTGGAGATGCGCACCTGGTATGGCGCGCCGGCCTATTTCGTGCTCGGCGCCGTGCACGCCATCGGCCTCTGGTTCACGGCGTCGTTCTTTACCCCTTTCGTGCTGCTGGTCGCCTTCTTCAACGACCGGCACCGGCTGCTGCACGACATCCTGCTCGGCACGGTGGTCATCAACAATGCCCGGCGCGCGGCCATGCTGCGCGCGACGGTCTTCGGCGCCGGGTCGTATAATGGCCTTTGACGTGGAACGGGGAAGCGCGCGATGCTTTCTCCCGAATCGGGACGAATGACATTCTGGCCTGACCGGTGACCCAGCACTCCCGCGACACCCCGCAGTTCTACCTGACCGCGCCGTCGCCCTGCCCCTACCTCAAGGGGCAGGAGGAGCGGAAGGTGTTCACGCACCTTGTCGGCGAACGCGCCGGCGAACTCAACGACCTGCTCACCCATGGCGGATTCCGCCGCAGCCAGTCGATCGCCTATCGCCCGGCCTGCGAGGGCTGCCGGGCCTGCGTGTCGGTGCGGGTGGTGGCGAACGATTTCAGGCCGTCGCGCAATATGCGCCGTGTGCGCGATGCCAATGCCGACCTCGTCGGCGAGGTGCGCACCGCCGCGCCGACGTCCGAACAATATTCGGTGTTCCGCGCCTATCTCGACGCCCGCCACCGCGACGGCGGCATGGCCGACATGACCGTGCTCGACTACGCGATGATGATCGAGGACAGCCACGTCGACACCCGCGTCATCGAGTACCGCCGGCGCGGGCCCGACACCGGCTTCACCGGCCGCGGCACGGGCGATTTGATCGCGGTCGCGCTCTCCGACGTGCTCAGCGACGGCCTGTCGATGGTCTATTCGTTCTTCGAGCCCGGCGAAGCGGACCGCTCGCTCGGCACGTTCATGATCCTCGACCATATCGAGCGCGCGCTGAAGATGGGCCTGCCCTACGTCTATCTCGGCTACTGGGTCGAGGGCTCGCGCAAGATGGACTACAAGGGCCGCTTCCTGCCGCAGGAGCGCCTGATGCCGTCGGGCTGGATCAGGTTCGAGAGCTGAAGGCTCTAGCCGCCTGCTACCGTGTCGATCAGAAGCTTCACGTTCAACATCACGATCAGCGCGGCGACGATCCAGGACAGGATCGCGATGGGGCGTGAGATCGCGAATTTGCCCATCTTCTTGTGATCGGCGGTGAACATGACCAGCGGGATCACCGCAAAGGGCAGTTGCATCGACAGAATGACCTGGCTCAGGATCAGGAGCTTCGCCGTGCCGCTCTCGCCGTAGAGGGCGGTGACGACGACGACAGGCACGATGGCGAGCGCGCGGGTGATCAGCCGCCGCGCCCAGTGCGGCAGGCGGATGTTGAGGAAGCCTTCCATGACGATCTGACCGGCGAGCGTTGCCGTTACCGTCGAGTTCAGGCCCGAAGCGAGAAGCGCGACCGCAAACAGCACCGAGGCGATGCCGACGCCGAGCAGCGGCGACAAGAGATTGTAGGCCTCGTCGATCTCCGCGACCTGCTTGCCGTGTGCGTGGAACACCGCCGCCGCGACGATGAGGATCGCGGCGTTGACGAACAGCGCCAGCATCAGCGCGATGGTGGAATCGACCGTGGCCCATTTGATGGCGTGGGCGCGGCCCACATCGTTCTGCTCGAAGCGGCGCGTCTGCACGATCGAGGAATGCAGGTAGAGATTGTGCGGCATCACCGTCGCGCCGAGGATGCCGATGGCGATGTAGAGCATCTCCGGATTGGTGACGATCTCAGGCGACGGCAGGAAGCCGCCGAGCACGGCCGCGACCGGCGGCGCGGCGAGTGCGATTTGCACCGCGAAGCACAGCGCGATGACGAGCAAGAGCGCCACGATGAAGGCTTCGAGGAAGCGAAAGCCGCGCTGCATCAGCAGCAGCACCAGGAAGGCGTCGAGCGCGGTGATGAGCGCGCCGGCGATAAGAGGAATGCCGAACAAGAGCTTGAGCGCGATCGCCGTGCCGATCACCTCGGCGAGGTCGCAGGCGACGATCGCGAGCTCGCAAGCGATCCAGAGCACGAAGCCGACCGGCCGGGGATATGCGGCGCGGCAGGCCTGCGCCAGATCGCGGCCGGTGGCGATGCCGAGCCGCACGGCGAGCGCCTGCAAGAGGATCGCCATCAGGTTCGACAGCATGATGACGGCGAGCAGCGTGTAGCCGAAGCGCGAGCCGCCGGCGAGATCGGTCGCCCAGTTGCCCGGGTCCATATAGCCGACCGAAACCATGTAGCCGGGTCCGGAGAAGGCGAACAGTCGGCGCAGCCAGGTGCCCTCGCTCGGCACGGAAATGGTGCCGTGAACTTCCGACAGGCTCGGCCGCTGCGGCTCGTCGCCGGGCCGCGAGCGCCAACCTGAACCGGGATTGCCACGCATGGAGCCGAATGAGTCCTCTGCCGTAGGGACGCTGATCACGAGACCCCCGGCCGTTGCACGAGCCCGAGCCTGCAGTTGCGAATTAGTAGCAACAAAATCGCAGGCCTCCGGTTCCAGGTCAAGCCAGTTGCGAACTGCTCGCAACAACTTGCCGGCCCTGTGGAACTCCAGGGTTCCCCCCGTGTTGTGTCAGGCCCGACCGATCGTCCGGATTCCGTCGAAAACCGCTTGAGGCGGAGCGCTGCCGAACCTTGCAGCGTTGCCCTCCGGCGTGCGCGGACGCCTGACGGCCGGCCACAAGACCTCGACCCCTGGACCGGAGAGCTAACGATGTCCCTGCCCCGCCTGCGGCCCCATTTTGGTTGGATCGCGGCGGCCGCGGTCGTGGTCGCACTCCTCGCCGCTGCCCCGGCGCTGGCCGAGGCACCCGGCGAGACAAAGGGGCCGTCGGTCGTCATCTTTCTCGCCGAACTGACGCTGCTGATGCTCGTCGGCCGCCTGCTCGGCGAGGCCATGCTGCGGATCAAGCAGCCGGCGGTGATGGGACAACTCATCGCCGGCCTGCTGCTGGGGCCGTCCCTGTTCGGCTTCCTGTTTCCCGGCGCGCACGACCTCGTCTTCCCGCAGGCCGCCGACCAGAAGGCGATGCTCAACGGCATCGCCCAGGTCGGCGTGCTGTTCCTGCTGCTGATCACTGGCATGGACACCGACCTGAAGCTGGTGCGGCAGACCGGCCGCGCATCGGTGTTCGCCTCCCTGATGGGCATCATCATCCCGTTCGGCTGCGGCGTCGGCCTCGGCATGCTCCTGCCGGACTCGCTGCTGTCGGATCCGAACAAGCGCATCGTCACCGCGCTCTTCCTCGGCACGGCGCTGTCGATCGCGTCGGTGAACTTCGTCGCCATGATCGTGCGCGAGATGAACTTCACCCGGCGTACGGTCGGTCAGGTGATCCTCGCCTCTGCGGTGATCGACGATTCGATCGGCTGGATCATCGTGTCGATCATCTTCTCGCTCGCCGCCGCCGGCGAAATCGAGCCGATGGCGTTGGCCGAGAGCATTATCGGCACGCTGGTCTTCCTCGGCGTCAGCCTGACGCTCGGGCGCCGCGCGGTGTTCTTCGTCATCCGTTTCGTCAACGACAATTTCAAGAGCGAGTTCGCCGTGGTGACGGCGATCCTCGCGATCATGGCCACCATGTCGCTGATCACCTACTCGATCGGCGTGCACACGGTGCTCGGCGCCTTCGTCGCGGGCGTGCTGATCGGTGAATCGCCGATCCTCTCGAAGCACATCGAGGAACAGCTGCGCGGACTGGTCTTCGCCTTCTTCACGCCGATCTATTTCGGCCTCGCCGGCCAGAGCGCGAACCTGACCGTGCTCGCCGACCCGACCATCGCGCTCTACACCGTCGGCCTGGTCGGCATTGCCAGCCTGGGCAAATTCGGCGGCGCTTTCATCGGGGCCGAGCTTGGCGGCCTGACCAGACGCGAGGGCATCGCGCTCGCCTTCGGCATGAATGCGCGCGGCTCGACCGAAGTCATCATCGCCACAGTCGGCCTGTCGATGGGCGCGCTGTCGTCGACGCTCTTCACCATGATCGTGACCATGGCGATCATCACCACGATGGTGATGCCGCCGACCTTGCGCTGGGCCCTGTCGCGCATTCCGATGCGCAAGGAGGAGAAGCTCAGGCTCGAGCGCGAGGAGATGGAGGCGAAAGGCTTTGTGCCGAAGCTCGAGCGCCTGCTGCTGGCGATCGACGACAGCGCCAACGGCCAGTTCGCGACCCGCATCGCCGGCATCATCGCCGGCACCAATGCGATGCCGACGACGGTCATGCACATCCACGGCAAGAAGCGGCCGGGCAAGGCCGCGGTCGAGCAGGCCAAGGAAAAGGCCAAGGAGATCGGCGAGACGGTGCAGGTCGTCGCCGAGCGCAGCGACAAGGCAAAGGCCGAAGAAGAGAAAAACGAGACGAAGATCGACGTCACGACGATGATCGAGAAGGCGCCGAAGGCGGAAGCGGTCGCGGCCGAGGCCGAGAAAGGCTACGACCTGCTGGTCGCCGGCCTCGACAAGACCGTCAGCAACAAGACGGATTTCCACGACGACATCACCAATCTCACCGCCGGTTTCGACGGGCCGCTCGCGGTGGTGGAGGCGCGCGACGGGCAACTCGACGATCCGTTGCGCAGCCGGCTCAGCATCATGGTGCCGGTCAACGGCACCGACCCCTCGCGCCGCGCCGCGGAAGTGGCGATCGTGATTGCGCGCGCGACCAAGGCGCCTCTCACCGCGCTCTACGTCGCGCCGCGCAATCAGAAGGGACGCCGCTCGCGCCAGTACGAAGAAGCGATCCTCAAGGACATTGTCGCGCTGGCCGAGACCTACGGCATCGAGATCAAGACCGCGGTGCGCACCGACGTCGCGGCCGACCAGGCGATCCTCAAGGAGATGGGCCGTCGCCGCAACAATCTGCTCGTGCTCGGAGTCGGTCGCCGCCCGGGCGAGAAATTGTTCTTCGGCGACACGGCCGCAGCCCTGCTCGCGACCTCGACCAAATCACTGTTGTTCGTGGCGACGTGAGGCCGGCGCGCGCGGCCGCGGGGCGAAGTTACTCGCCCTTCGCCGGCGGCGGCGCGCCGAACTTGTTGTTGGTGAGGAAGCGGTCGGGACGGATGCGGCCGGCGGCGGCGCGGTCGCCGCGCCAGTCCTTTAACTCCTTGAGCGACAGCGTGAAGCTGCGGCCGGCCGTGTCGATCCAGGTCAGCCCCTTCTCGGCCTCGAAGGTGGTCACGTCGGAAAGACCCTTGTCGAGATAGCGCTGCAGTCGCACGCCACGGCCCATGGTCATCTCCGGTACCTGGTCGATGCCGAACACCAGGAGCTTGCGGTTTTCGCCGACCGCGGCGACGAGCTCGCCGGTGACCGTCGTAACCGCCGCAGCCCGGTCGGGCGCCTTCAGGGTCAGGACCTGCTTGCCCTTGCGCGTCGTGCCGAGCACTTCGCTCTCGGGCACGATGAAGCCGTTGCCTTGATAACTCGCCACCAGGAACTTGCGGCTGCCGTCATAGGCCATGGCGGCGACGACGTCGGCATCCTGCTCGAGGTCGATGAACAGGCGCAACGGTTCGCCATGGCCGCGGCCGCCGGGCAGCTTCGAAGCGTCGATGGTGTAGAAGCGCCCGTTCGAGCCGAAGATGAGAATCTTGGCTGTGGTCTCGGTCGGGAACGCGAACTTGAGCGCGTCGTCCTGTTTGAAGGCGACGCCGGAGAGGTCGCTGACGTGGCCGCGCAGCGCGCGCACCCAGCCCTTCTCGGAGACGACGACGGTGATCGGCTCGCGCACGACCATCGCTTCCTCGATCGCCGCGACGTCGTGGGTCGGCGCGTCGGCGAAGGCAGTACGGCGGCGGCCGAGCTCGGTCTTCGGACCAAACTTCTCTTTGGTCTCGCGGATCTGGCCCGCAATCGTTTTCCACTGCTGGTCTTCCGAACCGACCAGCGACTTGAGCTTCTTATGCTCCTCGCGCAGCGCCTTGTCCTCGGCGCGGATTTCCATTTCCTCGAGCTTGCGCAAATTGCGCAGGCGCATGTTGAGGATGGCGTCGGCCTGCACGTCGGTGAGCTTGAAGGTCTTCATCAGGACGGGCTTGGGCTCGTCCTCGGTACGGATGATCTTGATGACCTTGTCGAGATTCAAATAGGCGACGAGGTAGCCGCCGAGCACTTCGAGCCGGTGCTCGATCTGCGACAGGCGGTACTTCGAGCGGCGCACCAGAACGTCGCGGCGATGGTCGAGCCATTCGCGCAAGACTTCGGCAAGGCCGAGCACCTTGGGGACGCGGCCCTTCACCAGTACGTTCATGTTGAGCGGAATGCGGCTCTCGAGCTCGGTGAGCTTGAACAGCGATTCCATCATCAACCCGGCGTCGACCGTGCGCGCGCGCGGCTCGATGACAATGCGGACGTCTTCGGCCGATTCATCGCGCACGTCGGCCACTAGCGGCAGCTTCTTGTCGTTGAGCAGTTCGGCGATCTTCTCGATCAGCCGCGACTTCTGCACCAGCCACGGGATCTGGGTGATGACGACGACGTAGGTGCCGCGGCCGCCCTCCTCGGTTTCCCATTTGGCGCGCACACGGAACGAGCCGCGGCCGGTGGTGTAGGCTTCGGCCAGGGCTTCGGCGCTATCCACGACGATGCCGCCGGTCGGGAAGTCGGGGCCCTTGACGTATTTGAGCAGCGTGCGGCTGCGCGCGGCCGGCGTCTCGATGAGATGCAGCGCGGCGTCGCATAATTCGGCCGCGTTGTGCGGCGGGATCGAGGTCGCCATGCCGACCGCGATGCCCTGCGAGCCGTTGGCGAGCAGGTTCGGGAAGGCGGCCGGCAGGACGACCGGCTCCTCGTTGGAGCCGTCATAGCTCGGACGGAAATCGACGGCGTCCTCGTCGAGGCCGTCGAGCAAGAGCCGGGCCACTTCGGTCAGGCGCGATTCGGTGTAACGCATCGCGGCGGCGTTATCGCCGTCGATGTTGCCGAAATTCCCCTGCCCGTCGACCAGCGGATAGCGCTGCGCGAAATCCTGCGCGAGGCGCACCATGGCGTCGTAGATCGCCTGGTCGCCATGCGGGTGGAAATTGCCCATCACGTCGCCGACCACCTTGGCCGACTTCTTGAAGGCGGCGCCGGGATCGAGGCGCAGGCCGCGCATCACATGCAGGATGCGGCGGTGCACCGGCTTGAGGCCGTCGCGCGCGTCGGGAAGCGCGCGGTTCATGATCGTCGAGAGCGCGTAAGCCAGATAGCGCTCCTCGAGCGCCTCGCGCAGTCCGACGTCCTCGACCTCGCCTTTGTCGGGGGGAATCAGTCTGGGTCCCATGGGGCAGTGCTAAGCCTTAAGCGGGGGATGAACAAGCGATGAACGCGGCGGCCATCGATCCTTCGAAAATCATCGCTATCATCTCGAACTTGGAGAGCCTGTTCGCGTTATAATGGGCTTCAAACAGTGTTCGGGCTTTTTTGAGATGGAGGACGGGACAATGCGCCGGACTGTACTTTCTGCCGCTGCCGCCTTTGCAATCCTCGCCGGTGCGGCGCTCGTGCCGCAAAGCGCCGAGGCCATGACCCTGCCGGCCCCCGCGGGAATCGCCGCGGCCGTCCAGGAGAATACGCTCGCCCAGGATGTCGCCTATGTGTGCCGCCGCGTCTGGCGCTGCGGCCCGTATGGCTGCGGCTGGCGCCGCTCCTGCTACTGGACCGCACCCCGCTATTATCGCCCGTACTATCGTCGCCACCACTGGCGCCGCTGGTAATCGACTGGTCGGGCGTTCGATGAGGATTGCGGCCGGCTTCTGCCGTAGGCCGGCCGCATGAGTGCTCGTCACGGCGACTGACGTCGGGAGCCCCGGACAGGTGTCCGGGTAAGGGCTCTGCGACACATCGGAGGAAATGGAAAAATGCGCAAGATCGTTCTCTCGGCTGTCTTTGCGTTGGGCATGGGCCTTGCCGCCTCGACCGGCGCCTCGGCCACGCCGCTCTCGATCGGTCTGACCAACGGCGCCGCGGCCGCGCCGAACGCCTCGCTGATCGAGGACGTGGCCTATCGCTGCCGCCGCGTCACCGTGTGCCACCGCGGCTGGCACGGCCGCCGCGTGTGCGAGACGCGTCGCGTCTGCCGCCGCTGGTAATCTGAGAACACGCTGAGTGCAACGGCCCGGCGCTCGCGCCGGGCCGTTTGCTTTTTCAATGTTGCGCGCTAGGCGACATCCGGCAGCGCGCGGGCGAGCGCGGCGATGAAATGCGTGCGCTCGTCGCTCAGAAGAAGGCCGCGCGGGTCGAGCACATACCGCGCCAGGAAAAACCCAGTCAGCGCGAAGCCATCCGCCACGTCCTTGCCGGTCGCCGGCTCGCCTTCATCGCGCAGGAACGCGGGCAGCCCGAGCATGCGCCCGGCGTAAGGCGCGCCCGCCTCGCGCGAGACGGCACGGCCCGATTTCGGTGAGACATAGACGAGATCGTCGGTCGTCCCGGTCGCCGCGCATTCGGCGAGATCGAGGCCGAAGCCGAGTTCGGACAGAAGCTGCAATTCGAAGCGCACGACCATCGGCGCAATGACCTGCGCCTCCTCGAGATGACCGAGCATGTGCTCGAATAGCGCGTAGAGGCTCTCGTGCGGATCGCGCTCGGGCAGGAGCCGCATCAGCGCGGTCAGGTGCGTCAGCCCGTAGATCGCATGCGGCTTGGCGAAGGTGCCGGCCGCGCGCAGGTCGACAGGCTCGACCGTGTAATTGCCGAGATGGTCGTCGAGCCGCGCCCGCCACGTCGCGCTCACGGTATTGCCCGGTTGCAGGATGGGCTTGAGCCGCGAGCCGGTGCCGCCGCGCACCATGCCGAGATGGCGGCCGTGCGCGCGCGTCATGAGGTCGAGGATGGCGTTCGCCTCCCCGTGCCTCTTCACGCCCAGCACGATGCCTTCATCGGTCCATTGCATGGCTTCACAGTCATTCCGGGGCGCGAGCGCAGCGAGCGAACCCGGAATGACCGAATATTACTCCTTCGGAAACTCCAGGCCCATGGCGCGGTAGCGCTCGGGATCCTCGCCCCAGCCCTCGCGCACCTTCACGAACAGGAACAGGTGCACCTTGCCCTCGGTGATCTTCTCGATCTCGCGCCGCGAGGCTTCGCCGATCGCCTTGATGGTCGCGCCGCCCTTGCCGAGCACGATCTTGCGCTGACTCTCGCGCTCGACATAGATCGTCTGCTCGATGCGCACGGCATTGCCGCGCAAGTCCTTCCACTGCTCGGTCTCGACCGTCGAGTGATACGGCAGTTCCTGGTGCAGCCGTTCGAACAGCTTTTCGCGCGTAATTTCTGCCGCGAGCTGGCGCATCGGCGCGTCGGACATCTGGTCCGGCGGATAGAGCCACGGCCCCGGCTGCACGCGGGACGCCAGCCAGCGCTTGAGGTCCGGCACGCCGTCGCCGGTGCGCGCCGACACCATGAAGGTCGCCTCGAACGCGGCCTTCTCGTTGGCGATCTTTGCCAAGGCAAGGAGCGGCTCCTTGGCGACGAGATCGACCTTGTTGAGGATCAGGAGCTTCGGTTGCCTGACGTCGGCGAGCCGCTCGAGGATCGCCTCGTTTTCTTCCTCGAGTCCCTTGCGCGCATCGATCAGCACGCCGACCAGGTCGGCGTCGTGCGCCCCGCTCCACGCCGTCGTCACCATGGCGCGGTCGAGCCGGCGCTTCGGCGCGAAGATGCCGGGGGTGTCGACGAAGATGAGTTGCGAGCGGTCGACGATCGTGATGCCGCGGATGAGCGCGCGGGTCGTCTGCACCTTGTGCGAGACGATCGTCACCTTCGAGCCGACCAGCGCGTTGAGCAGCGTCGATTTGCCGGCGTTGGGCGCGCCGATCAGCGCGACGAAGCCGCAGCGAGTATCGTCTTCGGGCACAATGTTCTCAGCCATCGATCTTGTCCGCTGCTACGCCGACGGCGGCAAGCATCTCGGCGGCGGCCGCCTGCTCGGCCGCGCGCTTGGACGAGCCTTGGCCCTCGGCCGCCGGCCGGTCGGGCAATTCCACCGCAACGCGGAATTTCGGATTGTGATGCGGCCCGGTGCGCGCGAGCTCGCGATAGGCCGGCGTCGGCAGGCCGCGCGCCTGCGCCCATTCCTGTAGCATGGTCTTGGGATCGCGCAGCGGTCGCGGCGGTTTGAGCATGCGCTCCTTCCAGAAGCGGGCGATGAAGCCTTCCGCGGCGGAATAGCCGCCGTCGAGATAGACCGCGCCGACCAGGGCCTCGCAGGCATCGGCCAGAATAGTGGCGCGCAGGCGTCCGCCCGCCTGCGACTCCGAGGAGCCGAGGCTGAGCGCCGGGCCGACGTCGATCGCGCGCGCCACATCTGCGCAGGTCTCCTTGCGCACGAGATCGGCCAGGCGGCGCGACAGCTCGCCTTCGTTGGCGCGTGGGAAGGCGCGGTAAAGCATGTCGGAGATGACGAGGCCGAGCACGTGGTCGCCGAGGAATTCGAGACGCTGATAGCTGTTGACGCGCGCCCCGCCCGAGGCGGCGGAGATGTGCGTCACGGCGCGTTCGAGCAGCGTCTTGTCGGCGAAATGATAGCCGATGCGTTCCTCGAGGGCGCTGCGGTCCTTGGCCCTGGTGCGGCTCATCTGACGATCGTGAACAACCTGTTCCACCGCACCGAGAACGGCCAGCGCCAGAACTCCCAGGCGCGCTCGCCGTCATAGACGGAGAAGAAGATCAGCTGCGCCTTGCCGACGATGTTCTCGAACGGCACGAAGCCGACCTGGCTGAAGCGGCTGTCGGTCGAGTTGTCGCGGTTGTCGCCCATCATGAAATATTCGTCGGGCGGCACGGTATAGACCTGGGTATTGTCGGCGAAGCCGTTGTCGACGAGGTCGAGCGTGTAGAAGGTCTTGCCGTTCGGCAGCGTCTCCTTCCAGCGCTTGACCGGCGCCTCGCGCGTGCCCTCCTCCGTCTCGACGAAATCCGGTGCGCGCTCGCGCTTGACCCCGGTGCCGTTGATGAAGACCTGGCCGTCGATGACCTGGATCTTGTCGCCCGGCAGGCCGATCACGCGCTTGATGTAATCGACGCTGGGATCCTTCGGCAGGCGGAACACGACGACGTCGCCGCGGTCGGGCGTCATGCCGCCGGGAAGCCGGCCTGAGAACACGGGCGGCGAGAGCGGCAGCGAGTACTTCGAGTAGCCGTAGCTGTATTTCGACACGAACAGGTAATCGCCGACGAGCAGCGTCGCCTTCATCGAGCCGGACGGGATGTTGAACGGCTGGAACAGGAAGGTGCGGATGACGAGCGCGATGATCAGGGCGTGGAATACGACCCGGGCGGTTTCCCCAATACCGCCTTCCTTCCGCTTGGTCCCGGATGTCACGCTCATTTGCCTCTCGTCCGTCGCTTGCGCCCCTGCGACTCCTTGTAGCGGGTGACCCGAAGAGGCGCAATCAACATCGCCGCGAGACGCGGCTAAGGGGTTGGCGGGATTGGGTTTCCGGGCGTCAACGGGCGGTGGCGGCGAGCGGTACGGCCTGAATGATGACGATCGCCTGCGCCAAGGGGCCCTCGTCAGTGAGCGACACGTCGATGACCGCCTCATGGCCCGGCGGCGTGATGGACTTCAGCCGCTCGAGCGCCCCGCCGGTCAGCTTCATGGTCGGCCGCCCGGACGGCAGGTTGACCACCCCCATGTCGCGGAAGAACACGCCGTTGCGGAAGCCGGTGCCGAGCGCTTTGGAGCAGGCCTCCTTGGCGGCGAAACGCTTGGCATAGGTCTCGACACGGTTGGCGCGGCGTTCGGCCTTGGCGCGCTCGGTCGCTGTGAAGACGCGGTCGAGGAAGCGCTCGCCATGGCGCGCCAGCACCTTCTCGATGCGGCGCGCGTCGCAGAGGTCGGAGCCGAGGCCGATGATCATGACTTGGTCTGAGCGACGGCCTTGGCGCGGCCGCGCTCCATAGCCGCGCGCATCATCTTGATCGTCGCCTCGAGCCCTTCGAACACCGCCTCGCCGATCAGGAAATGGCCGATGTTCAATTCCATGACCTGCGGCAGCGCCGCGATCGTCTCCGCGCTCGCATAGTCGAGGCCGTGGCCGGCGTGTACTTCGAGGCCGAAATTGTGCGCGAGCACGGCGCCGGCGCGCAGTGCCTCCCACTCGCTCTCGGCCTCGGCGCGGCGGTTCTCCGCGAGCGCGTCGCACCAGGCCCCGGTGTGCAGTTCGACGACCGGCGCGCCGAGCGCCGCCGCCGTCTCGATCTGCGCCGGCTGCGGCGCGATGAACAGCGAGACGCGGATGCCGGCGTGCTTCAAATCGTGCACCGCCGGTCCGAGCTGCGCCTGATGGCGCACGGCGTCGAGCCCGCCTTCGGTCGTACGCTCGGTGCGCTTCTCCGGCACGATGCAGACGGCGTGCGGGCGGATAGCGAGCGCGGCCGCGACCATCTCGTCGGTCGCCGCCATCTCGAAGTTCAACGGCTTGTCGATCTCGGCCTTGAGCCGCGCCATGTCGTCGTCGCGGATGTGGCGGCGGTCCTCGCGCAGGTGCGCGGTGATGCCGTCGGCGCCCGCGGCGATGGCGAGCTTGGCGGCACGCACCGGATCGGGATGCCGGCCGCCGCGCGCGTTGCGGATGGTGGCGACATGGTCGACGTTGACGCCGAGGCGGAGCTTCTTAGCCATTCACGCGCTCCGCCTTTGCCACCATCGGCTTGGCGCGCAGCTGCGCGAGAATGGCCGTGAGGTGCTTGAGGTCGTAGACTTCCAGATCGATGGTGACATCGGTGAAGTCCGGCGCGCGGCGCTCCATGCGGATGTTGTCGATATTGCCGTCGTGCTCGGCGATCACTTGCGCGATCTGCGCCAGCGACCCCGGCTCGTTGACCGACTGCACCGAGATGCGCACGGGGAAGCGGCGCGGCGTGCGCTCGTCCTCGTCCCAACGCAGGTCGATCCAGCGCTCGGGGTGGTCTTCATGATCGGATAGCGCCGGCGACTGGATCGGGTAGATCGTGATCCCCTCGCCCGGATTGAGGATGCCGACGATGCGGTCGCCCGGCACGGCGCCGGCGTCCGAGAAGCGCACCGGCAGGTCGGTGTTGATGCCGCGGATCGGCAGCGCCGCTTCCGTCGCCTCCGGCACCTTGAACTTCACCGACTTGAGCCGCCGCAGGCCGAACCAGCCGCTCTCGGCCTTCTTCGGACGGAGCGCCAGCGCCGCGGCGCGCTCCTCCTTGTAGTCGGGATACATGGCGCGGGCGACGTCGGAGGCTTTCAGCTCGCTGCGGCCGACCGCGGACATGACCTCGTCGATGGAGGAGCGCGCAAGACGCGGCAGCGCGCCTGTGAGCTTCTCGTCGGAATAGGCGATCTTGGCGCGCTGGAACAGGCGCTCGACGATGCGGCGGCCGAGCCCGGTGTACTGCGCGCGCACCGCGGCGCGCGTGGCCCGGCGGATCGCGGCGCGCGCCTTGCCGGTGCGCACGATCGACTCCCAGGCCGCCGGCGGCGCTGCTTGCGCCTTGGAGGTGATGATCTCGACTTCGTCGCCGTTCGTGAGTTCGCTGGTCAAAGGCGCGATCTGGCCGTTGATCTTAGCGCCGACGGCAGTGTTGCCGACATCGGTATGCACGGCGTAGGCGAAATCGATCGGCGTGGCCTTGCGCGGCAGCGCGATCAACTTGCCCTTCGGCGAGAAGCAGAACACCTGATCGTGGAACAATTCGAGCTTGGTGTGCTCGAGGAACTCTTCAGGGTTCGATCCTTCGGCGAGCAGTTCGATCGTGCGGCGGAGCCACGCATAAGCGGTCGACTCGCGCGACAGGAGTTCGGTCGGCGAGCCGACTCCGTCCTTGTACAAAGCATGCGCCGCGATGCCGTATTCAGCGATCTCGTGCATTTCCTCCGTGCGGATTTGCAGTTCGACGCGCTGCTTGCCCGGGCCGATGACGGTCGTGTGAATCGAGCGGTAATCGTTCGCCTTCGGAGTCGAGACGTAGTCCTTGAAGCGGCCCGGCACCATCGGCCACGACGAATGCACGACGCCGAGCGCAGCGTAGCAGTCGCCCAAGGTCTTCACGATGACGCGGAAACCGAAGATGTCGGACAATTGCTCGAAGCCGACCGACTTGCGTTCCATCTTGCGCCAGATCGAATAGGCGCGCTTGCGCCGCCCCTTCACCGTCGCGGCGACGCCGCGCTCGGCGAGCTTCTTGGTGAGCTGGCTTTCGATCTCGCCGATGAGGAAGCGGCTGCGCTCCTCGAGCGCGCTCAAGCGCGAGGATACGACCTCGTAGGCCTCCGGGTTGAGCTCGCGGAATGCCAAATCCTCGAGCTCTTCGCGCATCTCGTGCATGCCCATGCGGCCGGCGAGCGGAGCGTAGATTTCGAGCGTCTCGTCCGCGACGCGCCGGCGCGATGCCTCCGGCATCCAGTGCAGCGTGCGCATGTTGTGCAGGCGGTCGGCGAGCTTGATCAGCAGCACGCGCACGTCGTCGGCGATGGCGAGCAGGAGCTTGCGCAGGTTCTCGGCCTGCTTCGCCTCCTTGGTGACGAGGTCGAGCTTCTTGAGCTTGGTCAGGCCCTCGACCAGACGGCCGATCGAGGGGCCGAAGAGGTGGTCGATCTCGGCGCGCGTCGCCTCGGTGTCCTCGATCGTGTCGTGCAGCAGGGCGGCGGCGATAGTCGCGTCGTCGAGCTTGAGGTCGGTCAGGATCGCCGCGACCTCGATCGGATGCGAGAAGTACGGGTCGCCCGAGGCGCGGCGCTGATCGCCGTGCGCCTTCATGGCGTAGACATAGGCGCGGTTGAGCAGCGCCTCGTTCGTGTTCGGATTGTAGGCGCGGACCCGCTCGACCAGGTCGTACTGCCGCATGATCGGCGCGCGGCGGACTTCCGCAGGCTTTTCAATCGGTTGAGCGACGGCGGCAGCCGCAGCCGCGGCGAGCGGCGCCCGGATGGGCGCCTGCTTCTGCATGCGCGGGAGTTCGCTGCGCGGTCGGACCATCACCTGCCTTGCCGGGCCGCGGCTTACGGTTCGATCGATCGTCCGCCGCCCTGCCCTAGATATCACTGCATTCCTGTGTGATCGCAACCCTTTGCCGAATGGTTGACAAAAAGACGACGGCCCGGCTTTTGGCCGGGCCGTTATGCAAAATTTATGTGATTGAGGCTTACTCGCCGTCGTCCTCGGGAACCTCTTCCGGCGGCGCCAGGCCTTCGAGGCCCTTGAGCAGCTCTTCCTCGGTCATGCGGTCGGCGGTGACCTCCGTATCGTCGGAATCGATCCCGGCGCCCGAACCGACACCGATCAGCGGCACCTCGGGCTCCGGCTCGTCGACCTCGACGTATTTCTGTAGCGAATGGATCAGGTCTTCCTTGAGGTCGCCCGGCGAGACGGTGGTCTCGGCGATCTCGCGCAGCGACACGACCGGGTTCTTGTCGTTGTCGCGGTCGA
>Ga0265342_10000502_pt1 | contig 41908 bp, 40 predicted proteins | sample 4CB327metaG_FD_203125 | JGI IMG/M metagenome (GOLD analysis project Ga0265342, IMG submission 203125) | Rhizosphere microbial communities from Carex aquatilis grown in University of Washington, Seatle, WA, United States - 4-CB3-27 metaG | ecosystem: Host-associated > Plants > Roots >... | reverse complement strand
GCGACGGCGGATTGACGGTCATCGACATCGCCGACCCGACCAATCCGAAATTGATGGTCCATTGCCACAACGAGCCACCTTACGGCCCAGGGACGCATTCACCGCTGCCTATACCGAGCCGCGGTCTGCTGGTGCTTCTCGACGAGCCGACGTTCGACAATTGCAAGGAAGGGCGGCGTCACATCTGGCTTTACGATGTGCGCGATCCGAAGAAACCGGTGCCGATCTCGAAATTCCCGGAGCCCGTCGAAGCGGACTATTGCGCCAAGGGCGGCGCCTTCGGCCCGCATAATTTCCACGAGATGCGTCCCGGCTCGTTCCAGAGCTCGCGGCTCATCTTCGCGACGTACTACAACGCCGGCGTGCGCGCGTACGACATCGCGGATCAGTTCAATCCGAGGGAGGTCGGCTACTGGGTGCCGCCCGATCCGGAGCGCATGATGGATCCGCGGCCGAACAAGGCCCGCGTTCCGACCACGATGGATTGCTACGTCGATCCGAACGGCCTGATGTACCTGACGGACCAGAACTCGGGTCTTTACATCCTTCAGTACGAGGGCGACCTCGTCTGAGCGCCTATTTCAAACGTGCTGGCCGCCGTTGATGTGGATCTCGGCGCCGTTCACGTAAGAACTCGTCTCCGTGCACAGGACGTAGATGATCTTGGCCACCTCGTCCGGCGTGCCGAGGCGCTGCATGGGGATTTGCTCGACGATCTTGTCCGTGCCTGGCGACAGGATCGCCGTGTCGATCTCGCCCGGTGCGATGGCGTTGACGCGGATGCCGAGGCGGCCAAAGTCGGACGCCATCTCGCGCGTGAGCGAGGCGAGCGCCGCCTTCGAGGTCGCATAGGCCGCGCCGGCGAAAGGATGCACGCGTGAGCCGGCGATCGAGGTGACGTTCACCACCGCGCCCTTCGCCGCTTTCAATTCGTCGACGAGACCGCGCGCCAGCATGATCGGCGCGAAGAAATTGACGCGGAAGACCTGCCGCCACACCTCGGTTGCGGTGTCGAGGGAGCCGAGCCGCTTGCCGCCCTCGGCCTTGGGCGAGATCGCCGCATTGTTGACCAGCGCGTGGAGCTCGCGATGATCAAGCCGGCGCTTGATCTCCGCGATCGCCTCGTTGGTGTTGCCTTCGTCGGCGAGGTCGACCTGGATGTGGTCCTCGGGGCCGGCGTCCCACGGGCAATTCTCTGGGAATGGATGCCGCGAGCAGGTGATGACGCGCCACCCGGCAGCGGAGAAGCGCTTCACCGTCGCATGCCCGATGCCGCGGCTCGCTCCGGTGAGCAGCAGCGTGCGGCGTGGCTGGTTCGACTGCGAGGTGGGCATCGGTGTCCTTAGCTGGTCGTTCCGCGATCGTATCTCAAGGGTAGAGGCGCGTCTTGATCCACGGCGCGGTGGCGTCCGCGCGGCGGAAGTCGATGCGGTCGTGCAGGCGGAACGGCCGGTCCTGCCAGAATTCCATCACCCTCGGCACGATGCGGTACCCGGACCAGTAGGGCGGCCGCGGCACCGTGCCGAGTGCGTATTTGGCGGCATAGACGGCGATCGCCTTCTCGAAGGCGAGGCGGCTCTCGAGCGGCCGCGACTGTTGGCTCGCCCAGGCGCCGATCTGCGCCTGCTTGGCGCGAGTCGCGAAATAGGCGTCGGCCTCTTCGTCGGTGACATGCTCGACGTGGCCGCGCACGCGCACCTGCTTGTTGAGCGACTTCCAATGGAACACCAGCGCGGCCTTTGGGTGCGCGTCCAACTCCCGCCCTTTTTGGCTGCCCATGTTCGTGAAGAACACGAACCCCCGCGCATCGGCGCCCTTCAAGAGCACCATGCGGGCATTGGGCAGACCATCGCCGTCGACCGTGGCGAGCGTCATCGCCGTCGGGTCGCGCGGTTCCGAAGCGGTCGCCTCCTCTAGCCAGGCGGCAAACAGCGCAAATGGATCGTCGGCGGCAGTGAAATCACCACTCGTTAACCAACTCGGGTGTTTCATCGAGGTCGTATTGGACATGGGTTCGGAGCGTTCTGTGGTGACAGCGGAGTTCCATCGCCACCAGTGGCGTTCTTATAGTGGATGCCAGGGCCTGCGCCTACGGCGCGGGGTCTCGTTCGCCGCATTGCTGGTCGTCGCGCTGGGCAGCGGCGGCTGCAGCATGTCCTATCAGCTCGAATCCTTCTTCGGCGATTCCACCCCCACCGGCTCGATCGCCGCTGCGCCCAAGACCGCCGAGGCGCTGCCGCCCGAACACGACCTCGCCTATGCCAAGGCGGCCGCCAGCGAGGTGCTCCGCCGGGGCGAGAAGGACGCCAGCCTGGACTGGGAAAATCCGAAGACCGGCGCCCGCGGCACGGTGACGCCGATCGCCTCGGCCTACACCCAGGACGGCCAAACCTGCCGCGATTTCCTCGCGAGCTATGTCAGCGACCGCGTCCAGTCCTGGATGCAGGGCGAGGCCTGTCAGGACAAAGGCGCCTGGCAGGTGCGAACCATGAAGCCCTGGAAGCGCTCCTGACCGCGCGTGCTCGCGCACCGAAGCCTGTGCGGGCGAAGGCGCGTTGCATCGGCGCAGCCGGAACCCCACATTAAGCCGTGAGAATCGCCGGCAATGCCGGCTTTGGGGCTCGGATTCACGGAGAACGAGGGACGATGCGCGACCCCTATCAGGTTCTGGGGGTGTCGAAGACCGCGAGCGAGGCGGAGGTCAAAAGCGCCTTCCGCAAGCTCGCCAAGAAGCTGCACCCGGACGCCAACAAGCACGACCCGAAGGCTGCGAGCCGCTTTGCCGAGCTGAACGCGGCCTACGAGATCGTCGGCGACGCCGACAAACGCAAGGCGTTCGACCGCGGCGAGATCGACGCCGAGGGTAAGCCGCGCTTCACCGGCGGCTTCGAAGGTTACGGCGCGCATCCCGGCGGCGGTGCGCGCGGTCCCGGCGGCGCGCAGTTCGAAAGCTTTTCGTTCGGACCCGACGGCTTCCAGCGTGGCGCCGGTGGCGGCGGTTTCGAGGACCTGTTGCGCGGCATGTTCGGCGGCGCCGGCGCGGGGCAGGGAGGCGGCGCGCGCACCCGCGGCTTCAATCGTTCGGCCTTCGAGCCCGAGGATTTCGGCGCGGCGACGACGGGCCGGGATCTGCACGCGACCCTCTCCGTCAGTCTTGCCGACGCCGCCAAGGGCACCAAGGCGCGCGTCTCGCTGCCGACCGGCAAGGAGGTCGAGGTCAAGATTCCCGCCGGCATCGCCGACGGCCAGCAAATCCGCCTTAAGGGGCAGGGGTGGCCCGGCAATAACGGCAAGTTCGGCGATGCGTTGATCACCGTGAACGTCGCGCCGGATCCGCTGTTCAAGCCGGACGGCGCCGACCTGCGGCTCGAACTGCCGATCACGCTCTACGAGGCGGTGCTCGGGGCCAAGGTGCGCGTGCCGACGCTCGGCGGTGCGGTCGAATTGGCGATCCCGGCGGGCACCAATTCCGGCCGCACCTTCCGCCTCAAGGGCAAGGGGCTCAAGACGAAGTCTGCGACCGGCGACCTGCTCGCCACGGTGCGCATCATGCTCCCCGAGGGCAAGGACGACGAGCTCGCCGCGCTCATGAAGACATGGCGCGACAAGAAGCCGTACGATCCGCGCGGGGATTTGGAATCCTAGCCGTCACCCTGAGGTGCTCGGCGCAAACAACGCCGAGCCTCGAAGGGTCTCTGACTCACAGGTCCTTCGAGGCCCGCGCGTTCCGCGCGGGCGCCTCAGGACGACGTGAGCGCCCTCACGACTTCTTCCAGCCGCCCTTGTCGACCTGATCGTAGATCGCCTTGCTGACTTGTTCGAGGCGGGCCCGCTCGGACGGGCCGGACACGACGTAGGCCGCCTTGTCGCTGACCCAGGTGACCGCCGCGAAGCGGTCGCCGGCGCCTTCGCGGAAGCGCAGTGCGCTTTCCGGCGTCGTCGTCTTGGCGCAGTAGAGTGTGAAGCGCTCGCCCGTCGGCCCCTCGTACATGTACATCGCCGCAGCGCCCGTCGGCCCCGGCAGCAGCCGGCCGCCGACGAGCTTCAGGCCCAACGTCTGCAGGTCCGGAATCTGCTGCGCATAACCAAGCCGCTTCGACAGCCACGCCGTCATGTGGTCGCGTTCGCTGCCCGGCACCTCGACAGGGTGACGCACCTCGACGACATAGAGCTGGTGCGCCTCGAGCGCGTCCGCGGTGATCGAGCCGCTGCTCGAGGGCGCCGCTGCGGTCGCGCCGCGCGCCATCCAGCCTGCGCCGCCGCCGACCATGAAGGCGGCGATAACGGCCGCGGCCGCCCAGGTCCGCCAAGGGCGGCGGGCATCGCCGCCATCCCGCATCAGCGCGTCGAGGTTGAAGCGCGCCGGCACCGGCTCGTCGGCGACCGCGCCGTAGCGGGCGCGGATCGCTTCCGCCTGCGCCTGCCAGGCCGCGACCATCGCGGCTTGCTCAGGATGCTCGGCAAGCCACGCCGTCACCGCCTCGCGCCGGTCGGGCGGCAATTCGCCGTCGACGAAAGCGTGAAGTTCGTCGTCGTGCACAGGTGAATGGATCTCGTTCATCGTTCCACCTTCGTCATTTCACGCGACGGAGCGCCGGGCGCTCACCGTCGAGATAGGATTTGATCTGCACGCGCGCACGCGCGAGACGCGACATGACCGTACCGATCGGCACGCCCTGCACCTCCGCGACCTCGCGGTAGGTCAGGCCTTCGAGGACCACCAGCAGCAGCGCGTCGCGCTGCTCCTCGACGAGCGTTGCAAGCGCACGCTCGATGTCGCGGCCTCCGGCCTCCGGCCCCGCGAGATCGGGCGCGTCATTCTCCTCGATCGGCGACAGCAACGGCCGCCGCGCCAACGACCGCAACCGGTTGCGGTTCAGGTTCGTCAGGATCGTGTAGAGCCAGCTACGGATGTCGCCGCCGTGGAACAGATGCTCGGAGCGCAGCGCACGCACCAAGGTGTCCTGCACCAGGTCGTCGGCTAGGTCCGCGTTGCGGGTCAGCGCCCTAGCGTACCGCCGCAGCGCCGGAATGGTCGCTTCCACCGCTTGCCGGAACGTCGTCAAGCTGCCCCCCTTAACCACCCGATAAACCGGAACTTCGCATGTCCTGCCCGAATAAACCCGGGAATTCTCGACATATTCCCGAATTAGGAATTGAATTCACGCTAGGCACAACTGGAAGGGCCCGTTTGCTTGATGGTGCTGCCCCCCTATGTCATAGGGAGGCGCCTTTATAGCCCACAGGGCGAAACGGGGAGAGGAATGGCGGAAAGCTCGGGTCTGATGCGCGGCAAGCGCGGCCTCATCATGGGGGTGGCGAACAACCGTTCGATCGCCTGGGGCATCGCCCGCGCCTGCCGCGAGCACGGCGCCGACCTCGCTTTCACCTATCAGGGCGACGCGCTCAAGAAGCGCGTCGAGCCGCTGGCGGAGGAGGTCGACGGGCTGGTGGTCGGCCACTGCGACGTCACCGATCCGAAGTCCCTCGACAACGTCTTTGCCGCCGTTCAGTCGGCCTGGGGATCGCTCGATTTCGTGCTGCACGCCATCGCCTTCTCCGACAAGGACCAGCTCGACGGGCGCTACGTCGACACGACCGAAGACAACTTCACCAAGACGATGGCGATCAGCTGCTATTCCTTCACGGCGATCGCCCAGCGCGCCGAGAAGCTGATGACCAATGGCGGCTCGATGCTGACGCTGACCTATTACGGCGCCGAAAAATGGATGCCGCACTACAACGTCATGGGGCTCGCCAAGGCGGCGCTCGAATGTTCGGTACGCTACATGGCGGCCGATCTCGGCGTGAAGAACATCCGCGTCAACGCCATCTCCGCCGGCCCCTTGAAGACGCTCGCCGCCTCCGGCATCGGCGACTTCCGCTATATCCTGAAGTGGAACGAGTACAATACGCCGCTGCGCCGTAACGTTACGCTCGAGGACGTCGGCAAGACCGGCGTCTATTTGCTCTCCGACATGTCGAGCGGCGTCACCGGCGAAATCCATCACGTCGACGCCGGCTATCACGTCGTCGGCATGAAGCATCCCGACGCGCCGGACATCGCCGTCGGCAAGGACAACACCGGCGGCTGACGCCAATCCAATTCGGGACGGTCTGTTGATTTAAATGCCGCGCCCGACCGTCTTCTATCTCCGCCATGGCGAAACCGACTGGAACGTCGCCGGTCGGCTCCAGGGACGCCGCGACGTGCCGCTCAATGCGCGCGGACGTGAACAGGCCTCGCATTGTGGCGCGATCCTGCGCGACCTGTTCGCTCGCGCCGGCCGCGATCCGTCGAGCCTCGAATTCGTCTCGAGCCCGCTCGTGCGCGCCACCGAGACCATGGCGCTCGCTCGCGAGGCGATGGGCCTAGACCGCGACGGCTACCGCACGGACGAGCAGCTCGCCGAGCTCGCCTTCGGCGACTGGGAAGGCATGACCATCGCGCAATTGCACTACAGCGACCCGCAGCGCATCGCCGCGCGCGAGCACGACAAGTGGCATTTCGTGCCGCCGCAGGGCGAAAGCTACGAGATGGTCGCGGCGCGCATGCGCGTCTGGTACGAGGGCCTGTCCGGCGACGTCGTCGCGGCGGCGCATGGCGGCACCTGCCGCGGCCTCATGGCCATCCTCGGCATCGCCAAGCCGGCGGCCGCTCCGCTCGTCGACATCGCGCAGGGCGTGGTCTACGTGTTCGAAGGCGATAAACTGACGCGCTACGTTTGAGACTCATCCACGAGACCGTAATCGGGAGCCACCGGCCATGTTCGATTTCGACCGCGTCATCGAGCGTCGCGGCACCCACTCGTCGAAGTGGGACAACATGGCCAAGCTGTCGGGCATCACCGCGCCGGACGCGATCCCGATGTGGGTGGCGGACATGGATTTCGCCGCGCCCCCCGGCGTGACGGAGGCCCTGGCCGCCGAAGTCGAACGCGCTACGCACGGCTACTATGCCGATACCGGCAGTTGGGCGGCGGCATTGACCGACTGGCTGGCGCGCCGCCATGGCCTCAAGATCGAATCCGACTGGGTCAGCCCGACGCCGGGCATCGTGTCCGGCCTCGGCCTCATCCTTCAGGCCGTGACCGCGCCGGGTGACGAGGTCGTCGTCTTCCCGCCCGCCTATCATGCCTTCCGCAGGATCATCGTCGCCAATGAGCGGCGCATCGTCGATGCGCAACTGGTCGAGACCCAGGGCCATTACGCCATGGACCTCGACACGCTGCGCGGCAAGCTGACGCCGAAAACGAAAGTCGTGTTCTTTTGCAGCCCGCACAATCCGGGCGGGACCGTCTGGCCGGCGGAGGACATCCGCGCGCTGGCGGCGTTTTGCGCCGAGCACGATCTGATCCTGGTGTCCGACGAGATCCACTGCGATCTCGTCTTCAAAGGCGCCAGGCACACGCCCACGATGATCGCTGCGCCCGAGATCGCCGACCGGCTGATCTCCTGCTTCGCCGCGACCAAGACCTTCAATCTCGCCGGCGCGCATGTCGGCGCATGCGTCACCTCGAATCCAGCCTTGAAGCGCAAGCTCGATGCGCGGATCGCGGCGAGCGGGCTCTCTTCGTACAATCTGTTCGGCATGCTCGCGACCGAAGCGGCGTGGCGGACGGGGGAGGCGTGGCTCGACGCACTGCTGCCCTATCTGGCCAGGAACCGCGACATGCTGGATGCCGGAATCGAGGCGGCGGTGCCGGGCGCGCGGTCGATGCGGCTCGATGCGACCTATCTCGCCTGGATCGACTTTTCCGGTACCGGGATTGCGCTCGCCGAGGTCGCGGACCGGGTCGCCAGCCGCGCGCGCATCTATGCAAGCCCCGGCCCGCAGTTCGGCCCGGGCGGCGATCAATGGCTGCGCTTCAACTTCGCCACGCCGCGGCCGATCCTCGAGGACGCGTTGGCGCGTCTCGACGACGCCTTTGCGGATTTGCGAATCGGGAAGTGAGAACCGAGCGATGAAAAGGCCCGTGGTCGGCGTCATCGGCAGCGCGCACATCGTCGAGAACCGCTTTCCGGCTCAGCGCGCCGGCGAGCGCAATCTCATGGCGGTGCACGACGTTGTCGGCGCACTGCCGCTGATCTTCGCCGGCGATCCGGCGCTGACCGATATCGACGCATTGCTCGACGCGGTCGACGGCGTGCTTCTGACCGGCGCGCGCGCCAATGTGCACCCGGAGCACTTCGGCGCCGATGAGCATCCGAGCTACGAGCCCTATGACCGGCGCCGTGATGCGCTGGCGCTGGCGCTGGTCAAGACCTGCGTCGAGCGCGGCGTGCCGCTGTTCGGCGTCTGCCGCGGCTTCCAGGAGATGAACGTTGCCTATGGCGGCTCGCTGCATCCCGAGATCAGGGACCTGCCCGGGCGCATGAACCACCGCATGCCGCGTCTGCCGAGCGGCGAAATCCATCCGGACCTCGAGGTCGTCTATGGCGACCGGCACGACGTGCGTCTCACCCCCGGCGGCGTATTCGCGAAACTGCTCGGCTCAGAGACCATCCGCGTGAATTCGCTGCACGGGCAGGGCATCCTCGAGCCGGGCAAGCGCATCGTCGTCGAGGGCGTGGCCGAGGACGAGACGATCGAGGCGATCCGCGTCGCCGATGCGCCGGGCTTTGCCTTGGGCGTGCAATGGCACGCCGAGGTCGATCCGCAGACGAATCCGATCAACCGCACGCTGTTTCAGGCCTTTGGCGCCGCGGTCGCCGCGCACAGCCGTCGCCGTTAACGGCTGCCCTGCGCGCTGATTTGACCCCCGCCGCGGCGCGGGCTACCACACCGCGCGACGGCGGAAACCCATGTCCTTCAACACCTTCGGCCACCTGTTCCGGTTCACCAGCTTCGGCGAGAGCCACGGGGCGGCGATCGGCTGCGTGGTCGACGGCTGCCCGCCGCGCATTCCGATCACGGCGGAAGAGATCCAGGCCGACCTCGACAAGCGCCGGCCCGGCCAGTCGCGCTTCACCACGCAGCGGCAGGAGCCGGACGCGGTGAGGATCCTGTCCGGCGTCTTCACCGACGAGGCGTCGGGCAAGCAAGTCACGACCGGTACGCCGATCGCGCTCTTGATTGAGAACGTCGACCAGCGCTCGAAGGATTACTCCGACATCAAGGACAAGTACCGGCCCGGCCACGCCGGCTACACCTACGACGTCAAATACGGCATCCACGATTATCGCGGCGGCGGCCGCGCCTCCGCGCGCGAGACGGCGATGCGGGTTGCCGCCGGCGCCATCGCGCGCAAGGTCGTGCCGGGCATGGTCGTGCGCGGCGCGCTGGTGCAGATGGGCCCGCACAAGATCGACCGGTCGCGCTGGGACTGGGCCGAGATCGGCAACAATCCGTTCTTCTGTCCAGACCCCGTGCAGGCGAAGTTCTACGAGAGCTATCTCGACGAGGTCCGCAAGGCCGGCTCCTCGGTCGGCGCGGTGATCGAGATCGTCGCCGAGGGCGTGCCGGCCGGGCTCGGCGCGCCGGTCTATGCCAAGCTCGACGCCGACATCGCCGGCGCGATGATGGGCATCAACGCGGTCAAGGGCGTCGAGATTGGCGATGGCTTCGGCACGGCCGAGCTGCGCGGCGAGGACAATGCCGACGAGATGCGGATCGGCAACGAGAGCAGGCCGCGCTTCACCTCGAACCACGCCGGCGGCATTTTGGGCGGCATCTCGACCGGCCAGACCATCGTCACGCGTTTCGCCGTCAAGCCGACCTCGTCGATCCTGACGCCGCGCAAGACCGTCGACCGCTACGGCAACGAGACCGAGATCATGACCAAGGGCCGCCACGACCCCTGCGTCGGCATCCGCGCCGTGCCGGTGGGCGAGGCCATGCTGGCATGCGTGCTGGCCGATCATTATCTGATGCACCGCGCGCAGGTCGGCGAGGGCACGCCCTGGCCGTTCGCGAAGCGCTGACGCGCGAAGAGGTATCCTTCAGTGTCCGACACCCACGCCAGAGTTGAAGCGGCGATCAAGGCCTTCGCGAGGGGCGAGCTCGTCGTCGTCACCGACGACGACGACCGCGAGAACGAGGGCGACCTGTTCATCGCCGCCTCGCTGTGCACGCCGGAGAAGATGGCATTCATCATTCGGCACACCTCCGGCATCGTCTGCGCGCCGCTCTCGGTCGACCAGGCGCGCAAATTGCGGCTCGAGCCGATGGTGGCGGAGAACGACGCGCCGCTCGGCACCGCCTTCACCGTCACGGTCGACGTCAAGCATGGACTGACCACCGGCATCTCGGCTGAGGAGCGCACCAACACCGTGCGTGCGCTCGCCAACGACAATTCCGGCGCGTCCGATTTCGTCCGGCCCGGCCATGTCTTCCCGCTGGTGGCGAAGCAGGGCGGCGTGCTGATGCGCTCCGGCCATACCGAGGCCTGCATCGATCTTTGCCGTCTCGCCGGGCTCTCGCCCGTCGGCGTGCTGTCCGAATTGATGAACGACGACGGTTCGGTGATGCGCGGGCCGCAGGTCGTCGACTTTGCGCATAAGCACAAGCTCGCTTATCTCTCGATCGCCGAGCTGATCGCCTATCGCCAGACGCGCGACAAGCTGGTCGAGCGCGTCGGCGAGTTCACGCTGATGTCCGAGATCGGCCCGCTCAAGGGCTATGCCTATGTGACGCCGTTCGACCGCGTGCATCACATGGCGTTCCTCTACGGCGACGTCGGCGACGGCCGCGATGTGCCGGCGCGGCTGCACCGCGCCGACGTCATCGGCGACGTGTTCGGCGGCGCCCGCACGATTCATACCGCGCTCAACCGGTTCAAGGCCGAGGGCCGCGGCGTCATCGTCTATCTGCGCGACGGCACCGCCGGCGTGCCGGTCGCCGAGATCCCACACGGCGACACCGGCACGGAAGCGGCGCGGTCGCGGCAATGGCGTGAGATCGGCCTTGGCGCGCAGATCCTGCGCGATCTCGGCATCCGCTCGATCCGGCTGCTGGCTTCGGCCAAGCGCACATACGTCGGTCTCGCCGGCTTCGGCATCGAGATCACCGGCACCGAGCCGCTCGAAGGCTGATCGCATATCGCAGTGCGATATGCCTGCGCCGGTGGTTGCGCGCCACCGCGATCGCGGAAATACTCCCCGCCCGGGCGGACAATCAAACGTGGGCCCGACATCGCGACCGCCCGGCCCCGTTCGGGGAGATCGCAATGACAACCATGACTTACGCGGACCGATCCGCTTGGTATTGGAATCGGTGGTCGCAGCTCGTGCTCGGACTTATCGCCATGATGGCGATATCGAGCCCGCAATATGTGTGGACGCTGTTCACCGGGCCGCTCAATCAGAAGCTCGGCACCACGCTCGCCGAGTTGCAGTGGACGTTCTCGCTGCTCATCATCCTGCAAACCTGGTGCTCGCCGCTGCAGGCCTATCTGGTCGACCGCTTCGGGCCGCGCATGCTGATCGCGGCGGGCGCGCTGCTGTCGGGCGGCGGCTGGGTGCTCTCGGCCTATGTCGATAATATCTGGGCGCTTTATTTCACCTATGGCGTGATCTGCGGCTTCGGCACCGGCATCATCTATGTCGGCGTCATCGGGCTGATGGTGCGCTGGTTCCCCGACCGCCGCGGCCTGGCGACCGGGCTCGCCGCGGCCGGCTACGGCTTCGGCGCCTTCTTCACCAGCTTCCCGATCGACAGCATGATCAAGAGCTCGGGCTATGCGCACACGCTCGTCGTGTGGGGTATCATCCAGGGCATCATCGGCATCGTCGCGGCGCAGTGGCTGCGCGTTCCGCCGGAAGGCTGGGCGCCGGAGGGCTACACGCCGGCGACCGCGTCGACCGCGCAGAGCAAGCGAAGCTTCACGCCCACCGAGATGCTGCGCAGCCCGGTGTTCTGGCTCCTGTTCTTCATGATGAGCCTGATGTCGACCTCGGGCCTGATGGTGACGTCGAACGTCGGTCCCTTCGCCAACGAATATCACGTGGCGCAGGCCATGGTGCTCGGCATGGCGGCGCTGCCGCTGTCGCTGACACTGTCGCGGGTGACCAACGGCCTGACGCGGCCGTTCTTCGGCTGGGTGTCCGACCGGATCGGCCGCGAAATGACGATGTTCATCGCTTTCTCGCTGGAGGCGGTGGCGATTCTCGTCCTGTTCGCGTTCATCGACCGGCCGGCGCTGTTCGTGGTGCTGACCGGCCTTGTGTTCTTCGGCTGGGGCGAGATCTTCTCGTTGTTCCCCTCGACGCTGACCGACACGTTCGGCCCGAAATACGCCGCGACCAATTACGGCTTCCTCTACATCGCGCAAGGCGTGGGCTCGATCCTCGGCGGACCGGCGGCGGCCTATCTCAAGCAGATGACGGGGAGTTGGACGTCGGTGTTCATCATCGTGGCGGCGCTCGACATCATCACCGCGCTGCTCGCGATCACGGCGCTGCGTGCGATCCGCACGAGACACATCGCCGAGTCCTGAGGACCGGCCGGCGGGATCCCCCCTCGAACCGGGGGATCCCGTTTCCATCGCGTAAAAAAGACCCGGCGGGGGCTCATGCCGCCGTAGCGACTGTGGCCCGAGGCAACGGCGGCCTTTCTTTCGCCCCGCGGGCTGTGGCAGCCTTGGAGGCATGGGGCGAAAGGATTTGCATCGTCTTGCCGCCGCCGCGCTCGCCGCGGTCGCTCTGTCGATGGCGGCCGATGCCGCGCCGACGCCGCATTTCGCCGATACTAGTGCCAACGCCGTTCCGGTCGACGTCGAATTGATCCTCGCCGTCGACGTTTCCTATTCGATGGACCCCGAAGAGCAGGCGTTGCAGCGCGAGGGCTATGTGCAGGCGCTGCGCTCGAAGGAATTCCTCACCGCGCTGCGCGAGGGTGCACACGGCAAGATCGCCGTCATGTATTTCGAGTGGGCGGGCCAGTTCGACCAGAAGATTTTGATGCCGTGGCGGCTGATCGACGGGCCGGAGGCCGCCGACGCGGTCGCTGACGAGCTCGCGCGCGCGCCGTACCGGCGCGCCTCGCGCACCTCGATCTCGGGCGGGCTTTCCTTTGCCAAGCCGTTGTTCGACACCAGCGGCTATCGCGGCGTGCGCCGCGTCATCGACGTCTCCGGCGACGGCGCCAACAATGCCGGCGCGCCCGTGGTGTCGACGCGCGATGGCGTTACCGCGGCCGGCATCACCATCAACGGCCTGCCGATCATGATCCGGCGGTCGCGCGGCAGCATGATGGATATCGACAATCTCGATGTCTATTACGAGGACTGCGTCATCGGCGGCCCCGGCGCCTTCGTCGTGCCGATCCACGAGCGCTCGCAATTCGTCGAGGCGACGCGCACCAAATTGATCCTCGAGATCGCCGGCCGCCAGCCGGAGGCGCGCGTCGTGCCGGCTGCGGCCCGGGAGCCGCGCGTCAACTGCCTGATCGGCGAGAAGCTGTGGCAGGACCGCTGGGGCGGGCGCGGCTTCGATTTCCAGTAGTTTCTCCCTCTCCCCGCTTGCGGGGAGAGGGTGGTGAGCATCGCGCGAAGCGCGATGCGAGACGGGTGAGGGGGCGTATCGTTCCGCTCTGCGGTTGGAAACGCCCCCTCACCCGACTTCCTCGCTGCGCTCGGAAGTCGACCTCTCCCCGCAAGCGGGGAGAGGTGAAGAGCGGCTACCGCCGCAACACGCCCACCACTTCGACGTGATGCGACCAGCGGAACTGGTCGACCGGCGTGACGTCCTCGAGCCTGTAGCCGGCATCGACCAGGATCTGGACGTCGCGGGCAAAAGTCGCCGGATCGCACGACACGGCGACGATCGTCTTGACGCCGCTTCTCGCCAGTTCACGCGCCTGCGCCTCCGCGCCCTGGCGCGGCGGGTCGAACACGACGGCGTCGAACACCTTGAGCTCGGACGCCACCAAAGGCCGCCGGAACAGGTCGCGCGCCATCGCCTCGATCTGTTTCAGCCCGCTGGTGTTCGCCGCCGCGCGCTGCAATGCGTTGATCGCCGAAGCCTCGCTGTCGGCGGCGGTGACACGCGCCTTTTTCGCGAGCCGGAGCGCGAAGGTGCCGATGCCGGCGAACAGGTCGGCGACACGTTTCGCCTTCCCGACATGCTCCGTCACGAGCTTCGCCAACGTCGCTTCGCCCTCGGCGGTGGCCTGCAGGAACGACCCCGGCGGCAGCGGCACTTGTGCGCGTCCAACCGTCAGCAGCGGCTGCGCACGCTGCGTCACCAGCTCACCGTGGCGCGTCAGCCGCACCAGTCCGTGCGCATCGGCGATGCGGGCAAGTGCCGTAATCTCGTTCGGCTTGAGCGCGCCGGAGCCGCGCACGTCGACGTCGAGACCGTTGTCGGCGGCGGTGATGTGGATGTCGAGCGGCTTCTGCGTGACCTTCAGCGCCTCGGCGATTGCCCACGCCGCCTTCAGTGCGCCGGAAAGCTCCGGCGCGAGCACCGTGCACGCGTCGATGGCGACGATGTGGTGCGCCCGCGGCGCCGCAAAACCGACTTCGAGCACATCGTGCGTGCCGCGCCGCGCGTGCAGCACCGCGCGGCGGCGGCCCTTGCCGTGCGCATCGACGAGCGGCGCGACGGGGCAGACGAGGCCGTGATGCTCGAGCATCTCGACGACCAGCGCGCGCTTCCACAGCCGGTATTCGGCCAGCGACCAGTGCTGCAGCGCGCAGCCGCCGCAGGTGCCGAAATGCTTGCACGGCGGCGTCACGCGCTCGGCGCTCGCACGATCGATGTGCAGAAGCTGGCGTCGGTCGGGATGGCCGGCGACGGCCTCGACCGTCACCGTTTCGCCGGGCAGCGTGTAGGGCACGTAGACCGATCCCGCTGGCGTCTCGGCGATGCCGTCGCCGCGATGCCCGAGGGCAGAGATGGTGAGTTGTTCGGTCATTCCGCCCGCCTTAGCCGAGAATGCCGGCGGGCCGCAATGCTCGCTGTCAATGTAGCGCGGCATGCCCTGGCGCCGCCGGCATGAAGCCGCGGCGGGTCAGCGCGTTGAAGCGCCACACCAGCAGCACCGCATAGACGCCGAGCCCGACCGTGAAGCCGATCCAGATGCCGATGGCGGCGAGCCCGGCCGGGAAGGCGAGCGTGTAGGAGGTGGCGAAACCCACCGCCCAGAAGCTCAGCGCGGCAAACAGGAGCGGCACGCGCGTGTCGTTCAATCCGCGCAGCGCGCCAGCGGCGATGGTCTGCACGCCGTCGACGACGAAGAAGGTTGCGCCGAATGCGAGCAGGGTCGCGGCGAGCGAGATCGTCGCGGCGGTCTCGGCGTCGCCCGCGGGCGCGCCGAGGAAGGCGAGCGGGATCACGTTGCGCAGCGCGACGATCACGACGACCATCGCCGCCATGAAGGCGGCGCCGAGCCCGATGGCCGCGAAGCCGGCGCGCCGCGTCGCCTTGGCGTCGCGGCGGCCGACCGCATGCCCGACGCGGACCGTCGCGGCCATCGATATGCCGAACGGCACCATGAACAGGATCGCCGCCGTTTGCAGCGCCACCTGGTGCGCGGCGAGCGCGACGGTGCCGATCCAGCCCATCATGATCGCGGCGGTGGCGAACAGCCCGTATTCGAGCAGGAAGGCGCCGGCGATCGGCGCGCCGACGCCGACGAGCTCGCGCAGGAGCGCCCAGTCGATGCGCCAGAAGCGGCCGAGCACGTGGTACTTGCGGAACGGCCGCTGCGTATAGGCGATCCAGAAGCAGGCCGCGCACATCGCCAGATTGACGATGGTCGTGCCGGCGCCGGCGCCGAGCAGGCCGAGCTCGGGCAGGCCGAAGCGGCCGTAGATCAGCGCATAGGCAAGCAGCGTGTTGGCGGGAATCGCCGCGAGCGTCACCCACAGCGCCGGCTCCGGCCGGTTCACCGCGCCCATGAAGCCACGCAGGGCGATGAACCACCAGCCGGGCACCAGCGACCAGCCGAGTCCGATGAGGTAGATGCCGGCAAGATGCGCGCTGGTCTCGTCCTGTCCGAGCAGGCGCAGCACGTCCTCGCCGAAATATTCAAGTACGGTCAGCGGCGCGCCGAGCATGAGCGCGGCCCACAAGCCGACGCGCAAGGTGCGTCGCACCATGCGCGGCTCGCGCGCGCCGAAAGCCTGAGCGGCGAGCGGCGCCACCGCCGAGACGATCCCCATGCCGAGCACGAAGGCGGCGAACAGCACGGTCTGGCCGAGCGCCGCGGCCGCAAGCGCGCCGTCGCCGAGATGGCCGATGAGGATCAGGTCGCTCGTCATCATCGCCACCTGGCCGAGCTGCGTCAGCGCGATCGGCAGCGCGAGCTTGACCGTGGCGCCGAGCTCGGCGCGCCAGAGGCCGTTTGCCGGTGCAGGGTGCGCGCCGGCTGAAAGCTGTGCGTCATGGACTTGCATGGTGCGCGGACCATAGGTCGGCGTGTGGCGAGAGGAAGGCGGCGCTCCGCCTCTCACAGTCGTTTGATGTGGAGGCGTCGCGGCGCGGCAACACACATCAGGCGTGCGAATGCGCGCAATGGCCGCGGCTGATGCATCATCCCCGCTCGGCGGCGAGCAGGAATTCGACGTTGCCGTCGCCGCCGGCGATCGGCGAGGAGATAATGCCGCGGACGCGCCAACCGAGCGAAGCGGCGACGGCGGCGATGTCGTCGCATACCGCTTGATGCACCGCTGGGTCGCGCACCACGCCTTTCTTGACGCGGTCGCGCCCGGCCTCGAACTGCGGCTTGATGAGCGCCACCAGCGTGGCGGAGGGCGCGGCAAGCGCGGTGGCCGCCGGCAGCACCAGTTTCAGCGAGATGAAGGAGACGTCGATGGTGATGAGGTCCGGCGGCGCGTCGAAGCTGGACGCCGGCAGCGTGCGGATGTCGGTCTCTTCGAGCGAGACGATCTCGGGTCGCCCGCGGAGGCTGTCGTGCAACTGCCCGCGGCCGACGTCGACGGCATAGACCCGCTTCGCGCCGCGCACGACCAGCACCTGCGTGAAGCCGCCGGTCGAGGCGCCGACGTCGAGGCAGACGCGTCCCTTCGGATCGATCGCAAAATGGTCGAGCGCCGCCGCGAGCTTCACGCCGCCGCGCGAGACGTAAGGATGCGCCGGCGAAGCCGTCAGGTCGGCGTCGCGCGCGATCTCTTCCGATGCCTTGCGCACGGTGGCGCCGTTCGCCTGCACGAGGCCGGCCTCGATCGCGGCCTGCGCCTTGGCGCGGCTGTCGAACAGACCGCGCTCGACCAGAAGCCGGTCGGCGCGCATGCGCTCAGGCGTCGTCATTGTGGATCACGTCGCGTTCGGCAACCGGCAAGCGGAACCAGTTCTCATCATCGCTGTTGTTTCAACGCATATCAAATCTTTGTGCGCCATATCGGAGGCAGGACATGGCACGGAAATATTCGAAGAAGGCGTCGAGTTACGTGAAGCGCGCGATGAAGAAGCGCAAGAAAGGCACGCTGAAGAGCGGCAGCGGCCGCAAGGTCAAGAGCAAGAAGCAGGCGATCGCCATCGGCCTGTCGGAAGCGCGCAAGAAGGGCGCCAAGGCCCCGAAGCGCAAGAAGGGAAGGAAGAAGAGGATCTAAAACTTTCCGTCGTCCTGAGGAGCGAGCGAAGCGAGCCTCGAAGGACTTCTGAATCAGAGATCCTTCGAGGCTCGGCGCTAACGCGCCGAGCGCCTCAGGATGACGGAAACTCTCAGGAAGACTCGGTGCCTGCCAGGCGGAGGCGATGAAGCTTATGCCAGCTTCACCGTCTCCTTGGCGATATCCTTGCCGAGCGCCTCGAACACCTTGGTGACGATGCCCTTGGCGTCGAGGCCGGCCTGGGCGTACATCGCCGCCGGCGTGTCCTGGTCGATGAAGATGTCGGGCAGCACCATCGTGCGCACTCGCAGGCCATTCTCGAGCGCGCCGGCATCGGCCAGCGTCTGCAAGACATAGGCGCCGAAGCCGCCGATCGAGCCTTCCTCGATGGTGATCAGCACCTCGTGCTCGCGCGCGAGCTTCATCAGCAGGTCGACGTCGAGCGGCTTGGCGAAGCGCGCATCGGCGACGGTGGTCGACAGCCCGTGCGCGGCGAGTTCGTCGGCGGCCTTCAAGGCCTCGCCGAGGCGCGCGCCGAACGAGAACAGCGCCACCTTGTGGCCCTCGCGCAGGATGCGGCCCTTGCCGATCTCGAGCGGCACGCCTTCCGCGGGCATCTCGACACCGAGGCCCTCGCCGCGCGGATAGCGCAGCGCCGAAGGTCGGTCGTTGATCGCGACCTGCGTCGCCACCATGTGCACGAGCTCGGCTTCGTCGGCCGCCGCCATGACGACGAAGTTCGGCAGGCAGCCGAGATAGGCGACATCGAAGGAGCCGGCATGCGTCGGGCCGTCGGCGCCGACGAGACCGGCGCGGTCGATGGCGAAGCGCACCGGCAGCTTCTGGATGGCGACGTCGTGCACGACCTGGTCGTAGGCGCGCTGCAGGAAGGTCGAATAGATGGCGCAGAACGGCTTGATGCCTTCGGTCGCCAGGCCCGCCGCGAAGGTCACCGCGTGCTGCTCGGCGATGCCGACGTCGAAGGTGCGCTCCGGGAACGCCTTCTCGAACATGTCGACGCCGGTGCCCGACGGCATGGCAGCGGTGATGGCGACGATCTTGTCGTCCTTCTTCGCTTCCTTGATGAGCGCCTCGCCGAACACTTTCGTGTACTGCGGGGCGCCCGGCTTCGACTTCGCCTGCGCGCCGGTCGCGACGTCGAACTTGACGACGCCGTGATACTTGTCGGCCGAGTTCTCGGCCGGGCCGTAGCCCTTGCCCTTCTGCGTCACGACATGGATCAGGATCGGGCCGAAGTCGGCGTCGCGCACGTTGCGCAGCACCGGCAGGAGATGGTCGAGGTTATGGCCGTCGATCGGGCCGACGTAATAGAAGCCGAGTTCCTCGAACAAGGTGCCGCCGGTGACGTAGCCGCGCGCATGCTCCACCGCGCGGGTGATGGCGCGGTCAAGCGCCTTCGGCAGGTGGTGCGTGAGCTGCTTGCCGACGTCGCGGAGCTTGAGATACGTGCGGCCGGAGGCCAGGCGCGCCAGATAGGCGGACATGGCGCCGACCGGCGGCGCGATCGACATCTCGTTGTCGTTGAGGATGACGATCAGCCGCTCGTTGCGCGCGCCGGCATTGTTCATGGCCTCGTAGGCCATGCCCGCCGACATTGCGCCGTCGCCGATCACGGCGATGACGTTGTTCTTCTTCCCCATCATGTCGCGCGCGACCGCCATGCCGAGCGCGGCGGAGATCGAGGTCGATGAATGCGCGGCGCCGAACGGGTCGTATTGGCTCTCGGCCCGCTTGGTGAAGCCGGACAGGCCGCCGCCCTGACGCAGGGTGCGGATGCGGTCGCGCCGTCCGGTGAGGATCTTGTGCGGGTAGGCCTGGTGGCCGACGTCCCAGATCAGCTTGTCGTCCGGCGTGTCGAACACGTAGTGCAGCGCCACCGTGAGTTCCACGACGCCCAGCCCCGCGCCGAGATGGCCGCCTGTCTTGGCGACGGCATCGACCATTTCGGTGCGCAGCTCGTCGGCCAGCTGCCGCAGCTGCTCGGCGGAAAGATTTTTCAGGTCGCTGGGAAAACGGACGCGATCGAGCAGCGGCGTCTTGGACTCGTCTGACAAAACATCACTCCGGACAAGGGGTCGGGCCGCGTCTCTTAGCCCTGCGCGGTCGGGTTCCAATCGGGCAAGACTTACACCAAATCGGCGCTTTCGGGCAATTCGGCGACCGGTCTTAAGGCTTAATGGCAGGCCGGTCACGTGTTTTGCGGGCCCGTCGGGCTCCAAACCCGGTCAAGTAGTACCATTTGTGGTCAAAAGGCCATCCGCTGGCGCCAGACGGCGGCCTTGCGCCCCAAAGCGGCGCCGACACCCTCGGGTTGCGCTTCAGCCGACGTCGAGCGGCTCGCTGCCGGTCGGCTTGCCGCCGGCATCGAGCGTGATCTTCTCCACGCGGGCTTCGGCCTGCTTCAGCAGTTCCTCGCAGCGGGCCTTCAGCGACTCGCCGCGCTCGTACATCGTGACCGATTGCTCGAGCGGAACCTTGCCGCCTTCAAGCTCACGCACGATCTGCTCGAGTTCCGCGATCGCCGTTTCGAAGGGCATGGTCTTCACGTCGGTATTCGTCTTTTCGGCCATCTCTCTCATCCGGCGATTCAGTTGAGGGGCAGTTTATGTCGGGGCGCGCGGGCAGGATAGGGTGGGGCTATCCACGGCGCGAGCGCCGCCAGCGCCAGGCGCTGTAACCGGCGATCAGCCCGCGCGGCAACAGCCGCGGCAGCAGCGTGATGACGCGATTGGCAAAGCCGGGCACCACGATGCGGTGGCCGCCCATGAAGCCTTCATAGCCCTCCCGCGCCACGTCTTCGGCCGTTCGCGCGAGGAACGACGGGAAATAGCCGCGCGGAATGCCGGCGCGGGCGAAAAACTGCGTCGGCACCGGCCCGGGACAGAGCGCGCAGACGCGCACGCCATCGTCCTTGAGCTCCTGATGCATTGCCTCGCTGAACGACACGGCGAAGGCCTTGCTCGCGTGATAGACGGCCATGCCGGGTCCGGGCAGGAAGCCGGCGATCGAGGCGACGTTGAGGATGCCGCCTTTGTGGCGGACGATGTCGGGAATGAAGCGCAGCGTCAGGTCGGTTAGCGCGCGCGCATTGAGATCGACCATGGCAAGCTGCTGCGCGAGATCGAGCGCGGCGGCTTCGCCGAGCAGACCGAAGCCGGCATTGTTGACCAGGATCGACACCGAAAGGCCGCGCGCCTGCGCCTCGGCCGCAAGGCGGGCAATGCCCTCGCTCGTGCCGATGTCGGCGGCGATGACGTCTGGCCGCGGGCGGCCCGAGCCGGCGATCGAATCCGCCAGCGCGTCGAGCTCGGCTTCGCGCCGCGCGGTCAGCATCAGCGCGTGGCCGTGGCGGGCGAATTCGCGCGCCAGCGCCGCACCGATGCCGGACGAGGCGCCGGTGATCAGGCACACGGGTTGAGCGGCGGATGACATGACGCGATGAATGCTCGATATTCGCCGTAAGAGCAATGAGGGGAGGGGCCGTGGCCGATCTCGAGGGGAAAATCGTGCTCGTGACCGGTGCGGCCGGCGCCATCGGCGCGGCGATCGCGGCGGCCATCCGCGCCGCCGGCGGCCTTGCGATCGCCACGGATCTGAAAGCGGGCGGCGCGATCGATCACGCGCTGGACGTGACGAGCGAGGAGAGCTGGCAGACCGCCGTCGCGAAGGTCGAAGCCGCACACGGCCGGCTCGACGGGCTCGTCAACGCCGCCGGCATCGCGGTCGTCGGCCATGTCGAGAAGATCGACTTCGCCACCTTCAAGCGCGTCATCGCGGTCAATCTCGACGGCACCTTCCTCGGCTGCAAATACGGCTTCCCCCTGTTGCGCAAGCAGGGCGGCGCGATCGTCAACATGTCGTCGGTGTCCGGCCTCGTCGGCGGGGCGAACCTGGCCGCCTATAACGCCTCAAAAGGCGGGGTGTCGCTGCTGACGAAATCCGTCGCGCTGCACGGCGCGCGCTGCAAACCGCCGGTGCGCGCCAATGCCTTGTGCCCGGCCTTCATCACTGGTCCGATGGTCGACGCCATCGCCGGCAGCGCGAAGAATCCGCAGGACGCGAAGCAGAATTTCGCGCTCGACATCCCGCTCGGCCGTCTCGGCAAGCCCGGGGAGGTGGCGTCCGCCGCCGTCTATTTGCTGTCGGATGCGGCGGCGTTCATCACCGGCGCCGACGTACCGGTGGATGGCGGGCTGACGGCGCGGTGAGTCCTACCCCCGCATCAGCGCGGTGACGTGAGCCGCGACCGAGCGCGAAAGCCCCTGCAAGTCGTAGCCCCCTTCGAGCATAGACACGATGCGGCCGTTACAATTCTCGTCGGCGATCTGCATCAGCTTCTGCGTCACCCAGGTGAAATCGGCCTCGACCAGATTCAAGTTCGCCAGCGGATCGCGCGTGTGCGCGTCGAAGCCGGCGGAGATGATCAGCACGTCCGGCCTGAAGGCGCGCAGCCGCGGCAGAATCACGGTCTCGAACGCTTCGCGGAACTGATCGCCGCCGTCGCCGGCGCGCAGCGGCGCATTGACGATATTGTTGTACTCGCCGCGCTCGATGATCGCGCCGGTGCCGGGATAAAGAGGCATCTCGTGCGTCGAGCAATACATGACGCTCCTGTCGGACCAGAAGATGTCCTGGGAGCCGTTGCCGTGGTGGACGTCGAAATCGACCAGAGCCGCGCGCTCGGCGCCGTATTGCTTCTGCGCGTAGCGCGTTACGATCGCCGCGCTGTTGAACAGGCAGAAGCCCATCGGCCGCGCCGTCTCGGCGTGATGGCCTGGCGGGCGCACGGCGACGAAGGCGTTCTTGGCCTTGCCGGTCATCACCTCGTCGACCGCGAGCACGCCGCCGCCGACGCAGCGCAGCGCCGCCTCGTAGCTGCCGGGCGACATCGACGTGTCGGCATCGAGCCGCACCAGGCCCTCTTCGGGCGAGGCGTCCTTGATCGCCTCGATGTAATCCATCGGATGGCAGAGCGCGATCGTGTCCAGCTCGGCGAGCGGCGCCTTCTCGCGCGCCAGGGCCTGGAAGGTTTCGGCTTCGAGCGCTTGGTCGATGGCGCGCAGCCGGTCCGGCCGCTCCGGGTGCCCTGCGGGCGTGAGGTGATCGAGGCAGGCGGAATGGGTGACGAGGAGGGTGGTCATTTTTCTTATCTAGGCCGCCGGGCAGGGCGAGGCAAAGGGGAAAAGCACACACACGCGTCGTCACCGGGCTTGTCCCGGTGACCTCGATCGGGAGAGCACAGTGCCCACGTTATCGGGATGGCCGGGACAAGCCCGGCCATGACAAAATGAGCCGGCTGGCGCTCTTGACAACTATCCCATATAGGAATATGTAGCCGCAATCAGCCTTCGGTCCTTTCTTCGTCTCGAGCGGGAGGGGCTGGCGGCGGAGCGGCGCGCGGGGAAGACATCCCGCCGTCGCGGTCAAGCTTGCGCAGACCGCGCGAGCAAGACCGAATGGAGCGCCGGGAGGCGCAGCACTCCGCGTCACGGAGTGCGCGCGCCTGAACCACGGCGCGCGGACCGCCCCCGGATTTTGGAGCGGTCCAAAAGAGGGCCTCGTCAGCCCTCTCGGCGCCTCCCGGCGCTCCATTCCCTCTTCGGAGGGGAGGAAAACAGGGACGGCCTTCCCGGGGCCGACCAAAGAATGCGGGCGATGACGCACGCCCGGAGTCTCCCGTCGTCCTGAGGTGCGAGCGAAGCGAGCCTCGAAGGACCTGTGAGTGGGCAAAAGCGACAATTGAGAGTCAGAGATCCTTCGAGGCGCGTCTCAGGATGATGGGATGCGCTGCGGGTGCGCGCGCCGACTCAGAGCTTCTTCCCCAAGCTCACGCCTTTCGGCGGCGGCATGGAGTCCGGCACGAAGAAATCGAGTTGCAGCGGCTGGGTCGGGTCGAGGCGGTACTGGTCAAAATCGGTGACGCCTTCGGCGGCGAGGAAGATGTCGTCGATCAGGAAATTGCCGGTGAAGCTCACCGGCTTCTGGAAGATGCGCCAGGCACAGTCGGCGAGGATCTCCGGCTTGCGCGACATGCGCATCACCGTGTCGCCGCCGAGCAGGTTCCTGATCGCGGCAGTGGCGATGGTCGTGCGTGGCCACAGCGCGTTGACGGCGATCTTGCCGTGCATTTCGCCGGCGAGGCCGAGCACGACAAGGCTCATGCCGAACTTGGCCATCGAATAGGCGGTCGACGGCGCGAACCATTTCTCCTGCATGTCGAGCGGAGGCGACAGCATCAGGATGTGCGGCTGTGCCGACTTGAGCAGGTAAGGCAGCGCGTATTTCGACACCATGAAGGTGCCGCGCGCATTGATCCCATGCATCAGGTCGAAGCGGTTCATGTTGGTCTCGGCGACCGGCTTCAACTGGATGGCGCTGGCATTGTTGACGACGATGTCGATGCCGCCAAAGGCCTCGGCGGTTTTCTCCAGCGCCGCCTTGACCTGATCCTTCTCGCGCACGTCGACCTGCAGCGCGAGCGCGCGGCCGCCGGCCTTCTCGATCTCGGCGGCGGCGGTGTGGATCGTGCCTTCGAGTTTGGGATGCGGCTCGACCGTCTTCGCCGCGATCGCGACATTGGCGCCGTCGGCCGCCGCCTTGAGCGCGATCGCAAGCCCAATGCCGCGCGAGCCGCCGGTGATGAAGAGAGTCTTGCCCTTGAGGGACATATTTTCAGCCTTTCAGAACCTGCCCGATGCCGACGATATGACCGTCGGGATCGCGGACATCGAAATCCCGGCAGCCGTAATCCTGAGTCTCGATCTCGCGCTCGAACGGCACACCCCGTGCGGCGATTTCGGCTGCGACCGCGTCGACGTCATCGACGTAGATATAGAGCGCCCAGTACTGGTTGAGCGGCGTGGCGCGCGGATGGGTGCGCGTCTTGTCGAGTAGCAGCGTGACCGCATCGCGGCCCATCACGCAAAAGGTCGGCGGTTCGCCGAAGAAATTGCCCGGCGCGAAGCCAAGCTTCTCCTTTGCGCGGACCGTCACATGGCCAGCGCCGAATCCGCCGTCAGCACGCTCTGGCCGCCGTCGATGACGGCGCGCTCGAGGCCGGGAGCCGCGACCACGATGTTCTCGGCGAAGAAGCGCGCGAGCGCGACCCGCGGGGCGGCATCGCCGCTCTCGCGCACCGCGGCGAGCGCCTGGTCGGCGAGCATGCAGCCGCCGGCGGCGTTGCCGAATAGCCTGAGATAGGGCGTCGCGCCGGCGAGCGCGGCGGGGGAGTTCTTCTGCGTCAGCAGCCATTGCGTCGCACGCTCGAGGCCGTCGATCGCTTCGCCGAGCCGCGCCGCGGTCTCGCCCAAGGCCGGCGCGTTGCTCGCCTTCACATTGGCGGCGGTCCGGCGCAATTCGTCGATGAACAGAGCGACCGTCTTGCCGCCGTCGAGCGGCACCTTGCGCGTGACGAGGTCGAGCGCCTGGATGCCGTTGGTGCCCTCGTAGATCGCGGCGATGCGCGCGTCGCGGTAGTGCTGCGCCGCGCCGGTCTCCTCGATGAAGCCCATGCCGCCGTGCACCTGCACGCCGAGAGACGCGACCTCGACGCCGATATCGGTGGAGAAGGCTTTGGCGACTGGGGTGAGTAACGAGCAGCGCTCGTGCGCGGCCTTCCGCGTCGCCTCGTCCTTGCCGCGCAGCGAGCGGTCGAGCGCGCCGCCGGTGGCATAACAGATCGCGCGCGCCGCGCCGGTCAGCGCGCGCATGGTCAGGAGCATGCGCTTGACGTCGGGGTAATGCACGATGGTGCCGCCGCCCTGCTTGCGCTCGCGCGCATAGGCCATGGCCTGCTGCGTCGCGCGCTCGGCGATGCCGACGCCCTGCAGGCCGACGGCAAGGCGCGCGCGGTTCATCATCGTGAACATGCAGGCCATGCCTTTGTGCTCTTCGCCGATGAGGAAGCCGACCGCGCCGCCTTTGTCGCCGTACACCATGGTGCAGGTCGGCGAAGCATGGATGCCCATCTTGTGCTCGAGCGAATGCGCGCGCACGTCGTTGCGCGTGCCGTCCGCCATGACCTTCGGCACGAGGAAGAGCGAAATGCCCTTGGTGCCTTCCGGCGCGTCCGGCAGGCGGGCCAGCACGAAGTGGATGATGTTGTCGGTCAGGTCGTGCTCGCCGTAGGTGATGAAGATCTTCGAGCCGGTGAGACGATAGGTGCCGTCGGGATGCCGCGTCGCGCGCGTGCGCAGCGCGCCGACGTCCGAGCCCGCCTGCGGCTCGGTCAGTTGCATCGTGCCCATCCACTCGCCGGTGACGAGCCTTTCCAGGTATTGCCGCTTGAGTGCGTCGGAGCCATAGGCGTGCAGCGCGTCGACCGCGGCCATCGTCAAGACCGGGCCGATGCCGAAGGCCATGGAGGCCGCGTTCCACATCTCGATGCAGGCGGCGTTGACGGCCTGCGGTAGGTCCTGGCCGCCGAAGTCGCTCGGCGCGGCCAGCCCGTTCCAGCCGGCGGCCGCCCAGGCGGTGTAGGCGTCCTTCCAGCCGGGCGGCGTGGTGACGTTGCCGTCCTTGAACGGCGTGCCGAACGTGTCACCGAGCCGATTGAGCGGCGCGATCACGTCGGAGGCGAACTTGCCGGCCTCCTCGAGCACGGCATCGATCGTGTCCTCGTCCATCTCGCCGTAGAGCCCCTCGGCGAGGGCCTCTTTGAGGCCGGACGTGTGTTTGAGAGCGAAAGCGATGTCGGAAACGGGGGCACGGTAGGTCATGCCGCCAATCTAGCCGCCGCCCGGTTCCGGTCAAAGTGGCGGCGGGTCGGTGCGCCGGTCCGGTCGTGCGCACACCATATATATAGAGAGTGGCGAGGCCCGGCGGGCGTTGATCGGGCAGGGCACCGCCGCTATGGTCCGCCCGCCGCGCCGCCTTTGAAGGCCCCGCGGCATACTCCCGTGCCGTGTTGGGGCGTAGCCAAGTGGTAAGGCAGCGGATTTTGATTCCGCCATTCCCTGGTTCGAATCCAGGCGCCCCAGCCAGGCATTCGCGGCTCTCGCCCCAAGGCGAGCGGCGCCTCGAAAACCCCGCCGACGCGCGGCATTTTCGGACACTGCTGGGTCTCCGATCTTCGCACAATGGCAACGCAAAGGCGGACGGTCGCTAATTTCTCTGGCCGCAGTTGGCAAAATTCCCGTTTTGCGGAGCGCGGGGCTGGAGACTGGCGCGAATCCATTGGTTGGCAGGGTTGCCTGACTAAGAATCTGCGGCTGAGAGGTCAGAATCCTTGCGGCGCGCCAGCAATTTCGGGCATCTACGAATCGTTCACCGCCTGCGTCCTTATGGAACGTCCGCTCGTAAGCGAGGAGCGGACATTATCCGCGCTCGCTGGTACGTCAGCTTATGACCCAAAGCCGACATGAGCTGGCAGCGCCTTCGGGCCCGCTTTTGAGCCCATGTCGACGTATGCCGCTGGGGCCGCCTGGGTTCAGTGCGCCAAAATCTTGGAAAGAAACTCAGTAGCTCGCGGTGTTTTCGGAACTGAAAAGAACTCCTCGCTCGGCGAGTCCTCGACAATCTCCCCGGCGTCCATGAACACGATGCGGTCGGCGACGCTGCGGGCAAAGCCCATTTCGTGCGTGACGACGACCATGGTCATGCCGCTCGAGGCGAGTTCGGTCATCACCTGAAGCACTTCGTGGATCATCTCGGGATCGAGCGCCGAAGTGGGCTCGTCGAACAGGATCGCCTGCGGATCGAGCGCCAGCGCCCGCGCGATTGCGACGCGCTGTTGCTGGCCGCCGGAGAGATCGGCCGGAATCGTGTCCGCCTTGTCCTGGAGCCCGACGCGCGTGAGCAATTCGCGGGCGCGCTCGTGCGCCACCGCGCGGGTGCGCTTGAGCACGTGAACCTGCGCCAGCGCAATGTTGTTGAGCACCGACATGTGCGGGTAGAGCTCGAAGTGCTGGAAAACCATGCCGATGCGGGCGCGCAACTTCGGTAGGTCGGAACCCTTGGCGCCGACCTCGATGCCGTCGACCAGGATGCTGCCGGACTGATAGCCCTCCAGCCCGTTGATGCACTTGATCAGCGTGCTCTTGCCGGAGCCAGACGGGCCGCAGACGACGACGACTTCGCCGCGCGCGATCGATAGGCTGCAGCCGCGGAGAACCTTCGCCGGGCCGTAGCTCTTGTGCAGATCGCGTATGGCGATGATCGGCTGGTCGGTCATGGTCTTCAGGTCCTTACGCCGAATTGCGCGTAGAGCGCGCGGCCGGCCAGCGACAGCGCCGAGCACACGACGAGATAGACGATGGCGATGGTCGCGAGGATCTTCACCGGGTGGAAGTCGCGCGCATTGATGAGCAGGCCGGCGCCGGTCAGCTCGGTGACGCCGATCACCGAGGCGACCGAGGTGAACTTGATCAGGCGCACATATTGGTTGAACAGCGAGGGCAGGACGCGGCGGATCGCCTGCGGCAGGATGATGTGGCGCAGCACCTGCCAGCGCGTCAGTCCGGTCGCGAGGCCGGCCTGGATCAAGGTCGGACGCACGGCGCGCAGCCCGGCGCGGAAATCCTCAGCAAGATAGGCGGCGATGAACAGGACGAAGCCGAAGATCGCCGCGCGATAGGCGGTCGTGCGATAGCCGAACAGTGCCGGCAGCGCGAAATAGGTGATGAACAGCACGACGAGCAGCGGCGTGCCGCGGATGAACTCGACGTAGATGGCGGCAAGCACATTCAGCACCGGCACGCGCACGAAGCGGATCGTGCCGACGAGGAGGCCGAGCAGGGTGCCGAGCACGATCGACCATGCGGAGAGCTCGACGGTGAGCCACAGGCCGTGCAGCAGGAACGGTAGGTTCTTGAGGATGACGTCAGGCATCGGCGAAGCGTCCCGCCGCCGCCTCGCTGCGCGAGCCGGGAATGAGCAGCACGAGCTGGCTCGCCGCCGTCACCAGCACGAGATAGATGAGGGAGATGGTGATGTAGACCTCGAAGGTGCGGAAGGTCTGCCCGTCGATGGCGCCGGCCTGATAGGTCAATTCGCCGACGGCAATCACCGAGGCGAGCGATGAATCCTTGATGAGCTGCGAGAACAGGCTCGCGAGCGACGGCGCGATGATGCGCAACGCCTGCGGATAGATGATGTACCGCATCGCCTGGAGACCGGTGAGCCCCGTCGCCAGCGCCGCCTGCATCTGGCCGCGGCCGACGGAGCCAATGCCAGCGCGCACGACCTCGGCGACATAGGCGCCGGAGTAGAGGCTCAGTCCCAACACCGCGCAGGAGAAGGCCGGCAGCCGGAGGAATGAGAACGCCATGTACCAGATGTACATGTGGATCAGCAACGGGATGTTGCGCATTGTCTCGGTGAAGAACAGTGCGCACGCCCTCACAGTGCGCGAGTGCGCGGTCGCCGCCCCGCCGACGATGAGGCCGATGATCGTCGAGAGGGCGAGCGACGCCGCAGAGAGCGCGATCGTCAGCAACAAGCCTTCGGCAATGAGGCCGCGCGCCGCCCAGATGGGCGTCCAGTCGAAATGATAGTTCATCGCGCGGCCTTGCCTCGTGCCGGGTTACGGCCAGACTTCGAGCGGCACGTCCGGCTCGGCATGGAACCACTTCTTGTAGAGCGCGGCATATTCGCCGGACTTCCACATGTCCATGAGCGCGAAGTTTATCGCATCGCGCAAGCCGGAGTCGCCCTGGCGCACGCCGATGCCGAACGGCTCGACGCTGAAGCGGTCCGGCAGGATCACGTATTCGGCGTTGTCCTTCTGGAAGCCCTGAAGGATGTTCATGCTGCCGGTGAGCGCGTCGACGCGGCCCTGCACCAGCGCAAGCCAGGCGCTGTTGTAGTCCTTGAAGGCGACGACCTTGGCGTCGGGCGCTACCTTGGCGATGTTCTTCTCGAGCGTCGTGCCCTGCTGCACCGAGACCTGCTTGCCGCCGAGATCCTTCAGGCCGTGAATGCTGCTCGACTTCGGCACGATCAGCGCCTGCGCGCCCGTATAGTAGGTGATGCTGAAGTCGATGGTCTTGTCGCGCTCGATCGTGTGCGTCATCGATGCGGCGGACAGATCGACATTGCCGCTGACGAGCAGCGGGATGCGGGTCGGCGATGTCACCTTGACGAACTCGACCGGCACGCCGATGTGCTTGGCGACGCCGCGCACGATGTCGAGATCGAAGCCGACCGGCTCGTTTTTCTCGTCGAGGAAACCGAAGGGCGGGGTGTCGAACTTGACGCCGGCGAGCAGTTTGCCGCGCGACTTGATCTGCGCCAGCGCGTCCTGGCTCTGGGCCTGCGCCGCAGGGACGCTTGCCGTAATGGCGGCGAGCGCGATGGCCGCGGCGGTCACGATTGAGAGACGTTTGAGCATGTGAATCCTCCTGTGTTTATCGTTGTGCGGATGGTGCGATCCCGGCCTTGGCGATGCGCGCAAGCGCCTCGTCGAGGTCGGAATCGGAAAGTGTGAGCGACAGGCGCAGGTGACCGGCGCCAGCAGGCCCGAAGGCCGAGCCGGGCAGCGCCGCGACGTCGATCGTGTCGAGCCAGTACTTGGCGATCGCGGCGTCGTCGCCGGCGACCTTCGGGAACAGATAGAAAGTCGCGTCCGACATCGTGCAGTCGATGCCCTCTACTTTCGACAGTGCCTTCGACGCGCGCTCGAGGCGGGCGCGGAAGGTGGTGCGATAGCGTGGCACGAGTTCGTCGTAGAGCGAGAAGGCGGCGACGCCGGCCGCCTGGATGAAGGGCGGCACGCAATAGATCGAGTGCTGGAGGAATTTCACCAGCGCTTTGGCGGCGCCGGGCGGCGTCGCGAGATAGCCGAGCCGCCAGCCGGTCATGCCGAAGGTCTTCGAAAGGCTATCGACGACGAGGGTGCGGGCGCGACCCGCCTCGCTGCCTTGCACAAAGGCGACCGGCTGGTCGTAGCTCAGGTCAGCGTAGACCTGATCGAAGATCACCCACAGATCGTGCTTCTGCGCGAACTCGAAAACGGTGGCGAGTTCTTCCGCGGGCAGGATACGGCCGGTCGGGTTGACCGGCGAGTTGATGATGATGGCGCGCGTCGCCGGTGTGATCTTGGCAGCGATCGCGAGCGCGTCCACCTGGTCAAGCATTGGCAGCGCGACCGGCGTGCCGCCGCACAGACGCACACAGGGGCCGTAGCTGACCCAGCCCGGCTCCGGCACCAGCACTTCGTCGCCGGGGCCGATCGTGCCCATGAGTGCAGCGAGCAGCGCGAACTTGCCGCCCGGCGTCACGAGGACGTCGGTGGGATCGTAGACCGCGCCGCTGCGGCGCTTCTCGTGCGCGGCGATCGCCTCGCGCAGCGCCGGCTGGCCGGCAGGCGTCGAGTAATGCGTGTCGCCATCGCGCATCGCTTTCTCGGCGGCGGCGATGATGCGCGGATCGGTCGGCAGCGCCGGATCGCCGCTCGACAGTCCAAGAATGCGGCGGCCGGCAGCGCGGCTCTGGCGGATGCGCTCGGACATTTCCACCGTCGCCGACGGCTTCAGCGAGGTCACGCGCGGGGCAAGCGCAGGATGGGTTCGAAGCGGGGAGTTCACGCTGTGGCTTCCTTCGGTGATCTGGACATGCAGGAGGGCGCGGACAGCGCGGCGGCGAAACTGCACACCATGTGGTGCAGCGCCTTTTCGGCATCGGCCGGGTCGCACAGTCCGCCGGACAGGTCGGAAATGCGGTTGGGATTGAGCAGCGTGTAGTACTGGGCGCCGAGCAGGAAGTGGAAGCGGAAGTAGAGCTCTTCCATCCCGATTTGCGGCAGCACCTTTGCGAGCGCCTCGATGAAGCGGCGGCTCGTCTCGTTGAAATGCTGCGCGATAAGATTGCGCGCCAGCTCCTCGCGTTCATAAGCGACGCCGGCGCGCAGCCGCATGAAGCGTCGCGTGCCGCTGTCGTCGTCGGGCCAGACGAGCGAGGGGCGCAGGAAGGCGTCGAGGATCTGTTCGACGACAGCGGGGCGGCCGGGCGCGGCCTTGCAGGCGGCGAGCAGGCGCAGGCGCTCGCCGTTCATGATGGCGCAACGGCGGACGAAGATCGCTTCGAGGATCTGTTGCTTTGAGCCGAAATGGTAGTGTGCGGCGGCGATGTTGGCGCCGCATTCGCGCAAGATCGAGCGAAGCGAGACGGCCCTGTAGCCGTGCTCGGCGAACATGGCCTCGGCCACGTCCAGGATGCGGCTGGGAGTAGAGGTCTTCCCGCTGACGGACACTCTCAATCCAATCGACTAATTCAATCACCTGTTTGATCTGTAATTTACTCCGCTCGGAATGTCCAGCTTCGCTCACGCGACAAGGACATGCGCGCCCAGCCGGTCGGTGCTCTTGATGTGCGGTACCGGAACGGCTGCGAACCGGCCGTAATTGGCCTAGAATGGCTGGGCGACGCAATGAGGCGACGCGCGTTCATTTTCCTTGGAAATCATCCGCTTGCGCGACAGCCGTACGTAACCCCCGATGCAATTGTCACGCCGCGGACTCAATGCAGATGACCTGTATGCGCTCACGCAGGCGCAGCGAGCGGCCGACCAGCCGCGCGCGACCTGCGCGGCACTGGAAGCGCTCAGCGTCGAGGTGATTGGGCATCGTCTGTTCACGGTCATGCGCTTCGACCGAGCACGTTCCGAGGTGCAGCGCATCTACAGCAACCTGCCGGCGGCCTATCCTCCCGGCGGCCGCAAGCAAAAGAAGGCGACGGCCTGGGCCGATCACGTGCTGCGCGACATGAAGGTGTTCCGCGGCAGCGGGCCGAACGATATCCGATCGGCCTTTGACGACCATGAGACCATTCTCGGTCTTGGCCTCGGATCTGTGCTCAACATTCCCGTTGTGTATGCGGGCCGCTGTGTCGGCACGATGAATCTTCTGCACGAAGCCGGCTGGTATCGCGGCGAAGACGAGCATACGGGCGTGATGCTCGCCGCATTCCTGATCGCGCCGCTGCTCGATGCAGTCGCCTAGCCATCCGCCTCTTATCGGCCGATTGCATACGCCTGCATCAGGCGCGGCGTCGCCGCGGCGATGACCATACCGTCATTGCGGCCGACTGCGCACACGCGCCCGAGAGACCATGGACCTTGCACCAGTACCTCGTGTCCGCGACGGCGCAGCGCCGCGATCGTCTCCTCGCCGAAGCGATCCTCGACCAGTAGGCGGTTCGGCTCGAAGGTGCGCGGGTAGAACGACTGCGGAAAATGCCGGCTGGTGAACAACGGCAGGTCGATCGCGGCCTGCAGATCGAGGCCGTAGTGCAGGTAGCGGAGGAGCACAGCCAGCGTCCATTGGTCCTGCTGGTCGCCGCCCGGCGTTCCCATCGCGAGATAACCCTCGCCACCGCGCGTCACCAGTGTCGGGGTCAACGTCGTGCGCGGCCGCGCGCCAGCGCGCACGGTTGAGGGGTGTCCTTCCTCGAGCCAGCCCATCTGTCCCCGGGTCGAGATCGAGAAGCCGAGTCCGGGCACCGCCGGAGAGCTTTGCAGCCAGCCGCCGGAGGGCGTCGCCGCCAGCATGTTGCCGAACCGGTCGACCACGTCGATATGCACGGTGTCGCCCCACTCGACCGGAAGCGGGGCAAAGGTAGGTTCACCGGTGCCGATATTGGCCGGCGTTTCAACGCCGGCCATTGCCAGCACGCGCTGCATGCGCGCGGCTGCGCCCGGCAGCTCGCCGGGGCGCATCTCGACAGAGGCGTTCTCGGTGACGAGCTTTCGGCGCGCCGACGCGTAGTCGTTCGACAAGAGGGTTGAAAGCGGCACCTCGGCGAAATCCGGATCGCCGTAGAACACTTCCCGGTCCGCAAAGCCGAGCTTGAGGCATTCGACCAGCGTGTGCACGAAGCGGTCGCCTGCGGGTGCCATCGCATCGAGATCAAAGCCTTCGATGAGTGCGAGCACTTCCAGCGCCACCGGACCCTGTCCCCACGGTCCGGTCTTGTGTACCGTGACGTCGCGGTAGCGACGCGACACGGCCCTTTCGGTGCGGGCGCGATAGCGAGCAAGATCGTCGCCGCGGAGGAGCCCGCCATTGCGGCGCCCGGTCGAGTCCATCAGTTCGGCGGTGCGGTAAAAGCGATCAATCGCCTCGGCGACGAAGCCGCGATAATAGGCGTCGCGGGCCTTTTCGATCTGGGCGTCGCGATCGGCGCCCGCCGACTGCGCCTCGGCAATGATGCGGCGATAGGTTGCGGCGATGTCGGGCGTGCGATGCAAGGTCCGTGGCCGTGGCACCTCGTTATGCGGCAGCCAGGCCGCCGCCGAGCTCGGCCATTCCGCGATGAAGAAATCCTTCGCCGCCAGGATCGAGGAGGCGACGCGCGGCAGGACCGGAAATCCATTCTCCGCGTAGGTAATGGCCGGCTCAAGGATGTCGGCGAGCCGCCAGGTGCCGTGGTCGCGAAGCAACAGCATCCAGGCATCGAATGCGCCCGGCACCACGGCGGGCAGCAGACCTGTTCCCGGCACCTGCCTCAATCCGAGCTGCGCAAAGCGCTCCCGCGTCGCGCCCTGCGGATACGGCCCTTGCCCGCAGATGACGAGAGGCTCCGGCGCGTCCGCCCGTTTGAGGATGATCGGCACCTCACCGCCCGGCCCGACCAGATGCGGCTCGACGATCTGCAGCACGAAGCCGGCGGCTGCGGCGGCGTCGAAGGCATTGCCGCCGCGCTCGAGCACCGACATTGCGACCGCGCTGGCGATCCAGTGGGTCGTGGCGACGGCGCCGAAGGTGCCGCGTATTTCAGGGCGTGTGGTAAAATCCGAAGCCATGGACTATTCCATGTGTGCGGGGTCTGCTCCAGCATTACGCCGCGATCGCCGACCTGACAAATCGCGTTGATCGATTTGCCAAAGTGAGCAACAAAAGCCGCGAAACCCGATGCCGGAGGAATCCTGATGACGATGCCAACCCGTAGAGCCCTTGTGACAGGTCTTGGCGGACTTGTCGCCGCCGCTCCGCTACGCGTCACCTTCGCGCAGGCCGCCTATCCGACGCGCAATGTCACACTCATCGTGCCGTTCGCGCCCGGCGGCTCGACCGACATCCTCGCGCGTCTGGTCGCCGGCTACTTGCAGCAGTCCTTTGGCGTGCCGGTGGTCGTTGAGAACCGCACCGGTGCGTCGGGCAATATCGGGACGGCGTTGGTCGCTCGGGCGACGGCGGACGGCTACACCTTCCTGTTCAATACCATGAGCGTGCACACGATGAACCACGCTCTGTTCGCCTCGATGCCGTTCGATGGGGTGAAGGACTTCTCGCCGATCGCCATGCTTGCTTATGTGACCAATACCATGGTCGTGCATCCGTCGGTCCCGGCGAAGACGGTCCGCGAGTTTATCGACTACGCCAAGGCCAATCCGGGGAAGATTGCTTACGCCTCGGCTGGAGCCGGCTCGACCAATCATCTGTGCGGCGCGCTGTTCGCGAAGATGACCGGCGTGGAGATGCTTCACGTGCCTTATCGCGGCGGCGCGCCGGCGGTCATGGGCACGGTCGACGGACAATGTCAGCTGTTCTTCACCGCGGGGACGCAAAGTCTGCCGCATGTGAAGGCGGGCACGCTTCGGCTGCTCGCCGTGACCGAAGGCAAACGCTCGGAGCTGCTTCCCAACGTGCCGACCGTCGGCGAGACCGTCCCCGGCTTCGAGATGTCTGTGTGGTACGGCGCCTTCGGTCCCGCGGGCATGCCGCGTCCCATTGTCGACAAGCTCAATGCCGAGATCAGCCGCATCCTGTTTCTTCCCGACGTCAAGCAGAAGATGGCGGAGATCGGCGTCGAGGTCGCCAAACTCACGCCGCAAGAGCTCGGCGACCTGACTCGCAAAGACGCCGAAAAATGGGGCCGCACTATCAAGGATCTTGGCATCACCCCGCAGTGAGCGCCGCGGTTTCGGACCGGATATCGGCTTTTGGCCGTTAGCCTCGGGTGGGGCTGTCACACAGCTTGACGAATATTTGCATGGCCATGAATACGACAGCGCCGCAAGGCTATCGTCTGAGGCTTCCCGGTCCGACCGAGGTGCCGGATCGCGTCAGCGAAGCGATCGCCCGCACGACGCTCAGTCATCGCGGTCCAGAATTCCGCGCGACGCTGGCAGCGGCCGAAGAGCGCCTCCAGCCTGTTCTCGGGACGAAAAATCGTGTGCTGTTCTATGCCAGCTCCGGCTCGGGTCTCATGGAGGCGGCGCTCGTCAATGTCGCCAGCCCGAACGGCAGGTTTCTGATCGTCTCGCACGGCCAGTTCGGGGAGCGGTTCGCGAACATTGCGCAGACGTTCGGGATTCTGGCGGATGTTATCGGCACGCCGTGGGGTAACGACATCGACATCGGGGCGGTCGAGGAACGGCTGCGCGCAGCCGATTATCGCGCCGTCGTCGTTGTCCACAATGAGAGTTCGACAGGCATCGTCAGCGATCTCGCTTCGTTGGGTGCGCTCGTGCGCGAACGTCCGACCTTGCTGGTGGTCGATTCGGTCAGCGGTCTCGGCGGCGTCGAAATGCGGCAGGACGAATGGGGCCTGGATATCGTCGTGTCCGCTTCGCAGAAGGCGCTGATGTGTCCACCCGGCGTAGCCTTGGCGAGCATCAGTCCCAAGGCGTGGAAGGTCATCAATGGCAATGATCGATTCCCGGCTTTCTACTGGGACTTTCGGCGCGCGCTGGCGGCGGCGGAAAAGGGCGAAACAGCCTTCACCCCCGCGATCGGGATCCTTTCGGGCCTGCTTGAAGCGCTCGAAATGATCCATGAAGAGGGGCTGCCGCAGGTTCTGGAGCGCCATGCTCGTCTGTCCGGCGCATTGCGCTCCGGAGGGAGCGCCATCGGGCTCGACCAATTCGGCCTCGGCTCGCGCCGTTCGAATACGGTGGTCGTGTTCAAGCCGCCGCCGGCGATCGCCGGTTCGGACATCGTGCGCGCACTCTACGAGCAGTACCGCACGGTCGTCGCCGGGGCGCGCAACAAGCTTTCCGGCAAGGTCGTGCGCCTTGGCACGATGGGTGCTTTCGGCGTCGGCACGATCCTCACGGACGTCTCCCAGCTGGAAACCGTTCTGGCTAAGCTCGGTCATCCTGTCGTTCCCGGCGCAGCGGTGAGCGCCGTCCAGAAACACCTCGTTGCAAATTGAAGATGAACCCAACCGAAGGAGAACTAGGCACATGATGAAGCATGCACACGCCTGTCTCGGTCTCATGGCGCTCGTCGCCGGGGCCGCGATCACCCCTGCGGCTGCGGCGGATCAGCATGTCGTGCTGTATTCGGCCAACGACGACACCGTGAACAGGATTGTCGCCGAGGGCTTCAAGAAGGAGACCGGCATCCAGGTCGATGTAGTGTCCACCGGCTCGGGCGTGCTGTTCCAGCGCATTGCCTCCGAAAGGGGCAATCCGCAGGCCGATGTGGTCTGGGGCGTGAGCACCGCGCTGCTGAAGCGGAACCAGGCCTTCTTCGAGCCTTATGCCGTGACGGGCCGCGACGCCGTCCCGGCCGAGTATCGCGATCCATCCGATCTGTGGATCGGCACGAACCTTCAGGTCGTCACCATCGACCAGAACACCAAGTCCGTGGGTGCCGCCGGCGGCCCCAAGTCATGGCAGGACCTGCTCGATCCGAAATGGAAGGGCAAGATCGCCTACACCGACCCCGCCAATTCCGGCTTTTCCTACGCGGCGGCGACGGTTCTGCTGCAGCACTGGGGCAACAACGATGACGCGTGGAAGAAGCTGTCGCAGCTCATCGCCAACACAAAGGTTCTCAATCGGTCGACCCTTGTCTTCGATGGAAATGGCAGCGGCGAATACCCGATCGGCATTTCGCTGGAATACGCCGGATACCTGTGGGCGCATAATGGAGCGCCGGTGAAGGTGAGCTACCCGAGCGACGGCACGGTTGCCCTGGCAGAGGGCGCAGCGGTCATCAAGGGCGCTCCCGACACGAAGGCAGCCCATGCCTTCATCGACTACCTTGCCAGCAAGGAGCTCCAGCAAGCGCTTCTGAAGGTGACATTTCGCCGCCCGGCCCGGCAAGACGTCGACTTGTCGGTCGCGGCCGGCATGCCGGCGCTGTCGTCGATCAAGGTCCTGCCTTACGACGAGGAGCTCTGGAGCAGCACGCGAAAAGAGACGCTGAGCAAGTTGAAATCGGTCATTCAGAACTCGCGCTGAGGAGCAGGCGCGAGGCATGACGACCATCCGCATCGACCGGCTGAGGCGAAGCTACGGCACGGTTCGCGCCGTCGACGATATTTCGCTGACGGTCGGACACGGCGAGCTTTTTACCCTGCTCGGGCCGTCCGGATGCGGCAAGACCACGCTTTTGCGCATGATCGCCGGGTTCAACGAGGTTGAATCCGGCGATATCTGGTTCGGCGAGGAGCGCATCGATCTCCTGCCGGCGCACAAGCGCAATATCGGCATGGTCTTTCAGAACTATGCCATCTTTCCGAACATGACGGTCGAGGCTAACGTCGCCTACGGATTGCGGGCGCGCAAAGTGCCGCCCGCAGACATCGGCGCACGCGTGGCGCAGGCGCTGGCCCGGGTCCGTCTTCAGGACTACGGCCCGCGCCGGCCCCACGAGCTCTCCGGCGGACAACTGCAACGCGTCGCCATCGCGCGCGCGCTCGTCGTCGAGCCGGCGGTCCTGCTCTTCGACGAGCCACTATCCAATCTCGATGCCCAGTTGCGTGTCGAAATGCGGGTGGAGATCCGGCAACTGCAGCAATCGCTCGGCATTACCGCGATCTACGTGACGCACGACCAGGAGGAGGCGCTGGCGATCTCGGATCGCATCGCCGTCCTGCGCAGCGGCAAGGTCGAGCAGGTCGGGGCGCCGGAAGAGATCTATCACCAGCCGCAGACCGCCTTCGTTGCGGAATTCCTGGGCGGCACGAACATGCTGCGAGGGGTCGCCGGACCCTACGATGGGACGCGGACCGAGGTCATGGTCGGGGGCGTGCGGATGTTCGCGCAGGGCCGCGTGGCGCCGGCCGGTTCGCCGCTCATGCTCTCGATTCGGCCTGAACTACTCAGCCTGTCGAAAGAGCCGCACGGCATTCAGCTGGAAGCGCGGCTCCAGCTACGCGAATTTCTCGGCCCCATTCAGCGTCTTCATACCGCGCTGCCGGACGGCACGCCGCTGCGGGTATCCGCGCTGAGCGGTCAAGCGCTGCCTGCGGGGATCGGCGACATGCTTTGCTTGAGCTACGACCCGGCGCAGATCATCGTCTTCCCCAGCACGTCATGAAGAGCTTCCGCACCGTTGTGACCTATACGGCGCTGGCCCTTCTCGGCTTGTTCCTGCTCTATCCGCTGTCTCTGGTCCTCGCGGCGAGCCTACGCGTCAACGGGACGGGCGCATTCACACTTGCCAACTACGCCTCGATCTTCGCCAGTCCTTATTATTTGCACAGCCTGGGCAACAGCCTGACGGCCGGCGGCATGGCCACATTGCTCGCGGCGCTGATCGGAATCCCGCTGGCGTTCTGTCTTGCGCGCATCGACATCCCGGGCAAGACGGCGCTGCTGACGCTCGCCGCGCTGCCGCTTGTCCTCCCGTCCTTCGTCGGCGCGTATGCGCTGGTGCTGCTGTTCGGACACGCCGGCGTCGTCACCAGCGCCATGCGCGGCATCGGAATTCCCGTCGGATCGATCTACGGATTGCCGGGCATCGTCCTCGTCTTTGCGTTCACGCTCTATCCTTACGTCCTGATGCCGACGTTCGCCGGTTTCAGGGCCGTCGATGTTTCGGTCGAGGAAGCCGGACGCAACCTCGGCGGCTCGCGCTGGTACGTGTTCCGCACCGTATTGCTGCCGGTCGTCAGCCCCGCGATCCTGGCTGGCGCGCTGCTGGTCTTCATCGAGGCCCTGGAGAATTTCGGCGTGCCGTCCGTGCTCGCCGAGGACCGGCCGTTCCTGGCCGTGGACATATTCAAGCTTTTCGCCGGCGAGGCCGACAGCGACCCGGCCTCGGCGGGCGTCCTGAGCGTTCTGCTGATCGCCAGCACCGCGCTCATTCTTCTTCTGCAACGATACTATCTATCGCGGCGGCGCTTCTCGACCAATGCGCGGAGTTCGCCGCCCATGCTGCCGCTGTCGCGCGGCTGGCGCGGCGCGGCGGCGGCTTTCAGTTGGGGCGTGGTTCTGATCTCGCTGCTGCCCTTCGCTGCCGTGCTTTTCATCTCGTTCATGAAATTCCGCGGCCCGGTGCTGAGCTGGCAGTTTGACATCGACAATTATGCTCTTCTCCTGAGCGGCTCGTATGCGCCTTTGTACAACACCTTCATTCTTGCGAGCGTCGCGGCCGTGGTCACGATCGTGCTCGGAGCGCCGATCGGCTACATCGTGACGCGCCAGCGCGGATCGACCGCGACGGCGCTGGACCTTGTCGTGATGATTCCGTTTGTGGTATCCGGCACGGTGCTCGGCATCGGCCTCATCATCGCGTTCAACAGCGGATTTCTGGTGCTGACCGGCGGCTGGCTGATCATCGTCATCGCCTATGTCGTGCGCAAACTGCCCTTCGGCGTGCGCTCCGCATCCGCCATCGTTCACCAGATCGATCCGAGCCTGGAGGAGGCGTCCATCAATCTCGGCGTGTCTCCGTTCAGGACCTTCGTGGGACTCACCGTGCCGCTGATGGCGAGCGGCCTCGTCGGCGGGTTGGTGCTGATCTGGATTACCGCCGCGTCCGAGCTCAGTTCGACGATCGTGCTCTATACCAGCCGGTGGTCGACCATGGCGGTCAGGCTGTACCAGCTCCTTGAAGGAACAGGAGCGGGGGCGGCGACGGCTGCGGCGTCGATCCTGATCCTCTTCACCGGCATTCCACTTCTCCTCGTGCACCGGCGCCTCAGGCGACAGGACGACGCGCTGCTATGACCGATACCACCTCCATAGCGGATGATCCCTCGCGGACCGCCGACCTGAATTTCCGCAGCGACAACGTCGCGACGGTCAGTCCGGAAATTTTGCAGGCGCTCGTGGATGCGAACACGGGCCCTGCCGCCTCCTACGGCGACGACGAGTACAGTGCGCTGCTCAACGATCGGTTTTCCGCGCTGTTCGAAAAGGACGTGACGGTCTTTCCCGTTTCGACCGGAACCGCCGCGAATGCGCTGGCGCTTGCGAGCTGCGCAAGGCCGTGGGGCGGCATCTATTGCCACGAAGAGGCGCATATCCATACGGCCGAAGGCGGAGCGACCGAGGCTTTCACCGCTGGCGCGAAATTGATCGCGCTCCCGGGCGCGCAGTTCCGTCTGTCCCCCTCGATATTGCGGGACACGGTCGCGCGCGCCGCGCGTAGCGTGCGCAATCGCCCGCAACCGGATGCCGTCTCGATCACGCAAGCCAGCGAATACGGCACGGTCTACCCGCTTGCGGATATCGCCGCCATCGGCGAAGTCGCCCGGCGCGAAAAGATCACCTTCCACATGGACGGCGCGCGCTTCGCAAACGTGCTTGCGCGGCTCCGCTGCAGCCCTGCCGAGATGACTTGGAGGGCGGGCGTCGATATCCTGTCATTCGGCGCGACGAAGAATGGCGCGATGGGCGCGGAGGCGGTCGTCGTGTTCGATCCGGCGCTGGCCGAACCGCTCTCCTACCGCCTCCGCCGCGCCGGGCAGACGTGGTCGAAGATGCGCTACGCCGCGGCGCAACTCATCGCTTATGTCGCAGACGACCTGTTCCTTCGGAACGCCGGGCGCGCAAACGACCTCGCATCGCGCCTTGCCGGCGGACTGTCCGCGCTGCCGGGAGTCAGGCTGTTGGCGCCGGTAGAGGCCAATCTCGTTTTTGCAGTTCTGCCCGACGCTGCGATCGATGCGCTCGCCGCCGCGGGCGCCCGCTTTGCAAAACGGGGGGGCGGCGTCATTCGCCTCGTAACACGGTTCGATGGTCGCGAGGCCGATGTCGATCGGTTCATCGACCTCGCCCGAACGGCGCTGACGGCGAACGGGGCCGCGCAGCCGCGCTGATCGGGTCGGCCGCAGGTTCGATGCGACCGCACCTCAAGTCTCGGACGTATTCTGAAGAGCCGGTATCGCCAGATGGGGACGCAATACCGGGAATGGTCGGAACCTTCGAGCCCGCTTGGGCCGGATGCTGGACCGCACTCCGTCTGACTCACCGAACCTTATTCTCGAGAGGTTGCTGTCTACGAATCGCCTTTCGAACTCTCTCAAACGCGAGCCGGCGCATGCAGCGCGACTGCAGGCCCCGTTCGCCGATCACTAGACGAGCCCGGTTGTAGTCGCGAAGCAGAAGTGAGCAGGCCGGGCGCCAAGATCTGCTTGTGGCCCGAAGCCGACATAGGCAGGCAGGGCGCTTAGGTCGGCTCCTGACCCTGAACTGAAGTGCCGTCACTTAGGAAGATGACCGCATTCAAGAGGTGAGCGGACCTGCGGAAATC
>Ga0265342_10000501_pt1 | contig 41927 bp, 41 predicted proteins | sample 4CB327metaG_FD_203125 | JGI IMG/M metagenome (GOLD analysis project Ga0265342, IMG submission 203125) | Rhizosphere microbial communities from Carex aquatilis grown in University of Washington, Seatle, WA, United States - 4-CB3-27 metaG | ecosystem: Host-associated > Plants > Roots >... | reverse complement strand
ATTTGCCGACTGCGACGGGCATTAATTCGACCTACAACCTCGGCGGCGTTGAACTTGCCTCGGTTAAGTCTCATTGAACAGCTCGGCTCGCAATGACGCCAGAGGGCGAATGATCATTCGCCCCTACACGACGCGCTAATCGCTCTTTACTACCCACCGAAAAAGCGGTAATATTTATAAGCCTTAACAAGAGCAAATAACCAAAAAAGAGGAGTAGCCATGCAGATCGAGGTTTTTACTTTATGCGATGCCGCCACCGATACCTTCGGTAAATTAAATATTTTAGGTACCTTCGATACGATTTATTCCGCGCAAATTCCCTTAGTCTACCCGCAATGTTCGCTTGCGGTCAGGATCCGTTTTGATCTTATCGAGGGTGGCGAGCATAAGGTAAATGTGAATTTTGTCGATATCGACGGCAAATATATTATTCCGCCGGCTAATGGGGTGGTGAAGGTTAACTTTGCCAATAATCAAAAATCGATTGCTTCCAACCTGATCCTTAACCTTCAGGGGGTCAAGATCGAAAAGTATGGGGAATATTCAATCGATTTGGCGATCGACGGTAAGCGCGAAGCTTCCTTGCCGCTATATGTTCTGGAGCGAAAAGTGCAAGGCCCTCTGGCCTCATAAAAAATATGTGTTATGCCATTCCGGGAAAAGTTAAGCGGTTTGAAGGGAAATTAGCCGTGATCGATTATTTCGGCGAGGAGCGCAAAGCCCATAATGAGCTGGATAACTTGCTCGTCGGCGATTATGTCTACGCCCAGGGAGGGTATGTTATCACCAAAGTATCGGCCGCCGAAGCTGAGAGTACCTTGGCCGCCTGGAAAGAAACATTTTTTGAGTTACAAGAAGTCGACGTTGAGCTTTCCCGGCTTGATCTAGGCAGCCATGGCCAATCCCGGCTGGTCAAGTCAATCGACCGGATCATGGCCGGGCATATTCCAGACCAAGAAGAGATGCTCGATATTTTTTCGCAAACCGATAGCGAAAAGTTAGAGCTCATTTACAAAGCGGCAAATTTTTTACGCCAGAAACACTTAAGCAACTCCTGCTGCGTCCACGGTATTATTGAGATCTCTAATCTTTGTGATAAATCCTGCAACTATTGTGGGATATCGATATTAAATGAAAAAGTAAAACGTTACCGTATGGCGCCGGATGAGGTCGTAGCCACGGCCATAGATGCGGCAGAAAAGTATGGTTTTAAATCTTTGGTCTTGCAAAGCGGCGAGAGCTCGGCCTACACGATCGATGAATTGTGCTACATGGTGCGCACGATCAAAGAAAAAGCGCCGATGCTGGTCTGCGTCAGTTTTGGCGAGGTCGGTTTAGATGGTTTAGAAAAACTTTATAAGGCCGGAGCAAGGGCCATATTAATGCGTTTTGAAACGTCAAATCCGATTCTCTATGCTAAGCTTCATCCCGGACAAAATTTAGACCTGCGTCTTGCTCACCTAAAAAAAGCCTATGAGTTGGGATATTTGGTCATGACCGGCGGCCTGATCGGTTTACCCGGCCAAAGCGACGAAGACATTATTAACGATATTATTTTAACCAAAGAGTTAAAGGCTGAAATGGCGTCGTTTGGGCCGTGTCTGGCGCACCCTGATACACCTTTGGCGAATATTAAACCGCTCGATAAAAATAAGGTCCTTAAAACCCTGGCTTTGATGCGTTTTTATGACCGCGATAATGCCAAGATATTGGTAACCACGGCGTTTGAGACATTGGATAAGGATGCGCGTAAAGATGGTTTGTTGGCTGGAGCAAATTCCGTGATGCTTAATGTGACGCCGATCGAGTACCGTGGGCATTATTCGATTTACCCTAACCGTGCCCATGCCAAGGATGAGATTGCCGATCAGATCAGCGAAACTTTGAATATTTTGCACGCTTTAGGCCGCGCCCCGACCGATTTAGGTATCGCGGAAAGATCGTAAAGCGTGATATAATAATCTTACAATAATATTTCTTTACAGCGGAGGGCTCAAGTTATCGAAAATAAATTGTTCGGTTTTTTACGCAGAGTCTATACCTTTTTGATTGGTGATCCGGCAGAATTCAATCTGGAGCGCCGTATTTTAAACGGCGCTCTTTTGCTGGTGACCATCTTTTGCCTGCTTGTTTTGGTCTTAAGGTTTTTTGTTCGATCGCTATTTTTTCGGCAAATACCGGATATTTTTATCTCTTTGCCTGGCGCGATCCTCTTTTTGGCAGTTATTGCGATTATCCTTGTGCGGATTAAAAATAAATACGACAAAGAGCGGTTCATAGTCCAGGCAAATTTAAAGCGGATCAATCTTCTAGCGCATAATAACGAATATTTTGTAAAAGTATTCGCTCATGACATTAAAAATTACCTCCAGGCTGATATCTTTGACCTGGAGGCGTTGCAGCGGGCTTACCCCGAACGCGAGGAGATCACTGTCTTATTGCATGATCAAAAACATATTAACCGGATGATCTTAAACCTGATCAACGTTTCATCCTACGAAAAGATCATGATCAACAAGAAGCCGGTGTTGATCAAAAATATTGTTTTAATGTTGACCAATGAGTGGGAGATAAAATTTCGCCAAAAGCAGATCGTTTTCGATCTTACTCCGGCCAGCGACGGCCAGGTAGATATTGATCCGCAATATATGGAATTGGTCTGGGATAACCTGATGGCTAACGCTCATCAACATACGCCGACAAGGGGTGTTTTTCGTTTGGTGATCACCGAGAGCGAAAAAGAATTTTATTTCGCTTTCGTCAACTCCGGCCCGGTAATACCAAAAGACCTGCGCGAAGAGGTCTTTACTAAATATTTTATTCTTGAGGAGCAATCGCCTTACCATAAAGGATTGGGGCTTCACTGCGCGGCGTTGATCATCGAGAAGCACGGCGGTTCAATAAGTTATAGAGTGACCCATGACGGCTTAAATGAATTTATGATCGCGATTCCCAAGGTCTCATAAGCCTCCTATTTTTATTGGTTATTTACCGGTTTAGAGTTATAATACGTAGATTAATATTCCTGCGGTTAAGGTTTAAGCTGAAGCCAAGGGTAAAAACAAGAGATAGGTAACCTCTGGTTTTTGCCGCTTGGCAAGAATTGGAGGTTTTTTTATGCATAAACGTTTAGGGTTTGTAGGTATTATCATCCATGACCGTAAAGCGCATGCACCAAGAGTCAATGCGATCCTTACCGAGTATGGCGACCACATCGTGGCGCGCACGGGTTTGCCGTACAAGGAAAAAAATTGCAGCGTCATCACTTTGGTCGTGGATATGACGACCGACGAGGTCGGCGCTTTGACCGGCAAGTTAGGCGCAATCGACGGTATAACCGTAAAATCGGCGTTAAGTAGAGAATAATGGATCATGTAGGGACGCGATTCATCGCGTCCGGAGAAAATATGGAATATAGAACAGAGCACGATCTATTAGGCGAAAAACAAATTCCCGTCAACGCTTATTGGGGTATTCATACGGCGCGTTCCGTGGAGAATTTTCCTTTGTCCGGAAAGCCGGTAGATCTATGCCTGGCCAAGTCTTTAACCCTGGTAAAAAAAGCCTGTGCCCAGGCTAATGCCGAAACCGGCGGATTAAGCGAAGGTAAATGCCGGGTGATCGAATCCGCGTGCGATGAGATAATGGCCGGTAAATTTGATTCCAGTTTTGTTGTGGATAGTTTAGCCGGCGGTGCCGGGACTTCGGTAAATATGAATGTCAACGAGGTTATTGCCAACCGCGCCCTGGAGCTCTTAGGTAAGCTTAAAGGCGAATATAGCTTTTTGCATCCCATCGAAGATGTAAATATGCATCAATCGACCAATGATGTTTTTCCGACCGGCTTACGTATTGCCGCGATCAATAAAATAAAAACCTTAAGCGCGGCGATTGCAGCCTTGCAGGGAGCATTCCAGCAAAAAGAAAAAGAATTTAATGCGGTTGTCACGATCGGCCGCAGCGAATTGCAGGAGGCGGTGCCTTTTGTCTTAGGCGGCCAATTCGGCGCCTTTGCTCAAGGGCTTGAGCGCGACCGCTGGCGCACTTTTAAGTGCGAAGAGCGTTTACGCGTGGTAAATATCGGCGCTACGGTGATCGGTACCGGTTTGGGCGCACCGCGTGACTATATTTTTTTGGTGATCGAAAAATTGCGTGCTTTGACGGGCTTAGGGCTATCCCGCGGGGAAAATTTATTAGATGCAACGGCAAACCAGGATGCTCTGTGCGAGGTAGCCGGTATCTTAAAAGCCCATGCGCAAAACTTGGCTAAGATCGCCAATGACTTACGCCTTTTAGATGCGTTGGGGGATATTGAGCTAAAAGCGATACAGGCAGGCTCGTCGCTCGTGCCGGGTAAGGTCAACCCGGTTATCTGTGAAGCGGTAATCCAGGCGGCGATCGTGGCAAGCAGTGAGTGTGATGTCGCGGCCGATTGTGTGGGCAGGGGCACTTTGCAGATCAATGAATTCATGCCGGTGATCGCCAAAAGTTTACTGGGGGCGATCGATCTTTTGATTAATGCCGATAAGATTTTTCTGCCATGTGTGGCGGATATTAAGGCTGATCCGGATATATGCGCGCAACATGTAGAAAAGAGTTTAGGGATTATCAGCGCCTTTGTGCATATTATTGGTTATGATAAAGCTACGGCGTTAATAGTTGAGTTTAAAGGAGTTAAAAATAAGAGTGTCCGTGATTTCTTGTGCGACAAATTAGGTAAAGAGTTGGTGGATAAAACATTATCGGCAGAAAATTTAATGGGGTTGGGTTATAAAAATGATTACCGCACCTAAAGCTTTACGTTTGACCTTGGGGGTTTTTGGCCGCACTAATGTGGGCAAATCAACCTTTTTAAATTATATTGTGGCGCAGGATGTGGCGATTGTCTCGGCTATACCCGGCACCACTACGGATATTGTGGAGAAGGCGGTCGAGTTTTTGCCGGTCGGGCCGGTATTGTTTTTAGATACGGCGGGGCTGGATGATGTTTCGCAATTGGCCCCGTTACGTATTGAGCGCACAAAAAAGGCCTTTAGCCGCTGTGATATTTTTCTTTTGATCATTGAGCCGAATCGCTGGTCGCAATATGAAAGCGAGATCGCCGCCGCCGCTAAAGTACAAAAAAGCCCGTTGCTGGTGGTGGTTAATAAAAGTGATACCATGGACATTGCCGATGAATTTATCCATAAAATAAAAGCGCATACCGGAAGTTTTTTAATTTGCTCAAGCCTGGATCTTGCCAACCGGGAAAAGGCCATTGCCGGGTTTAAGCGTTTGTTGATCGAGAATTGCCCGCAGGATTTTTTAAACCCTCCGGCCCTTTTAGGCGACTTGGTTTCGGCCGGTGGTTTGGCGGTTTTGGTCGTGCCGATCGATCTGGAAGCGCCTAAGGGGCGGCTCATTTTGCCCCAGGTCCAGGCGATCCGTGATCTATTGGATAATGATGCCGCCGCCCTGGTAGTAAAAGAGCGTGAATTGGCCGGCTATTTAAAGCGGTTGGGGGTTAAGCCGGACCTGGTCGTATGCGACTCCCAGGTGGTCTTAAAAACCGTGGCTGATACGCCGGCGGATATTAAATGTACGACCTTCTCGATCTTGTTTGCCCGCTACAAAGGCGACTTGATCGACGCCGCACGGGCCGCGCGTGTAATCGATACCTTGAAAGCCGCAGATAAGGTATTGATCGCGGAGAGTTGTTCGCATCACCCGATCGAAGACGATATCGGCCGGGTAAAAATCCCGCGCTGGCTTACCCAATATGTAGGCGCCAAGCTGGATATTTCAACTTGTGCCGGATTAGATTACCCGGGTAACCTAAGTGAATTCAAATTGGTGATCCATTGCGGCGGCTGCATGATGAACCGCCGGCAGGTCTTGGCCCGTATCCAGGCCGCCAAGAAAGAAGGCGTACCGGTGACCAATTATGGTGTTGCGATCTCGTTCGTGCAGGGGGTTTTGGAGCGGGTATTATCGCCCTTTCCCGCCGCACTAAACGCATACAAAAATAATGGAGGCAAATGATGAATACCAACGATTGGATCAAGCAGCGCATCAAGCCCGAAGAAGTAGAAAAGTATATTGGCCAAGAAGGCGTTTTTATCAATGATAAGGCGATCGATTCGGCGCTGAAGAAAAATTCAAGCCCGGATAAAAAACGCCTGGAAGATATTTTAGCCAAGTCCTTGTCGATCGTCTCGTTAAGCGCCGATGAGACCGCGGCCCTGGTCAACGCCCGTGAACCGTGGCAGGTTGATTTGATGCAAGCCGCCGCTCTGCAGGTGAAGAAAAAAGTCTATGATAACCGGATCGTTACTTTTGCGCCGCTCTATTTAGGGAACAATTGCGTCAATGATTGCTTGTATTGCGGTTTTCGCGATTCGAATAAAGAATCTACGCGTAAAACTTTAAATCTGGAAGAGGTGCGCCAGGAGATCAAGGTCTTAGCCGGTGAGATCGGCCATAAACGCCTGATCGCGGTCTATGGCGAACACCCTTTAAATGATATTGATTATATGTTGGAGACGATCAAGGCGATTTACGATGTCAAGGTACGCACCAAACACGGTATTGGCGCGATCCGCCGGGTCAACGTTAACGCGGCTCCGATGCAGGTCGCCGAGTTAAGGCGTTTGAAAGAGGCCGGCCTTGGCACTTATCAGGTCTTTCAGGAGACCTATCATAAAAAAACTTACGAAGCTTTGCACCCGTCGCATACGGTTAAGGGCGATTACTTATGGCGGCTCTACGTGATGCATCGCGCATTGGAAGCAGGTATCGATGATGTGGGCCTGGGAGCCTTGTTCGGGTTATACGATTGGCGTTATGAAGTGATGGCTTTAGTCGAGCATGACCGCGCATTGGAAAAGCGTTTCGGCATCGGCGCGCATACGATTTCTTTCCCGCGCCTTGAGCCGGCGCAGAATTCGCCTTATGCGATAAGTTCTAAATATCGCGTCAGCGACGATGATTTTAAACATATCATGCTGGTGATCCGCTTAAGTGTGCCGCATGTAGGGATGATCATTACCGCGCGTGAAACGCCGCAAATGCGGCATGATTCGATTGCTTTGGGTATAACCCAGACCGATGCTTCGACCAAGATCGGCGTGGGTGCTTATGCCGACCGAAAAGATATCCAGGAGGATAGCCGCCAGCAATTTATCTTAGGCGATACGCGCTCGCTCGACGAGTTGATCCGCGAATTTTCTGCGATGGGGTATATCACTTCTTTTTGTACGGCCGGTTACCGCTGTGGCCGTACCGGTGATAAGATCATGGGGTTATTACGTTCCGGTAAAGAAGGTAAATTTTGCAAGCTCAACGCGGTGTTGACCTTTAGGGAGTGGCTCGACGATTTTGCCTCTGATGATACGCGCCGTATTGCCGAACCCTTGATCGAAAAAGAGATGCATGAGATAAAAGCCACCAACCCCGAGATGTATGGAGCGTTTATGAAGGCCTACGAGAAGATCAAAAACGGGACAAGGGATCTGTATTTCTGATCATGGCCAAAGAGCAAATAATGTTTGTCGAATGAAAATTATGCTAAGATGCGAATAAAAATCATACGGGTACCTTGCTTTTTCACCTATTTCGATATGCGGCTATTACCATCTCTTGGCATGGCCGGCATCTACTCTTTCCTTAAAGAGCGCGGGTATGATATCACCCAGGAAGATTTAAATGTGAGCGATTTCTGCCGTGACCACCGGCCGGCGCATCTTAAAAACCGAAAACTGCTGCTGGGGTTGCTTTCCTGCAAAAAACGCCTGGCCGATTATCTTGCCGGTAATAGCGATAGCGGGATCGACCACCTGGTTTCATCGTACTTGAGCGGCAGTGATTTAAACGGGGTAGATGTGCTGCTCTTGTCGGTGATGAGCGAAGATTCATGTTCGTCTGTTTTGGCGATGTTGATCGCCCGGTATTTTAAATTGAACTCTTCAGGAAAAATCGTTATCGCCGGGGGCGAGTGGTATCAGCGGGCCCATATCTATGATAATTTCGGGATTTATAATAGCCTGAAAGCGATCGATTACCACATTATGGGGCCGGGGGAGTTATCACTTGATATGCTGCTTCGTAAGATCCGCGGCGATTCGATCGACTTGAAAGATATCTCCGGTTTATCTTATTGCAATCGAGGTGAAATAATCAGAAACGAAGTCACGGCCCAGCCGGTTTTAGGGCAGGTTTCTTTTTACGGTTTGCCGATCGAGCGTTACCGTTGGAACGATTCTAAATTTTTTATTCAGCGCTCGCCGCAAATTTTTTCCGATAAAAGCATCCTTGTTTTACCGGTCAAAAATATTGTGGGCTGCCCCAATCGCTGTGCTTTTTGTGGAGGGGGGTCTACGCAGCGCTTGCTTTACCGCGAACCGTCTCAGGCGGTGAAAAACCTGGCTGATTTATCGCGAGAGTACAATACAAAATATTTCTTCTTCATGGATGACTTGATCAATGTTTCAAAGAGATTTATTACGGAATTTTGCGAAGAGATCATAAAGTCGAAGCTGGATATTTGTTGGTCGGCCTGCGCCAGCTTTCGCGGTTTAAACGATCCTCAGATATATAAATTGATGCGTAAGGCCGGGGCTTGCCGTTTGATTTTCGGCTTAGAAGCCGCCAGCCCCCGGTTGCTGGAAGCCATGAACAAAGATCTGGACTTGGACCAGGTGGCGCAAGGGCTAAGATGGTCTCATGAAGCTGATATCTGGACTGAGTTGGAGACTATCGTGGGGTTTCCGCACGAAAACCAGGAAGACGTTCTTCGCACTCTGCGGTTTTTGAATGCCAATCGCAGTTATATCGATGGGGTGTGGCTTAATGAATTTTTCCTCGACATGGGGAGCCCGATGTTCCGTAACCTTGGCGATTACGGTATTACTAATATTCGCAGAGACGACAGCCTGCGTGAAGTATTAAGGGAAAATGAGAAAAGGCATTATCTGTTCGACGAAGTGAACGGCTTATCTTGGAAAGATAAATCGGCTCAAGCTAAGCGTGCTTATGATCGCGTTGCATTGCAGAACCTGGCTAACGGAGCATCGACTAGTTTGGTGGCGGACGAGTTGAGCGTGATTTTTTATCTTTATTCTCATCTGTCCAATATTGCCGATATTAAAACGTATATGGCGGCATATCGGAATAAAAATTTACGATTTTTAATTTGGAAATCTTGTTTTTTTATCCAAAGTATGTTGATCCATCTGGTGCGCTGTTTGACTAAAAGATATTGATCGGCCTCCATGAAAAGAAAAAAGTTCAGTAAAATGCCGCGAGGTAAATAGTGACAAAACAACAGATCATCGATCGTTTACAATCGCCCGACCCTGCGGAATTATTTGCCCAAGCCGATCGTGTGCGCCGGCAATTCTGCGGCGACGGTGTATATCTGCGCGGGATCATCGAATTTTCTAATTACTGCAAGCGCAATTGTTGCTATTGCGGTTTACGTCAGGATAATTTAAAGATCACGCGTTACCGCCTAAGCGCGCCGGAGATCATTGATGCCGCTAAAACCGCGGATCGCTTGGGTTATGGTACGGTAGTTTTGCAATCGGGTGAGGATTTGGCTTATACGGTTTTTGAGTTATGCCGGATCATCGAAGCAATAAAAAAAGAGACGCGTTGCGTGGTGACGATGGCTGTGGGTGAATTATCCAGGGCCGATTATGCGGCATTGAAAGCCGCCGGGGCCGATCGTTATTTACTGAAGATCGAAACCTCAAACCCGAAGTTGTTTAAAAAAATAAAACCCGATTCGGATTTTAATGCGCGCCTGCAATGTTTGTATTGGTTAAAAGATCTGGGTTATGAGGTCGGCTCCGGAGTGATGGTGTGCCTTCCCGGCCAGACCTTGGACGATATGGCATCGGATATCCTGTTGTTTGAAGAACTTGCGCTCGACATGATCGGCATTGGACCGTTTATCCAGCATCCCAATACCCCGCTCGGTTCTTATTCCGGGGACAGCTACCATAATTCAAATAAAATTATGGTAGCTGTCCCCGGAATAGACTTGACCTTGCGCATGGTTGCTTTAACGCGTATCATTACAAAGAATACCAATATTCCCGCCACAACTGCGGTGGGGACGATTGACAAAGAAGGCCGCCAAAAAGCTCTGCAATGCGGCGCGAATATTATGATGCCCAATGCGACACCCGCGCAATACCGCAAATATTATGAGATTTATCCCGACAAGATCTGCATCGATGAAAAGCCATCCGATTGCCAGGGCTGTATCCAGGCAATGCTTGCTTCGATCGGCCGCCATGTAGCCGGCGGTAATGGAAATTCATTGAAAAAATCTGTTCGGTAGTGCTATAATCAATCTTTAATGTATAAAAAATTTTCGGTGATGATTGAAAAATTCGGGCTAAGGCGCCTGGCCCTATTCAACTCTTCCGGTAATATCCTCGGACGGGTAGTCGATATCATATCGCTTTTGCTGGCGTTGCGTATCGTCGGGGTAGATGCTTTTGGTGTCTATTCGCTTGCGGGCATTATCGGCATGGCTTGCGAGAATATTTTTTCTTTAGGTATTGATTCGGCATGTATACAGGATCGAAACCGCCCGGAAGATTATCTGGATACCGCATGGTGGATACAGTTTTTTCGCTCTCTGTTTATTGTTGCGGTTTTAATCATCTTTACGCCGGTATTGGGGCGCTTATTCAAGGCGCAAGCGCTTTTGATCTGTTTACCGATCCTTACCTTGAGCTTTTTATTTAACGGCTTATCGAATATCGGGATAACGGTATTTTACCGTGAACTCGATATTAAAAAAAAGTTCGCTTATATCCTTTGGACCAAGGTGATCGAAGCCATCGCCCGCGTATTATTTTGTTTGGCGATCGGCGGTTATCTGGGGCTTTTGTGGAGCCTGGTCTTTGCGGCATTTGTCCGGCTGGTATTTTCTTATATTTTATCTTCCTGGCGGCCGAGATTTAAATTTGATTTTTTGGTGGCGCGCCGTTTAGCCGGTTTTGGTAAGTGGGTAGCGCTTTCCGGCGTGGTCTGTTATTTTCTCGGGCAGATCGATAGTTTTTATGTGAGTGAATTTTTAGGCGTCATGGCGCTGGGGCTTTACCGCCTGGCCTTTAAAATATCCGATCTTTTCTCCGAAATCCTGTACTATGTGGTTTATGACCTCTTTTTTCCTTTGTTTTCCGCCTACGCGCGTTTTACACCCAAGGTGATCAGTGCCCAATACAGCAAGATCTTGAAATATTCCGTTACCTTCAGTTTTATCTTAAGCGGTGGGCTCTTTTTTGCGGTCGGCCCGGTCTTAAGTGATGCCCTGGGCGGCAAATGGTCACATGTCGTACCTTTAGCGAAGATCTTTGTTTTTACCCTGCCGGCGTTTATGTTGTCGAATTTATCCTTTGCGGTCTTGCGGGCTTTAGGCCACGCCCATAAGGTTGTTTATCTGCAGCTTGCTTCATTCGGGATCCTCGCGCTTTTGATCTATCCTTTTTCTGCGTTGTGGGGGTTAAATGGCGTAGCCGTTAGTTCGCTCTTAAGCGTTTTGATCACCATGCCGTTGATTTATTGGGTCACCGTTGCGGCGATACACTCGACCGAGGATATTCAGGTCCAGCTTGCCAATACTCTGTCACTAGTTAACGCCGACCGGCGTTAAAGGGTATGAGCATAGCCGTAACGACGAGAAAAAATATTTGAGGCGAGAGCACATAGACCTTTTTGTGGTAAAATCATAGGTATATGGATGGTGAACTGATTGTGTGTATCCCCGGCCCATGGAAAGACCGCGCTGATTTTTTAACTCTTCTTAATAATCATGAGCCTAAGGGCCGCTATCTTGGCGTGATCGGCATGCTGGTTGATGCTAAAGAGCGTGACCATGTGGTGATGGATTTTCGCCCATACGATGGCAACCTTGCCCACGCTTTTTATGTCGCCGGCCAGGGTAAACTCAACAATGCTCTTGTCGAGGAGCTCAATACGCATAAAAATTGCGTCTATCTGCATTTTTCTTGCGATGTGCAAACGCAGCGGATGCAGTTGATAAAATTTACTTCGCTTATCCGTGACCTGGGCGGTTATGCCATAAAAGTCGAACCGGCGGGGCCGGTAAACGAATGGGGCCCGTGGCTTTCCGGTTTACCGGCGCAAAATGTTGTATTCCTTTGCAATCTGGTCGTGATGTTGAGCCGGGATACTGATTATTATTTTTCCTGCGGTATGCGTTATTTCGGTTTGCCTGATGTTGAGATACCGGTTGAGATCGCGCCGGCAGATGTGATGGAGCTCTTGGGGCAGTTTAATTCCTGGCAGATCGATTCACGCCCGCACCTTGAGGACGGGTTGACTTACGGCGTTACTCCGGAAAGCCAATTTTATTATATCGAAGCCCACTCCGATCACCGCTATGGTGATCAAGCCGATTTCGCTAATCCTTGCGGCATCTGGCGGATGGTAAAACACTGATTGTGAAATTATGGTATGCTTATACAGTAATTGAGGAGGATAAATGAAAAAGATCTTTAGCCTTTTATTCTTGGCGATCGCGGCGAGCGGTTGTGTGATCGCGCCGATGGCATCTGCGGTAAAGCCGGGGACGATCGCGTATTTTAAAACCGCCCAGGCGATCACGATTGAAAACGCCGGTGAGGATGGATCTTCCCGGCGATGGACAAAACCGTTAGTAAATTCTCTTGCCCGGGAATTGAAAGCGAATGGTGCCCGGATAACCGGTAACGCCGCGACGGTCTTAAAGATAAAAGTAACGGATGTGAAGCAGGATTCATTTTATAGTTTGTCTACCAGCAAGTGTTCGTTTGATGTAAAAGTCGAGGCCGGTACGGGTTATACGGCGAATTTTTCGGTCAGCGATGTTTCCTGGAGTATGCAAAAATCCGCCAATGCGCTGGTTCGTAAAGCCGTCGTGGAGATATTAGAGGATAGGGGGATCGTTGAATACTTGCGGGGTAAAGAAAACTTAGTCAAAGACCAGATGGATGCATTAGAGAATAAATAACGCCGGAATGCCTAAATATATTTTAACCGTTACTTTAAATCCCGCCCTTGATCGTACTCTCGCGGTTAAGGCGTTATCTTTGGGCAGCGATATGCCATCAGGGGTAGGCTTTGTTATTGCCGGCGGCAAGGGGATCAACGTTGCCCGTGTCTTGACGCGTTTGGGCGATAAGGTATTGGCTTGCGGTTTATTGGGCGGCAACACCGGGCGCACGATCACAACTTTTTTGCAACGGGAAAAGATCCCGGCGGCGTTTTTACCGGTTGCCGCTACTACCCGCGTGCACACCACGATACACGAAGCATCACATGGCCGTATCACGCGTTTTTTGGAGCGCGGTTTGCCGGTAACGCAAAAAGAGTTTAAAGCGTTTAAAATCCACTACCAAGGCCTCTTGAAGAACGCTTCTTTTGTGGTTTTTTCCGGGAGCCTGCCGCCAGGCTTAAAAGATAATAGTTATTGCGAATTGATCGATATGGCTCATCGTAAGGGCATTGTCTGTGCGCTCGATACTTCCGGGCCGGCGTTACGTTTGGGCCTCAAGGCTAGGCCGGAGATCATTAAACCGAATTACGCAGAGCTGATCGCGCTTTTAGGGGAAAAAAGTGGTTTTGAGGCCGATGCGACGGTCTTTAGCCGCCTGAAGAAATATCATCCGCGCTATTGCCTGGTGACGTTGGGGGATAAGGGGGCTTTGGCCTCGGATTTTCATGAGGCGTTGCGGGTAAGCCACACCCCGATAAAAGGCAAAAATCATGTCGGTTGCGGCGATGCCTTTTTAGCCGGGTTTGTCAGCAGTTTGGCACACGGCAAAAATATTGAGGATTGTTCGCGTCATGCTTTAGCTTGTGCTACGGCCAATCTTTATGCGCCATATACCGGGGCGCTATGCTTGCGCGATATCCGGCGTTTAAGAGCGCATGTTATAATAAAGCGCATATGCCCAGGATAAAGCGGATCCGGAAAAAAGAAGAGTCCGATCACAAGGCTTGCCTTAAATGTCCGGCGATCTGCTGCAAAAGCCTGGCGATGACCATTCACCGCCCGAAAAATAAAAAAGATCTGGCGGATTTAAAGTGGCAGCTTCAATTTGACAGCGTACGGATCTATATCCGTGACCGGAAATGGTATTTGCTGGTCGATGGTAAGTGCTCTTATCTGGGTGCGGATGATAAGTGTACCTGCTATGAAACCCGTCCCAAGATCTGCCGCATGCACAATCCGCCGCACTGCGAATTTTTCGGCCGTTATTATGATCTGATGTTGACCACGCCTGAGGAATTGGAAGGGTATTACTACCCTAAATATTATGATCCGGGTAAAAAAGGAAAGTAAGCTTATTCTTGAGCGAAAGATCGAATCAAAAAATCTACTCCCGGTGATGGGGTTGCTTTTCATCGTTTTTCTTACCTTTTATCTCTATTCCTTTTCTTTTTCTGCCGGGTTTGTTTGGGATGATTATTCCTTGATCTGCAACAACCTTTATATCCAGAGTTTTTCCCATATTAAAGATATCTTTACTACCGACTGGGGGTCTGGTTCCGGGCTGCAGACATCCTTTTACCGGCCGCTTGCGATCGTTAGCTATATTTTCGATTATAAGCTGTGGGGCCTGCATGCCGGTGGGTATCATCTGGTCAATACCCTGTTGCACATTGTGGCGGTGCTTTTAGTTTTTTGGGTTGCGAAGCAAATCGCCGGTACCGCTGCGGCTTTTGCCGGCGCATTATTGTTTGCGGTGTTTCCCGGTAATGTCCAGACGGTCTGTTATCTGTCCAACCGCGCCGAGATATTTTCGGCGATATTTTTGCTCCTGTCCCTGGGCTTTTATATTTTATTTTATGAAAAAGAGAGGAAAGCCTATTTTGTTTTATCGGCATTTTTTATTTTCTTAGGGTTTCTGGCGAAAGAGAGCATCCTGGTATTTTTTGCGGTTGCGCTTTGTTATCACTTTTGCTATTTACGGAAAATTAAACTTTTGCCGTCGTTGCTTTTGCTGATGATCGTCTTTTTGTATATGGCGGTTCACGCCATGATCTTTCATAGCCAAGTGCTGCCGTTTTCGGTCCTGCCGCAATACGAGGTCCCGTTACGGTTAATGCTTTCTCCGGCTTCATTTTTAGGTTACTTAAAGATGATTTTTTGGCCTCTTGGCCTTCATGCCGAGTATATGGATTATCCGCACGGTTGGGATGATTGGCGGGTCGGCTGCGGTGTTTTTTTGCTGGCGCTTTTGGTCACGGTGATCTTTTTGATCCGTCGCCGTAACAAAACCGTTGCCTTTACCTTAAGCTGGTTTGTCGTCGCTTTATTGCCCTATACCGGCCTTTATCCGCTGGCGTTTTATAAATCCGACCACTATATATATTTCCCGGTGATCGGGTTCTTTATCGCCTGCGGTATTCTCTTCGCCTGGCTTTATGAGCGTTATCGGCGCTTAGCGTTTTCCATCTTAGCCATGGTTGTGATCTTTTACTCGGTTTTAACCATCCGGCAAAACAGCTACTGGCTGGATGCGGTGAAATTTTACAAAACCACCCTGCAATATTCCCCATATTCCAAGCGTTTGCGGATTATGCTGGGTAGAGAGTATTTAAACCGTAATCAATTTGATCTTTCGGTGAAGGCCTTCGAAGGGCTGATCAATATTTTTCCTGATTCTTTTGATGGATATTATGAGCTGGGTTTTGCTTACGCGATCAATGGCCAGCGTGCGCCGGCCGTAGCCTTGCTGGAAAAGGCTTTGCAATTTCATGATGGGGAGTGCTCGAGCTACCTTAATGTCGGTTGTCTTTTCCAGTCGTGGGGTTACCGTAAAGATGCAGAACAATCTTTCCGGGAGGCGTTACGCATTAAGCCGGATAATCCGACCGCCAAACTCAAACTCTCCGCGCTCGGTGATCTCAACCCCATAAACCCCGGAAAAGTGATAAAATAATCGTTTAAAAGGAGAAAGATCAATGGAAGAAAAATTTCGAGAAGATCTATTGAGGGATGAACGTATCCAGTGGTCTGGCCAACCGGAAACATCGGTTATCTTTTCCCCGGCAGATATATTTTTAGTTCCGTTTTCTCTTCTGTGGGGAGGGTTTGCTATATTTTGGGAGATAAGCGCATTGTGTATTGGGAGTAAATCAAGTCCAGGTTCATCGGTAGTTTTTCCTTTATTCGGTATACCTTTTGTGTTGATAGGGTTATATTTTATTTTTGGCCGGTTTTTATTGAAGAACTTTAAAAAGAAAAAGACTTATTATGCGATAACCGATAAAAGGGTCATTGTGCTGACGGAGATGATGGGCAGAAATGTCCAGGCGGCATTTATTGATCAGATTCCAAGCGTTAATAAGTCGATCCGGGCAAATGGTATCGGGACAATCCGCTTTGGCAGTTCGAATATGATGTTGTCGATGTATGGAAATACCGGAATGGAACTTTTCGGCGCGGCTTACGGCCAGGACGTGCCGGTGTTTTATGATATCAAAGAGGCAAATAAAGTATATAACCTTGTTATGGAATTAAGGACAAAATAAATTGTTCGGTGGTAGGGGCATGATTTATCATGCCCGTTAATGTTCCGGAGTAGGGGCGGGGCATGCCCCGCCCGTGAATGGTGCAATGTATGACATCTGAGGCGAGCACGACAGTTCGGCTCGCAAGTGCGAAGCCCTCCCCGCAAGGGTGGTGATCCCAGCGGGCGAACGGCCGTTCGCCCCTACGCGATCCCGCCAAAATTTTACAAAACTATCCAGGTACTCCATGCTGATTTTTACTACCTATAGATAGTATTGCAAAAGAAGCGCAAGCGCGACAGTGAACTTGAGCGCTGACTGTTTACTAGTTATAACTAGTATTGCAAAAATGGGGAAAATGTGACCCTCTTGCTTCAGAGGAGGGGAATGAGGCCTGAGATGCCACACATCCCTGCTACGGGGCAGGTCTTGCGCCTGCCTTTTATTTGGATTTAAGTGTGCAGGTAAAGTGATATAATTATTTATTAATATTTACAAGGAGGGAAACGATGAGGATGATTGTATTTTGTTTATTTGCTTTAGCGTTGAGCGGGTGCGGTTGCCCTTATACAGAAAAAGATGTGTCTGTACCGGATTTTTTGCAAAAGGCAGTTTTAGTGATGGAGCAGGATGAATATGCAGCTACAGGCAATGACCCTGAGTGCTGTACGGGTATCTGGAGTCCGTTAAAGGCCCTTGGCGTGATAAATAACGAAATCATCGAGAGGTCAACGATTGCGAACACAACTGTAGGGCGGGAATATTTTGAGCACCAGGGCCGCAAGGTAGAGCTCTTGCCCAAAGGAAAACGTTTTAGCGTGGTGCGCATCATCGCGAAAACCAAGCACGGTATTGAGGCTGTCGACTCCGGCCCTGGCCCGATAGATTATCTTGTTTTAAAGGATGAAGCGGGTGTCTTCTATAAGCTTGCGATTGTGAGCTTAGGCACGAATAAGGGCGAGCCCTATATGGCGTATTATATTAACGGCGTGCGCCAGGGATTTTTAGACGTAGATTTAGGCAAACAATTGCGTGCAAAATAGAGTGAAAAGGAGGGCAAGGTATGTCCGGTAAATTAACCGCGGTTATCGCTGTTTTGATACTCTTGATTATTTTTGTGATGCAAAACTATGAGCCGGTACGAATAAAATTTTTGATCTGGTCGTTTAGGGGTAGTTCGGCGGTGACGGTTTTTATAAGTTTGATGATTGGTTTTTTGATCGGTTTGCTGGTGCGTAAAAAATAGCATGAACAGTTGTAAACCGGGCGCAGGCAAGCAGCGCCCCTGCGCCATACTGCCGCCAAATATTCTAATTGCCTTAAATAAACCTGAAGCGTATAATTGTTTTTCGTCTAGGACGAAAAACATTGCTGCGAAGCTAAGAGCGTAAGCGAGAGCGTAGCAGAATTAGGAGTTTTTATGAAGCAATTTACGGCAATTGTTTTGGCGGCGGGTAAGGGTGTACGGATGAAATCGCCGGTGCCTAAGGTCTTGAACCGCTTAGGCGGCAAGCCGCTCATTTATTATGTTTTAAAAGAAGTGGCTTCGCTCAAAAATGTAAAACAGATCATTGTCGTTGTCGGGTATAAAGCCGAGGAAGTAAAGCGGTATGTCTTAAAGCACTTTCCTGGCGTGGAATTTGCCATCCAACGCAATCAATTGGGTACGGGCCATGCGGTCAGTTCCGCGATCGATAAGGTAAGACACCCCAATACGCTAATCCTTTGCGGTGATGCGCCCTTGATCACCGCCGGGACGATCACTTCGTTTATCGATAATTATTTTGACAAAAAAGCGCACCTTTCGCTTTTAAGCTCCTATTTGGAAAATAAGTATAACATGGGGGTCGTGATGCGTGATGGCTTAGGCAACCCCAAAGCGATCTGCGAAGTCATCAACCTTAAGTCGCGTAACCCTATGGAAGAGGTAAATAGCGGCGTCTACGCGGTCAATACCCGGGTTTTAGCCGATAACCTGGCCCAGGTGAAAAAAGACCCGATCAAAGGTGAATATTTTTTGACCGACATCGTAGGCTTATCGTATAGCCAGAGCAAGCGGGTCACGGCAATGGTCGTCGACAGTGAGGAGATCTTAGGGGTAAACAGCCCGGTCGAGCTCTGCGGTGCTTACAATGTATTGCGCCGGCGTATCATCAACCACCATTTAAATAATGGTGTCAAGGTGATCGACCCAGCAACGGCTTTTATCGAAGAAGATGTCACGATCGGTAAAAATAGTATAATTTACCCCTTTACTTTTATAGAGAAGCATGTTACAATTGGCTCCAATTGTTCCCTGGGGCCATTCCTGCGTTTGCGCGAGGGTACTATATTGGAAGATAATACCCGCGTGGGAAATTTTGTCGAGATCAACCGTTCTACCCTGGCCACGGGGGTTACAATGAAGCATTTTGGTTATTTAGGGGATAGCGCCGTAGGGGCTAATGCCAATATCGGCGCCGGTGCGGTAGTCGCTAATTACGACGGTAAGAATAAGAACAAAACCGTGATCGGGGCGGGAAGTTTTATTGGTTGCGATGCGGTTTTGGTTGCCCCGGTCAAGATCGGGAAAAAAGCGTTAGTCGGGGCCGGTAGTGTAGTCACCAGGGATGTTGCGGAAAAAACAGTAGTAGTAGGCGTTCCGGCGCGAGCGCTGAGAAAACGCAAATAACTTATATATAGGAAGAAGATGGATAAATTAATTGCATTCAGCGGTACAGGGCACCCGGCGTTAGCCAAGGCGATCTGCAAACATCTTGATCTTGAGTTGGGTGAGTCGACGGTAATACGCTTTAGCGATGGCGAAACACGCGTGAAGATCGTGGATAATGTGCGCGGGAAAGATGTATTTGTGATCCAGCCTACTTGCCCGCCGGCTAATGAGAATATTATGGAGCTTTTGATCATGATCGATGCTTTAAAGCGCGCATCGGCATCGCGGATCACGGCGGTAATACCTTATTTTGGTTACGCACGGCAAGACCGTAAAGATCAGCCGCGGGTTCCGATCACGGCGAAGCTGGTGGCAAACCTGCTTACCGTTGCCGGTACGAACCGGGTTTTAACGATGGATCTGCACGCCGGCCAGATACAGGGATTTTTTGATATTCCGCTGGATAATTTATATGCGATCGAAGTCTTTGTCGATTATTTTGAAAAGAAAAAAATGACTAATCTGACGATTGTTTCTCCCGACGTCGGCGGTATCAAGATGGCGCGTGCTTATGCTAAGCGCTTCCATGCCGGCCTTGCGATTGTGGATAAGCGCCGTAACAGCCCGGAAGAGACCGAGGTTATGCATATCTTAGGCGAAGTAAAGGGTAAGAACGTTTTACTTGTTGATGATATTATCGCGACCGGCAGCTCTTTAGTCGAGGCTGCGCATGCTTTGCGGCAAGCCGGAGCGCAGAAGATCTTTGCGGCGATCACCCATGGTGTTTTGTCGGCTAACGCGGTAGAAAAGATCAGCAATTCCGAGATCGATACTTTAGTGATCACCGATTCAATTCCTCTGGCAGAGGAAAAAAAGTCTCAAAAAATAAAGGTAGTTTCAGTGGATGAATTGTTTGCAGAGGCAATCAAGCGGATCCATTTTGAAAAATCTATTAGTGTATTATTTGATGGAGTAGGAAGGTGAAAATATGGAAAGATTAAAAATCGAAGCAAGTTTACGCGAAGGTATCGGTAAGGAAAAGGCCAAGAAGGTCCGCTTTGCAGGTGAAGTGCCGGGTATCATCTACGGTAAGGATACCAACATACCTGTCAAGGTGGCGGCGCCGGCGCTTAAGGCGTTGCGCACGACCAATTTTTCCGAGAGTACGATCATCGATATGACGATTGTCGGCGGGAAAAAAGAGGAACAGGCCCATGTTTTGGTCAAGGATGTGCAATATAATCCCGTGACGGACCAGGTCATGCATTTGGATTTCATGAAGGTCTCGCTTGACCAGAAGATCCGTGTTCATGTTCCTGTATCTTGTAAGGGCGAAGCTAAGGGTGTCAAAGAAGGCGGTATCTTAGAGCAGATCCTTTGGGAAGTTGAAGTCGAGGGTTTGCCTTTGGATATTCCTGAAAAGATCGAGGTCGACGTAAGCGAGCTTATCGTAGGCCGTTCGATCCACGTTGGTGAGGTTAAAGTCTCCGACAAGGTACGCCTTATGACCTCTATCGATAAAACGGTAGTTACGGTGGTCAGCCATATCGAAGAGGCGGCTGAAGCCGCAGCCGGAGCTGAAGGCGCTGCGCCTCAAGAGCCGGAAGTGATCAGAGAGAAGAAGGAAGAGGCTGGTGCTGAAGGCGAAGCCGCCGCTGGCGATAAGAAAGCAGCAGCTAAGCCGGCCGCAGGAGACAAGCCGGCAGCCGGAGCTAAGCCGGCAGCCGCCGCTAAACCGGCAGCGAAAGATAAGAAGTAGCATTTTTCACGCGTGAAGATAATATTCGGCCTGGGAAATCCGGGGCAGAAATATGCGATGACGCGGCACAATGCGGGGTTTATGGTAGTGTCGCGTGTGGCGGAAAATTGTAACGGACGGTTTAAATCGAGTTTTTTCTTAAGCGCCTCGCTGTGCGAGGTAGAGATAGATAATAAGCACGCTCTTTTAGTAAAGCAATCCGCTTATATGAACAACGCCGGAGTGGTTGTGAAAAAGGTGTTGGGACGGTTTAAAGCGGATATTTCCAGTGTCATGGTGGTGCATGATGATGTCGATCTGCCGCTGGGTGCGCTTCGCTTTCGCCGCAGCGGTTCGGCGGGCGGACAGCGCGGAATGATGTCGATCATTGATACCTTGAATACGCAGGATTTGAGCCGTTTGCGTGTCGGTGTCGGCCGGCCTCAAGGGGCAACTGATACTGCAGATTATGTTTTAAATGAGTTTGACCGTAACGAGCTTGAAGTGGCGCAAAAGGCAATATCGCTGGCAGCGCAGGCGTGTGAAGATTGGGTAAAGCTTGGCGGGGAGTATGTGATGACATATTACAACCGCCAACTAGTTTAGTGATAAGGAGATTTAAATATGCAGGGATTATACGAAAGCATGGTTATATTGAAAACCGATATAACCGAAGAGCAGAAGACCGAAGTTTTTAATAAGATCACCAAAAAGATCGAGGAAGTGCAAGGCGTGGTTAAGGCGTCAAAAGTCTGGGCCAGCCAGAGAGCCTTTTCTTTCCCTTTGGTCAGCCGTGGTGCCGAGAAAAAAAGGCATGCCAGCGGTTGTTATTGGTTGGTAGAGTTTACGATCGAGAGCGATAAGCTCGCCGAACTTAAAGAGGCTTTACGTTTGGATGAACGAGTTTTACGCAGTACCCTTCTAAGGCGCAAAGAAGTTAAAGCTGCGGCTTAAGGGATTGTTGGGGTTTTTGCATGGTTTATTTAAATCGAGTATTTTTGGTGGGTAATTTGACTAAGGACCCGGAGTTGCGTTATACTCCGCAGGGGACCGCCGTCACGACCTTAAGGCTTGCTTCGAATAATTCTTTTAAAGATAAGAGCGGGCAAGTGCAAAAAGATACATGCTTCATCAACGTTATTGTTTGGGCGCAGGCAGCAGAAGCGTGCAACCAATATTTGAAGAAAGGTAGTTCGGTTTTTGTGGAAGGTACTCTGCAGAGCCGTTCATGGCAGGACCAGGAAGGAAAAAACCGTACGACGATCGAGGTGCGCGCGGCGCGGGTGCAATTTATGCCCAAAGCGCAAGGCGCGGATAGCAAACAGGCAGATTCAGGTGTGGAGCCGCAAGAGGTTGTTAACCTTAGTGATGGCGGCGAGAGCGCCGATATAATTTAAGCGAGGAAGGTAGCAAATATGAATTACGAGAACACAAGGGCCCCTAAAGAATCGAGGTTTAAAAAAAGTTGTATTTTTTGTAAACGCCCGGAAAATTTCGATATTGATTACAAGAATATCGAACTTTTATCGCGCTATGTTTCCGGCAAGGGAAAGGTCGCGTCAAGGCGCATGAGCGGAAATTGCGCTAAGCACCAGCGTAAGCTTGTTTGTGAGATCAAGCGTGCGCGTTATCTGGCTTTACTTGCTTACGCCGGGACAAGGGGATAAGCCATGGAAGTCATTTTACTTAAAAATGTTCTTAAGCTGGGTGAGTTGGGGAAAGTAGTCAAGGTGAAAGCCGGTTATGCCCGCAATTATCTGATCCCGCAAGGCTTTGCGATCGTCAATAGCGATGAGAATCTTAAAAAGTTTGAAGTATTCAAGAAACGCCAGGCTAAATTAGTCGCGGCGCAAAAAGAGAAATTTATCGAGCTCAAGAAGAAGATCGATATTATTTCGATCACTCTTTCAGCCGAGGTCAAGGAAGAAGAAGAGATCTACGGATCGATCGGCGAAGCCCAGATCCTTAAAGCCTTGAAAGAAGAAGGCGTGGAATTGGAAAAAGGTTCGATTCTCTTAAGCGAGCCGTTAAAGAAGCTTGGCGTTTATGACATTAAGGTCGGGTTGTGTCAGGATGTCGAGGCTGCGTTTAAGGTCTGGATCGTAAAGAAGTAAATTTCTAATTTCTCGATGAGGGGGTAATATGGGCGTGAGCGATACTTCCCAACAATTAGATAAAGTCCCCCCGCAGAATTTAGAGGCAGAAATGGCGGTTTTGGGGGCCATGCTGCTGGAAGAATCGCTGATTCCGGAGATCCAGGAAGCGATTGACGCTGATTCCTTCTATAAAGATGAGCATAAAATACTTTTTGAAAGTATTATCTCACTCTTTGATTCCCGCAAAAAAGTCGATATCCTTACCGTTTCCGAAGATTTAACCTGTAAAAAATGTTTAGAAAGGATCGGCGGCGCGTCATACTTGACCACCCTTTCTGACTTTGTGCCGACTGCGGCAAACGCCGTACACTATGCCCGCATTGTGAAAGAAAAGTATATTTTGCGTTCGCTTTTGTCCAGTGCCACGGCAGTTGCCGGAATGGTCTACCGCGGCGAGGAAGATGCCGGTACGATTTTAGACAAAGCCGAAAAAATAATTTTTGAGATCAGCGACCGTCGCCTTGAATCCGGTTATGTACATATTAAGGATATTATCAAGGATGGGATCGAATTGATCGAGTCGTTGTATCACAAGAAATCTCACGTTACCGGGGTGCCTACCGGTTTAATCGACTTCGACCGTAAGACCGCAGGGTTACAAAAGGGTGACCTGGTGATCGTGGCTGGGCGTCCGTCGATGGGGAAAAGTGCTTTTGCGATCTCGATCGCCGAGCATGTGGCGGTTGAAGAAAAAGTTCCGGTTGCGTTATTCAGTTTGGAAATGTCTAAGGAACAATTAATGCAGCGTTTTTTATGTTCCCAGGCTCAGGTCGATATTCACAGTGTGCGTACTGGATTTTTACAGCCATCACAATGGCCGCAATTAACCGCGGCCGCGGGGCGCCTTTCTGAGGCGCCGATCTATATTGACGATACTCCGGCGATCACGATTTTTGAATTACGCGCTAAGGCGAGAAGGCTTAAGGCGCACCACAACATCGAACTTTTGGTCGTTGATTATTTACAGCTTATTCGCGGCACGTCGCGCAATGACAGCCGTCAGCAGGAAATATCCGATATCTCACAATCCTTAAAAGCTTTAGCTAAAGAATTAAATATTCCGGTTATCGCGGTAAGCCAGCTTTCCCGTGCGGTCGAGTCGCGTGACGGTAACCGCCCAAAATTATCGGATCTGCGTGAATCCGGCGCGATCGAGCAGGATGCCGACGTAGTGGTGCTCCTTTTCCGCGAAGAGTACTATAAGCAGAGCGAAGAGAACCGCGGCTTAGCTGAAGCGATCATCGCTAAGCAGCGTAATGGCCCGGTCGGCAGTGTTACCGTGACCTTCTTGTCTGAATATGCCAAATTTGTCAACTCGGCAGTTCAGCGCCCCGAGCAATAAACTCCTATTTATCAACGGCGGTTTTGGAACTTTTATCTCTTTTGTCTTGTCTAAATTATTAATGGGATTATTAAGAAATTTATCTTTATTTATTGGTAGTTTTGCCGTTGACTTTATATATGTGCAGGTTATAATAATACGCAATATGCGTCTCCTTAAATATCTTATAATTTTTACCGCGTGCTTCTTTCTTGCCGGCCGTGTATTCGCTGAGGACAAAGTAGCGAAGATCGAGATCAAAGGCAACCATATCGTTAGTGATTCAAAAATTATTTCCAAGATCAAAATCCGCGCGGGAGAGCCTGCTAACGAAAATATTATTAACTTAGATGTTAAAGAGCTTTACGCTACCGGTTTTTTCGAGACGGTAAATATTGAGCGTTCGAAATCTGCCGACGGGGTAGTGCTTACATTTGAGCTGAAGGAAAAGCCTGTTTTGAGGGAAGTTATTATCCAAGGTAATAAAAAGTTGAGGAAGAAGCACATCGAAGAGGCTATTCCGGATATTAAGGCCGGTTTATTTATTGATGATTATAAAATGGAAGAAGCTCAGCGTAAGGTCAAAGATTATTATGTGCAGAAGGGTTATACCAAGGCAGAAGTCAGCCATGAGTTGGTGATGAACCCCGATGGCAGCGCGAAGCTAATATTCAAGATCGTAGAAAATGCTGTAGTGCACATCAAGGCGATACATATCGAAGGAAACAATACTTTTCCTTATAAGCGTATTATTCAAGTCATAAAGACTCATCCTGCCTGGACGTTTAACCGGACTATATATAAGGAAGATGCGCTTAATGAAGACCAAAAGCGCCTTGCGGATTTTTATCGCCTTCAGGGGTTTAACGCGGTTGAGGTCAATATTTCCCATGAGTTACGTCCGGATGGGGTCCATGTTTTTATCAAAATAAAAGAAGGTTTCCGTTCTTATGTCGGTGAAGTAAGCTTTTTGGGCAACAAAGATGTTCTTACCTCGCAGCTGGAAAAAGTAATGGAGCTTAAGAGCGGTAAAGTTTATAGCGAATATGCTTCTTACGAAGAAGTTTCCCGCCTGCGTGATGTATATATGGATAATGGGTATATCTTTGCCCGCATCGACAGCGAGCCTTCATTTAACCCGAAGACACAAAAGGTCGATCTTACTTACAAAATCGTTGAAAATGAGGTGGCTTATGTTAACGAGATCCTTATACGCGGCAATGTTAAGACTAAAGACAAAGTCATTCGCCGTGAGTTGCGTGTTTATCCCGGTGATCGCTATGACGGCAAGAAGATAAAACGTTCCAAGGAACGGTTGGAAAACCTTGATTATTTTAAAGATGTTAAATTTGACACCGTGCCTAAGCCGGAAAAAGACCAGGTTGATTTAACGCTGGATGTTGCCGAGAATAAAACCGGTTATTTCAGCTTCGGTGGTGGATATAGTTCGGTTGATTCGGTTATGGGGTTTATTGAACTGCGTCAGCGTAATTTCGATTTTGCCAATTGGAATACTTTTACCGGCGCTGGTCAAGACGTGACGATCAATGCGTCGATTGGTTCAAAATCGAATAATTACGGTTTAAATTTTCTTAATCCTTATATTTTTGATTGGCCGTACTCATTTGGGTTTAATATTTATGACCGCGGGCATAAGCGTGATGATGATAATGGTTATTATTATCAGAGTTCAGATCTGGGCGCAATGGTCAGCGTTGGCCATGAGTTTAATGAGCATGTATCAGCTTCGGTATCGTATGGTGCGGATTCTACTAAGATCAGCGATGTTGATACCACAGAGAGCCAGGCAATACTGGAGGCTCTAGGCACTACGACATTATTTAATATGGGGCTGGGTACATTTTATGATACACGCGATAATATTATAAATCCTAACCGTGGTATTTTTATTTCTAATATGGTTAATGTCTACGGCGGGCCGTTTGGCGGCGATTATAGCTTTGTGAAGGATTATGCCGGTGTAAATTATTATATTCCTTTTGCGCATAAATCGGTGCTTGGGCTTAAATTTAATGCCGGAATTGAGACTCCTTACAATCATTCTCGTAATGTTCCTTTGTTTGAGCGCTATTATGCCGGCGGCGCTACCACGATCCGTGGGTATAAAGAACGCATGGTAGATCCGGTTGATCCTGCTACCGGTGAACCGCTCGGAGGCGATTCCATTGTTTTAGCCGGGGTAGAGTATATCTATCCTTTTTTTGATTTTGTAAAAGGTGTGGTTTTCTTTGATTCCGGTAATGTTTGGGCTAAACCAGGTGATATATTCAGTACCAGTCTTCTTAGGAGCGTAGGTTTGGGGTTAAGGGTAAAAACCCCGATTGGCCCGATAAGTGTCGATTATGGTTTCCCTTTAGATGTTGAACCAGGCTCGCAGCATGTGGGTCATGGGCGTTTTGATTTTAACGTAAGTAGAGGATTTTAAAACAAGGAGGTTTTGTGATGAGAAAGGTGTTTTATGTTTTTGTGGCTTTGGGATTTGCGTGTGCGTTGTCGTTGACAAGTTTCGCCAAGGATATGAAGGTTGCTTACGTTGATGTATTCAAAGTTTTTCAGGATTACAAAAAAACCCAGGATTACGAAAAGGATTTGGACGGCAAGAAAAATCGGGAAGAGGCGCGCTTAAAGGATAAGGAAGCAAGTATCAAGAAGATGCAAGAAGGCCTTGATTTGTTAAAAGACGATCAGAAAGAAAAGACGAGAGATACGATCAACAAAGAAGCGCTTGAATTGGATAAGGATTTACGGCAGGTTTCCAGCGATTTACAGAAAGAACGCGCAACCAGGATGCAAGAGCTGGTAACCGATGTAGATAAGATCGTTGCCGAATATGCGAAGAAAAATGGTTTTGATCTGATCATGAACAAGACTGCAGTACTTTTTGGCGATCAAACCATGGATATTACTGCGGATATTCTTTCAATTGCTAACCAACGTTACTCAGGTTCGTCGAGAAAGTAATTTTTTGAGGAATTGATGCGCGTTACCCTTGAAGAGATTGCCAGGCTCATTGGTGCTAAAAGCACCGGTGAGTCTGGCCTTATTATTACCGGCCTTTCCGGCATTAAAGAGGCTAAGCCGGGTGATATTACTTTTTTGGCTAATCTTAAATATGCCGCGCTGGCTAATTTAACGCAAGCCTCAGCGATTATCGTTCCGGAGAATTTTGATGCTCCCGGCAAAACTTTGCTTAAGGTGAGCAATCCGTCTCTTGCTTTTTCCAAGGTCGCGCAAACTTTTACGGGTGCAGATATTAAGCACCCTCAAGGCGTGCACCCTGCCGCGGTGATCGCTAAAAGTGCGCGGCTGGCGGAAAATGTAAGCGTCGGCGCTTGTGCCGTTATTGAAGATAATGTTACGATCGGCAAAAATACGATTATTTATCCTAATGTCTTTATTGGTGCAAATAGCAAAATCGGTGAAAATTCCCTTATCTACTCCAATGTTTCTTTGCGTGAAAACATTGAGGTAGGCAACCGTGTGATCATCCATTGCGGATCGGTTGTCGGCAGCGACGGGTTTGGGTTTATTACGATTGATGGTAAGCATGAAAAAGTTCCGCAAACCGGCATGGTGGTGATCGGCGATGACGTTGAGGTCGGTGCCTGCGTAACGATTGATCGTGCGCGGTTTGGCAAAACGATAATCGGTGCCGGGACGAAGATCGATAACCTGGTGCAGATCGCACATAACGTTTTGATCGGGAAAAACTGTATTATCGTAGCCCAGGTGGGAATCGCCGGCAGTGCTACCCTTGGTGATAATGTGACGATTGCCGGACAATCCGGTGTCGTGGGCCATATTACGATCGGCAACAATGTGATTGTAGGCGGAAAGTCCGGCGTATCGAAAAGTATTCCCGATAATACAGCGGTTTTTGGTTCACCCGCCAAGCCTTTAGCTGAGGCAAAGCGTTTAAATGCCTGCATGGGGCGTTTGCCGGATCTATATAAAAGGGTGGAAGAGCTTGAGTCAAAGATAAAAGAGCTCGAGGATAAGGGGTAAGAATGGATAAACAAAATACACTTGGCAGTAAAGTTTCTTTTGAGGGCGTGGGTTTACATAGCGGCACATCGGCAAAGGTGGAGGTTTCTTCGTTGCCGGTCAACAGCGGGATTGTTTTTGAACGCAAAGATATTGCGAGCGCGCCATTTAAGGCATCGCTTGGCGCTGTCTTGAAATCTGAAAAATTTTTACGCCGCACCTGCATTGGTACCGAAGCGGCCTATATTCAAACCGTAGAGCATTTGATGGCGGCTTTGTATCTGTCCGGTATTGATAACGCCAAGGTCGATGTTTGGGGTGAGGAGATACCCGGGATGGATGGGAGCGCAAAGAAGTTTTTTGATGATTTTGTTGCGGCTGGTATTGTGGAGCAGGATGCGCCGCGTAAATATATTTACGTTAAAGAGCCGCTTTTTATCGAGACGGGTACGCGTTTTATTATGGCGCTGCCTTCGGATAGCTTACGAATATCTTATACCCTGCAATACGATAATCCGATCATCGGTACATCGTGTTTTACCGCTGCCGTTAATCGGGGTGCAAGCAATGCGTCTTTGGACAAGATCTACGAGGCCCGTACTTTTTGCCTGGAAGAAGAAGCGAAGAGGCTTTTGGAATCGGGTATGGGTAAGGGGTCGAATTACGATAACACCCTGGTTGTTTCTAACAGCGGGGTTGTGAAAAACAAATTACGCTGTGACAATGAATTTGCTAAGCATAAGGTTCTAGATTTGATTGGTGACCTATATTTGGCCGGTTCGGTAAAGGCAAGTATAATAGCGGTAAAAAGCGGCCATACTGCAACTATACAATTATTAGGAAAAATTATGAGCACACAAGAGACTGTCCCGGAAGGCAAAGTGTTGCAAGTTGAAGATATCATGAAGATACTTCCGCATCGCCACCCGTTTCTGCTGGTTGATCGGATTACCCATCTGGAAAAGGGTAAAAAGGCTACCGGTATTAAAGGCGTGACGATGAATGAGCATTTTTTTCAAGGGCATTTTCCGGGCCGTCCGGTGATGCCGGGAGTCTTGATCGTGGAGGCGATGGCGCAGGTTGCCGGGGTAGTAATGCTTTCCTGTGATGAGCATAGAGGCAAGCTTGCTTTTTTTATGGCGATCAATAATGCGAAATTTCGTAAACCCGTAGTGCCGGGCGATCAATTACGTTTTGAAGTAGAGGTGATCAAAGCACGTTCTAAAACCGGGATAGTCGCCGGTAAAGCTTTTGTAGCCGACGATGTGGTAGCGGAGGGCGAACTTATGTTCGCTTTTGTTGAATAATTTTGTTGCCGGTATATTTTTTGATATAATTATACACCCATGAAAAAAGAAATAGATCAATCGGCGATTATCGGTAAAAGTGCCATAATCGGTAAAAATGTTAAAATCGGCCCCTTTGCGGTCATTGCCGACAATGTAAAGATCGGCGATGATACAGTAATCGATGCCGGCGCGCAGATATTGGAATATACCACTATCGGTAAAAACTGCCATATTTTTTCTTACGCGGTGATAGGCAGTATTTCGCAGGATTTGAAATATAAGGATTGCCGCAGCCATGTAGTTATCGGCGATAACAATACGATTCGCGAATTTGTGACGATCAACCGCGGTACAGATTGCGACTCTACTACAAAAATCGGTAATGATAACCATATTATGGCATATTCGCACGTGGCGCATGATTGTTTGATCGGTGATCATAATATTTTAGCAAATTGCGCAACATTGGCCGGGCATGTCACGATTGAGGACCATGTGGTGATGGGGGGCTTATCGGCGGTACACCAATTTTGTCGTGTTGGGGCATTGGCGATCATCGGCGGCTGCACCAAGGTCGTTCAGGATGTTCCGCCTTATTCGATGTGCGATGGCCATCCGGCCGAGGTCCGCGGCATTAACCTGGTAGGTTTGCGCCGAGCTGGTTACAAACAGGAGGCAGTGAGCCTGCTTAAGAAAGCTTATAAAATCGTATTTTTTGATAATCATCCTTTTGATAAAGCAAAAGATCTGGTGGTAAAAAATGTTACTAAGTCGAAAGAAGTCTTACGCTTACTGGATTTTATCTCTTCGTCAAAACGCGGGATAACCCGTTAACTGATTATGAAGATAGGTGTAATTGCCGGAAATCGTATGTTGCCGGTTGAACTCGCGCGCGGGATAAAGCAGAAAGACCGTGGCCGCGAGGTCGTGGCTATATGCTTTAAGGGCGAGACGTCCCGGAGCATTTTGGATTATTGCGATAAAGCTTACTGGATCTATCCCGGGCAATTAGCACGCCTTCGTGCGATTATTAAAGAAGAGAATATAAAACAATGCGTGATGGCCGGACAGATCAGCCCATGGCGGATCTTCTATCCTCGTTATTGGGATGCGGAGCTTAGCGAATTGATTAAAAATAATAAAGATTTCCGTCCGCATGCGATCTTTACTTCGATCATCAACCATATTCAGCAGGATGGTGTTGAGTTTATTGATTCGACACTTTACTTAAATGAAGCCATGGCGACGAAAGGCTTGATGAACTCCATACCTTTAAATGAGAAAACCGTGCGGGATGTTGACTATGGCGTTTCGATTATCAAGCGTTTTGTTGAGCTTGATGTAGGCCAAACCATTGCGGTAAAAGAGTGTGCGGTTGTGGCGGCGGAAGCCTTGGAGGGTACGGATAATACGATAAAGCGTGCGGGCAAGCTCGCCGGTAAAGGGGTTACGGTCATAAAATTCAGTAAATCCAACCAGGACCTGCGTTTTGATGTACCGGTTGTCGGGATAAAAACGCTTAAAGTTTTACAGCGCATACAAGCATCTGCCTTGGCGATCGAAGACGACCAGGTAATAATCCTGGAAAAAGATAAATTTCTTTCTCTTGCGGATAAGTGGCGTATTTCGATCGTAGGTATTGTTAACGGTTAAATGCCGTGATAAAAATATTTGCCGTCTCCATCTTATTCTTTTTTGCCGCTATTGGTTTATTTCCTGCCGACACTACTCTTGACCAGGCCGCAGCTTTCAAGGAGAGTTTTTATTATTCTGATGCGATAAATAAATTTTCTACTGAAAATGTTAATGTTTTACCGATTGATCAAAAACGATTTTTAGCCAGGCTTTATTTTCTTAACGGCGATGATAAAAAAGCATTGGAGACCTTTTCTGTCCTTGAGGCGCCGATTTGGCAAGACCTGGATTATAAGGGCTTGTGCTATGAAGCCTTAGGCCAAAATGAGATGGCGGTTTCGGCTTACATGGGATCGCTTAAATTGAAAGAGAATTCCATCGCCTCCTATCGGTTGGGTAAGATATATTTTCACCGTAATGATTTTGCGCAAGCCGCGCAATTTTTTGCCCGTACTATCGCTATAGATAAAAGCATCCATTTGGCTTACTATTATCTGGGTAAATGCCAATTCAGCGCAGGGAATTTTCTTAAGGCACATAATGCTTTTGCCCAGGCTACGAATTTTTACCCTCAAAAAAGCGATCCTAAAAAGGAAGAATACTTAGCCCATGATAAGTTGGGCCAGGATTACTTTGACGATAAAAAGAAACAAAAAGAGAGTAAGCGCCAGAATTTTCATGCACGCGCATATTCTCGTGATATGGCGGCGCCGGCGATAAGGGTCGGTGTCGCAAAAAGCGTCAAAGAGGTGACATTCAAATGTGGGGAAAACTTTTTAATTACCGACGGAAAGGTTTCCTTTAATGCAAAATCAGAGCAGTTGTATACGGTTAGTTTTCAGGATAACCAATTTATATTGAAAAATTATAAGCAAACCCCGGTGTTGCGCACCTTTTTCGGTACGGTTAAGATCAGGGCCAAAACATATCCTTTTTATGTTTTAGATATTACCGTAGGCGCGGGTAATTTTTGGCATCGCCAGCTGGATGGGTCGTTTCGTGGTGACTTAGCGCTTATTCCGGCGGGTGCTACCATGACCCTGGTCAATGTTTTGTCGATCGAGGATTATCTTTGCGGGGTTTTGCCATCTGAGATAGTACCGGATGGCCCGGCGGAGGCGCTTAAAGCCCAGGCGGTTGCGGCCAGAACCATCGCCTTAAGCAGCTTAAACCGTCATAAAAAGGAAGGTTTTGATGTTTGTTCCGAGGTGCATTGCCAGGCTTACGGCGGTATGTTGGCAGAGCGCCAGGCGACAACCGCAGCGGTCGTAGATACCAGGGGTATGATTTTGTTATATAAGAAAAAGCCGGCAGATGCATTTTATCACGCTAATTGCGGCGGCTGTTTGCGTGATGATCCCTTTGGCGCACGAAGCGAGTGCCTTACTCCTAAACGCGACAGCGATGATCCGGCGTTTTCACCGGGGCCGTATGGTTTCGACCAGTGGTTTTTTACCGCACCGCAGGATACATTTTCGTATACTAATACGAGCAATTATCGCTGGCAGAGGATCATCGACCGCGAAGATTTCTCTTTTTTATTCACCCAGGATATCACCAGTGTAAAAGATTTTAATCTTTTGGGGCGCGGCCCATGCGGGCAATATTCCGTGATCGATTTCACTACTAGCGCGGGGCAAATCACGCTTAAAAAAGATTTAGATATACGCAACTACTTTGATGGGCTTCGTTCCGCGGCTTTCGACCTTGAAGTAAAATATTCTGCCGATAAGAAACCGCAATTTTTGATCTTTTGGGGTGCCGGCTTCGGCCATGGTGCGGGCTTATCCCAGGACGGCGCGGTAAAAATGGGCAAGCTCGGCCGCACATACACCGATATCCTTAAACATTATTACCCCCTAGCGAAAATAGAGAAGAGGTATTAAGGTCATTGTAAGGGTCGACCTATGTGTCGACCCGGGCGGACACGCAGGTCCGCCCCTACACCCAACATTTTAGAGGATACCGCCTACCCACCTTTTCCCACATCTCCCTTGTCTCCATACATAAATAGATCGGCGTGGTTTGGTCGTAAGCGCGGATCATTTCGATCATTTTTAAATAGATCTCTTCGCGTAGAAATTGCGGGTAGCGCAATTTTTTATCGTCGCCTAAAAGCAGCTCGCCGTAAAAGATATCACTTTCGGGAAAACGTTTTTCGCAGGCGGTTTTTAATTCGCGGTTAGAGCGTAAAGTGCCTAAGCTTATCCAGGCGAAGGGTGGTTTGACGTTGGCGTATATTTTGTCGATTGCCGCGCGGTATTCGTCTTGCCAATTCTTCGAGTGGATGACCGGGTCAAAATGAAAGGCTATCCGGTAGCCGTGTTTCTGGCATTCTTTTGCAGCGATAAGGCGTTCGTCGATAGTGGCAGCGCCAAGTTCTTCGTTGGTTGATATGTTTATTGTATTTAATGACCAGGAAATAACACAATTGTTGGCGGCAGGCATATTCAGTAAATTATCGATGTTATTGCTTTTTGTTTTTAATTCGAATATTACATTTTTATCTTTGAAATATGGGACAAGTTTTTTGGAGTAAGCTGTGATGTGGTCCATGGCCAGTGAATCGGTAAATTCACCGGTGCCAATACGTATTGGGTGAGTAAGCGTTTTATTGATTTTGTCGAAAGCAATAAAAAAATCTTCGATATTTGCCGGTAAGATAATACCGGGAAAATTGGTGTAGTGTTGCAGGTAGCAATAAGAGCAATCATAAGGGCAGCCAAAACCTAAGTTTAAGATCCAGTAGCCGCAGCGCACATGTTTGGGTGTGCAGGGACAGGGTTTTATATGGTCAAAATCTTCGTTGACGATGAAAAGCAAAGGGCGCTTTAAATCGCTAAGGTCGAAACGGTTATTTTTAATAAAATCATGGCGATGGCTAATAAAATCAATCGGTGTGTTTTTAAAAAGTTGTTGTACATGCAGGCTTAATTCGCTTTGCTTGCAAGCGGTTTCGATAAAAAGCTTTTCCGGAACAAACTTTTTTTGTACCGGGTACTTTTTTTCAACCGGCACACTAAGTGGCGCGATAAAGACCTCTTGTGGATTAATATTTTTTTCTTTACTGCCCAAGGAAAAGCGGCGGATCAAGAGGAGTTTGCGTATTGTAAGGAAGCAATCTTGTCCGGAATATTGATGGTTTTCGATAGCTGTGGTCAATTCGCTTAAAAGTTTTTCTTCGGTTATTTTTTCCCGCCGGCAGATCTCGAATGTCAGACGTTGGAGCTCTTTAAGCTGGTTAAAGCTGGGCGAAAAACCGAAAATTTTTGTAATGTCGGCTTTGTTCATAATTATATAAAAATTGCAGGAGGCAATACCCCGGAGCAAAAGGCTCGGACGTTTGAGCCTGCCTGCCGGCAGGCAGGCGGGCATGGTGCGAGTGAAACGAGCGAGCGAAAATGCCGTGCCAGCGAGGCGAAGCGCCGGTGAGCCGCAGCGTTTTTGTGGAGCGGGTATGCCGAGTCGCAATTTTTACTTATTAGCATATTTCTTTGCGCCTTTTTCAAAAATATTCTTTTTAACCGCTAACTCACGTTGAGCAATGATCAGATTCCTTTCCGTTAGCTTACCTGAATTTATCGCTTTCTCCAGTGCGTAAATACGAAAGCGGTCCATGGCGGGGTATTTATGGGATTGTTGTCCTATGTGTCCGCCTTCCTTGATCGTTAAAAACTTATCGATCAAAAATATTTCATATTGGTTGCTGGCGCGCAGCCAAAAATCATAATCTTCGCAAGCCGGCATGGCTTCATCAAAATTACCGATTGTGTCAAAAACACTTTTATGGGCTACGGCGGTCGAGATGCTCACTGAGCATATTTTAGTGGCTTGGCTAAAGATATTTCCATGCGGCTTGGCGTGGCACTTTTTTTGTGGTAAGTAGCTTCCCGCGCGGTACCAGATCTCCTGGCTGTGGAAGACCTTGTATCGCGGGTTTTTTTGGATATACTCATGGGTTGTGCTGAGCTTAGTGCCTCTAAAGCGGTCATCCGAATCAAGAAAAGCAACAAATTCGCCGCAGCATTTTTTTATGGCCGCATTGCGTGCTGCCGACACACCTTTGTTCTCCTGGTAAAAATATTTTATTCGTTGGTCGTTAAAAGCGGTGATCATAGCGGAGGTATTATCTTCCGAACCATCATCGTAGATGATTATTTCAAAATCTTCAAAGTTTTGGCCTAATATTGATTCAACGGCAATCCTTAAAAGCGCTGAGCGGTTAAATGTGGGGATGACGATGCTAAAAAAGGGGGGTTTCATAATTTATTGAATTTTTGTAAAATTCATCAAAATCGGGCGCGATAAAGAAAAAACGCAATTTTTGTTTTTTTGCCATGGCGGAAATATCGTTTTTTAATTGTTCGCAAAAAGCATTATAATTTTCCTTTGTGCGGTAGATTTCCTTAAGCCTGGGTTCGATCGCAGCGATCTTTTCGAAGTTGCCGAGTTTGTGGTGGTAAAGCTCGACATCCACTTCGCTGATTGCGTCCGGTATAAGGCGCATGAGGGCGTTTAAGTCGGATAGAAAAGGAATAAATGGCCCGATGTGGATACGGATACTTACATTGTGGGCGATAAGAGCGTTGATCGCACTAAGCCGTTCGCTTAAAGCCGATGAGCTTGGCTCGATTTTTTTGATTGTATTTTCGTCGGAAAAATTGATTGTAAAAAAAACTTTATTGTTTTTATTGGCGGCGATTATTTTTGCGTAATCTGCTATTGTTGCCGATTTGGTAAGGATGGTAAAGGGGATATTTTTTTCGTTTAAGGTGTGCATGATCTTTTCCGTTAGGTGAAAAACTTTTTCGCAGGGTTGAAAACATTCAGTAGTCGAACCGAGCAAGACGCGCTTGATCTTCTTTGTGGTTAACTCTTTTTTTAGAAGATCGACGATATTTGTTTTGACCGCCAGCGCTTGAGCCAGTTTATTATTGCCGATGTTTTTGTTGGCTTGGGTATAGCAATAAAAACAGCCGAATTCGCAGCCACGGTAGGGGTTGATCACGTAATCGGCAATTGTGATATTTGTCGGCGAGAGAGCGCATTGGGTCTCGATCGTCTTTATTTCCATTGTTTTTAATAGATGAGATTATTGATGAAGCTGCGCGTGTAGTTGATCTCTTCATTTTTTAAGAAATCCGTGCATGCGGCGACGCGTTGTAAGCCCTGCGCTGACGGATAAACTTCGTTCGGAAAGGCATTCAGGTAATCGACAAAAGGGTTGACCTGGGCTACCTTAGGGATCAAATGTTTATTCTTGGATATAAATGAGATAGTTTCTTGAAAGTCGGCTTCGTTTTCTTCCGGATAGCCGAAGATCAAACTTATTTCAAAGTGCAGGTCGGCAGCTTTAAGGTGGTCAAAGAATGTGGCGGCGGTCTCACTGTCGAAGCCTTTTTTCATCAGGTTTAGAATGCGGTTTGAACCGCTCTCTAATCCGATAAAAAGATTGTAGCAGCCGCTTTTTTTCATCTTAACGCCGAGTGTTTGCGGAAAATTAGCCGCGATGCGTATTTGCGCCTCCCACTTAATATTGATTTTTTCGTTAAGCAGCCTTTCGCACAATTCATCAAGCCAGGCGGTATCGGAGTTGATCATTGAATCACAAAAAACAAAGGTGCTGATATCGTATTTTGCCTTTAGCGTTTTGATCATTTCAATAATATACTTAGGAGAATGCTGGCGGAATTTGCGGTACAAGAGATTTTCTGAGCAAAAAGCGCATTTAAACCTGCATCCGCGCGAAGAAAAGAGGGGTAATACCGGCTGATACGATTTTAAATTAAAATTATCAAAATCTAAAAACGGCAAGCTATCGAGATTATCTATCTCTTCAAAGCGGAAAACACGCGCTTTGTCGCCACGGGCTATCTTGAGAAACGGCAATTCGCCTTCGCCGATCACCCAGGTATAATCTTTACTGAGCATGTCCATATTGTCGAGGAAAATTGTCTGCGGCCCGCCCATGACGATGCGTTTATCGGGAAATTTTTCCCTGATCCGGCGCGCCAGGCTTAAGGTAAAGTGGGCATTACGTTTGAAGAGGGAAAAACCGATGACCTGCGAACCTTCGAGGCGTTTGTAGATGTTATTAAAAAATTGGGGGAAGATCCTTTCGCTCTCGTCAAATAAATTGCGTTCAAAAGTTTCGTTTAGGGTGAGCCAATCGCTTTTAGGGAAACTATAAAGTTGAAAAAGCGCGATATTTATATCTAATACTTTTACATCTACGTCATTTTTTTCAAGATAAGCCTTGAGGTAGGCGCTCCCTAAAGGCGGGCTTTTTAACCAGCCGGGCGGGGTGTTTATGATGTGTACGCTTTCGTTCATTATGTGTATAATTATACCAAATGAGCATTGGCTTGTATATCCACATTCCTTTTTGCCGGAAAAAATGTTTTTATTGTGATTTTTATAGCCGGCCTTACGGGCAAAACCAGGCACAAGGCTATCTTGATGTTTTGTCGCGCCAGCTGAACGCCTGTTCTGATTTTTTTTCTTCGGCTTTTGTCGGCGGCGGCACACCTACGGTTTTAAACGATTCGCAATTTACGCTTTTGCTCAAAACGATAGGCAAACAAATAGGCGAGGGGGCAGAGTTCACCGTCGAGGCTAATCCGGAAAGCTTAAATGCCGAGAAGATCGAGATTATGTTGGGCGCCGGGGTTAACCGCCTGAGTGTGGGGGTGCAATCGTTTAATGATAAAAAACTTAAAAAATTAGGGCGGATCCATGACGCTGGAGCTGCAAGGGAGAAAATATTGTTGGCACATAAGCTGGGGTTCAAAAATATTTCGTTAGATATGATTTTCGGCGTGGAGGATGAAAGCCTGAGCGCCTGGAAAGATGATCTGGTAGTGGCGGTAAAATTGCCGGTAAAGCATATTTCGGCCTATGCTTTAAGTTATGAAAAGCGTACACCGCTATTTAAGCTGGCAAGTTTGGGCAAGGTAAAACCGCTTTCCAATTCGCGCTTGTCGCTGATGTATAAAGAGGCGATGGAATTTTTACCGCAACATGGATTTTTGCAATATGAGGTTTCTAATTTCGCCAAAAAAGGCTTTGCATGCCGGCATAATCTAAATTATTGGGATAATGGTGAATATTTGGGGTTAGGCCCAACGGCGGCTTCCTACCTTAAGGGGGTGAGGAGCCGTAATGTTACGCGCCTTGGCGAGTATATAAAACGGGTAAATTCTGGTAAAAGTGTGGTGGTTTTTAAGGAAAAGCTTTTACCCGAGAAGGCAAGGCGTGAAGCCGCAGCCATCAAGATCCGTACGGCAGGGGGAATTGATTTTGACCCGCTTCTATCCAGTGAAATCAATGCCTTATTCCGGCGCGGTTTGGTCCAATATTGCCGCAAAAACCGGGGTATTTGCTTAACGCGCAAGGGTTTTCTTTTCTGCGATGAAGTCTCTGCCGCTTTGGTTTGACTTTTTTCTAAAATAGCCTTGAAACCGCTTACATAATATGCTACATTCTAATAGTTAATAAAATATTGCCTGGGGAGGTAATGAGACTATATTTTTTCAAGCTTCGCTGTTTGAGTCGCAGAAAAAATATTTAGTCAAATTATCCCGCGCAAGCGGGGCTTAAAAAAGGAGCTTCCCCATGAAACGTTGGCTCAATTTGTTTACTCTCGTTACCTTTTGTTTTTCCAACTTTTCATCATCTTTAGTTTTTGCCCAAACATCTAGCTTGCCGGCACCTACACAGATCCTTAATGTTTCGCCAAAATATTCGTTTCCGGTTTTAAGCGGAGTCAAGATTGACCCCAAAAACCCTTTAAAGATAACCTTCATTATTGATGCTGCTGATCAGGACAATGTGGGCAAAGAAGAAGCAGCGATATTGATCCGTTATTTTTTGGCGGGCTTGACCATACCCCAGGAAGACCTTTGGGTAAACCTTTCGCCTTACGAACAAAATCGTATTATTCCTCAGGGCTTATCGGAAACTGATTTAGGCAGCGATATGCTTTCGCAGGATTACTTTTTAAAACAAATATCCGCTTCGCTGACCTACCCGGAAAGCGCGATCGGTAAGAAATATTGGGATGAGGTTAATAATGTAGGGGCGCGGTCGCCGCGCCCTGGGCAGGGAAACCCTGCCCCTACCGCAAATTTCACGAAAGTTTGGATCATGCCCAACAGCGCCGAAGTATATGAGCACAAAGATACAGCGGTTATTGCTAAAGCCAGTTTAAAGGTGATGATGGAGGAAGATTATTTGGCAACGCAAAAAAATGTAGGGGCGCGGTCGCCGCGCCCTGGGCAGGGAAACCCTGCCCCTACGGGTGCATTCAAAACCCAAATCCTTCCGGTTATCGAACAAGAGGTCAATACCGGCAAGAACTTTGCCCAATTGCGTCAGGTTTACCGTTCGCTGGTCTTGGCGACATGGTTTAAAAAGAAATTTCAGGAGAGTTTTTATAAAAACTATATCAACCAGAAAAAGACCAACGGCATTGATTTAGCCGACAAAACCGCTAAAGACAAGGTCTATGCATTATATTGCGAAGCCTTCAGTAAGGGTGTTTATAATTATGTAAAAAAAGAGCAGGTATCGGCGGTTAAAGCTACCCGGCGTCAATATTTTAGTGGTGGTGAAGATTGCACTGGTTTAAGCAGAATAGAAACTTCAACACCAGCTACTGATGCCCAGGTTCAAGCAGAAATGCCAAAACATGGCTTATTGGTTGAAACCGCTCCGGCTCAATCCGGCGCGCTGGGCGAGATCACGGAGTTAGGGGCTCAACTTGAGATTGCCAGCTATGTGCAAGAAGAAGATAAAAATCATCCCGGTATGGTTAACCGGATCGTAGCTATTGCCGTGGAGTATCCAGAGTTAGCCCGGCAGGCGATTGCGGCCCTGATCACCACCGCTACCCCGAATTATGTTTATGATTATGATCTTGGCCTGGTCGGAATTGAAAGAATCTTGGCGCAGCGCAAGGACTTGGCATCCGATCCGGATATACAAACCGCATTGCGTATGCTTACAAGCCTCGAATCCACCGCGAATGATCAATTTTGGCAAGATACAGATGGTAATCGCCATATGAAAGATTCTCCCGGCGGCGCCGGTATTATGGAAGCCTCGGAACAGCTACGGCAACTGGCGGAAAAAATTAGTTCGGGAGCCGCGGCTTTGGCCAGGATGGATAATGCCGGCGAAGCTCATCTCAACTCCGACCAACTCAGCGCGTTTCGTACGGCAATTTACGATGCAATAAAAGGCAAAGCTACCGAACTATCGGAAGAATTACTGGCAAAAATCATGGCAATGCTGCCGAATAATGCGTTTGCTATGCGCAAAGCGGTTACTGAAGTTTTCGAGGCGATGATGACATCGGATAATGACTACCTCGATAAAAAAGTTGTTGATGCCGCATGTAAGCACTACAAATTAAACCAAGACGAACAAAACGCCTTGCAATATCTTGCCTTCCCTGGACAGGGAGGGTTTAGTGGGTGGGGTAATAAATTTGCTAAAGCGCGATTACGCTATCAGGTAAACCGATTAGGATCTAATTCTTTACGGGGTAGATTGGGTACGAAAAATGTGACTACTATTTTGTCGATTATCGATAAACGACCGAATTGGGGACGACATGCTATCAATCTTTTGGAAAATCAGCTTACATTGTTATCCGAATATCGATTTTCCGTCGACGATATATTATATACCATCGAACAAATCGCCAAAAAACAGCCTGATCTGTTAGGGCAAAAGGAAAAAGATTTAATTCAAAAAATGAATGTTTTATCAGAAGAAAGAATTGAACTTTTAGGCGTACCTGAACGAATTGACGGCGAGAATTCTACCGCAGATAATTTTAATCAATTCCCACCGTATATTCGTAACCCCGCACACGAAATAGCTCGGGATAGGATTTGGGACATCGATCAAGAGTTAACTTCGTTAGCAGGAAAAATTAAAGCTGAAGTTGGCCAGAAACAGGCATCGGCTGCAGAACCAACATCGGAGTCGCCAAAAGGCGGTATTGACATACGAGGCCTTAAGGTAGGGGTAGCGGCGAATTCGATTCCTGTCGAGCTTCCCGGCGTTGGTCAGGAATTTTTCCAAAATTATAGTTTAAAGATCATTCGGATGAAAAAAATCGGGTAATAAAGGAGTTTAATGAAACGCATTTTAAATCTATTCATCCTGGTAACATTTTGCTTTTCTAATTTATCCAGCTATCCGGTATTCGCTGCGAATGTTCCTTATTTGCCTTCTGCCGGGCAGATGATTGTTACCAGCCAATCTTTCACTCCGGTAATATTAAAGGGCGTAACGGTAAATCCGGACAATCCTTTTCAATTATCTTTTCTTCTGGATGAAGGCGACACCAGTTTGACCAAAGCCCAATTAGAGCAAGAGACCAATATATTGATCCGGTATTTTCTCGCGGCTTTGACTACGCCGGAGCAGGATCTTTGGGTAAACTTATCGCCTTATGAGAATAACCGCATTGTACCCCAGGCTTTGGGTACGACTGATCTGGGCCGGGACCTTTTAGCGCAGGATTATATCTTAAAACAACTTTCAGCTTCGCTGACTTATCCCGAAACAGCGGTAGGCAAAGAATATTGGAATGAAATGAATA
>Ga0265342_10000500_pt1 | contig 42089 bp, 51 predicted proteins | sample 4CB327metaG_FD_203125 | JGI IMG/M metagenome (GOLD analysis project Ga0265342, IMG submission 203125) | Rhizosphere microbial communities from Carex aquatilis grown in University of Washington, Seatle, WA, United States - 4-CB3-27 metaG | ecosystem: Host-associated > Plants > Roots >... | reverse complement strand
AGATCAGGAAGACGAGGAAGCCGATGAAGGGGATGAAGCTGAGCACAACGCCCACGATGAAGAGTCCAAGGAACACGATGATTGACTGTGCTGCGTTGAACCTGACCGTCTTGTTCTCCTTCTCTACGAGGAAGAAGATGATGCCGGTGATGAATCCAAGTACATACGTTAATGCCGATGCGATGTTCTCATCGAGACCAAAAGTTGCTTTCTCCATAAATCTCTCTCCGTAATTTTACAAGAATAAATCCTTTCTCAAAGCATTAAAACGTTTTGAATCAATTGTTACGGCCGATTTTGCCTGAAACCTCACGGAAACGACCGGAAACCGGGAACCTGTCCCCCCGGAAAGTATTTGAATAAAAAATGAGTCTTTTGTAAAAAACCCGCCCGGGAAACGTACGGTTTACCTGCCTCCGGCCGATCAATTCTGCGGGATTTTTATAATATCCTAATCAAATCACCCGTATCATATCATTTTCACAGGTGAGATAATGGATTTCGGAAACATGCTTGGCGACTCCTTTGCCTATGCAAAGGACGCAGTGGTAGGTAAGTGGAAAGAGTGGCTGCTCCTGATCATCGCAACCATTCTCCTGACCATCCCCCTGATGGGATATACCCTGAAGGTTCTCCGTGGCGAGAAACCCGCGCCGGAAGTGACCGGCTGGGGGACGCTCTTCGTCGACGGTATCAAGTACATCATCGTTGCCATCATCTGGGCATTGCCCTGCATCATCATCCTCGCGCTGACCCTCGGCGGGGCGATCTTTGCAGCAGCCGGCGGGAATGTGGAGAACATCCTGGCACTTATCGGCGGCATGATCCTCGGTCTTCTCGTATTCCTGGTAGTAGCAGTCATCACCAGCCTCCTTGCAACGATCGGTATTGTCCGGTTCGCACGGACCGGCAGCATGGGTGAGGCCTTCAACTTCAGTGCTATCCTCGCCACCATCGGGAAGATTGGCTGGGGCACCTATATCCTCGCGATGATCGTCCTGGTCATTGCCCAGTTCGTCATCGCTCTTGTCCTGTCCATCTTCGGGCTCATCCCGCTCCTTGGCATCGTCATCGAGATCATCTTCCTTGCACCGATCTCGATCTTCGAGGCCCGGTACATCTGCCAGCTGTACGATGCAGCCGGCACGGCCTGAACTTTTTTTCCTGATCGCGCTTCCCGGTCCGTCGCGGTTCCGGATACCGGCATGAAAAAGTATACTTTCCTGTCTCCACCATAGGTATAATCGAATCCGATCCCGCAGGTACCACGATGCTCGATCTCAAGAAATGTCCCCGGTGCTGGAAACAGACCGACCTGAAGAACGAAGTCTGTCCCTACTGCGGTCACCGCTTTTCCGGGCCTGACTCTTCCCTGCCCCGGCCTGCCGATCAGCAGCTGCAGAACCGGTGTCCGAACTGTGGTACACCGGTACCGGCAGGCCGCTCTGTCTGTCCGTCCTGCAAGGCCTCCCTTACGGGGGCAGGCCGGTCCCGCACGTTTTATATTGTTGCGGGGGCCGTTGCTGTCGTTCTTGTACTGGCCCTGCTCATGCTCTTTCTCCCGTCATTCTCCCCGGGCAATATCCTGCCGGCTGCCATAGCTCAGAATGTGACCCCGGCTCCGACCATACCGCAATGTATGGTTGCGATCAACGGCCAGAAACTGACGGGCAACACCATCCAGCTCAATGTGATGGCTATGACCTGCCTGCCGGGAGATATCTTAAAACTGCGGGTAAGTGTGAACGGCCAGGATTCCTGGACCCTGGATCCACGTCTGGCTGCACGGGGAAATTTCCCCGGCCATGCCGGCACGGATACCGTTGTCGTGGTTGCGGTCTTCAGCAGCGGGTACGAGAAGACGGTATTTGCATCTACGTATGCCTGACCGGCAACAGACTGCATGACCGGAAGCGCAGGACCGGGCGTCACGCACCTTTCAACGCCGGCGCCCTGTTCCCGGTAGCCCTTTCTGAATAAGATCCGGATCTCCCTTTTTCCTGTGCCATGATGCCGGCTCACGGGATCCATGGCCCCGTGGATCAGAAAGGGTGCTTTTTATACCATTTTCCGCCCCATATCAAGTGTGTCAACACCCGCTGCTGCCATCCTTGCCGTACTCCTGGTATCGGTGCTCATCATTGCCGGCTGTCTTGCACCCGGTGAAAGCACCCCGGTGACAACCCCTGCGACCATCCAGACCTCCTCTGCAACGGTGATCGAGGTCACGACCCCGCCAGTACCTGAAACGATCGCCACCACATCCCCGCCGCCCGCTGCAAAAATCACGCCCAATGCCACTCTTCCTCAGGGCACAATCATGGAGACCGGGGCAAAGAAACAGGCCTACTCCTATGCGATACGGACACGGTCGCAGTTCCTCTATCTCACTACGTACGATGGTGTTGCGGATTATCTCCAGAAGAAATATCCCGATCGCCCAACGGATTTTTACAACCCGTCCACGCTTGAACCATACTACCGGCAGTATGTCAGCGATCCCGTACAGGAGAAATACCTTGCAGACTTCGTCCGGAACATCCATGACCGGAGCGAGCTGCGGGAAGAACGGGTCCGGATCGCGGTGAGCCTGATCCAGCACATCCCCTATGCCCCGACCACCCGGACCCTCTATCCGTACGAGGTCCTCCATTACGATATGGGAAAATGCGAGGACAAGTCGATCCTGATGGCCTATGTCCTCTCACAGATGGGCTATGGGACCTCCCTGTTCCTGTATTATCCCGAGCATCATATGGCGCTCGGGCTCAAGTGCCCGAAACAGTACAGCTACAACGGGTCCGGCTATTGTTTCGTCGAGACCACAGCCCCGGCAATCATGACCTACAGCAACGGTACGTACGTGGAAGTCGGGAAACTGGTCTCCACTCCCGAGATCATCAAAATCTCTGACGGGGATTCATTCGACCAGATCAGCGAGGAGTATACGGATGCCCGGTCCTTTGAAACGGTGATCAACAGTGCGTCCTGGAACGGCAGCGTGATGATCCTGGATACGATCAACTACAACCAGTTCGGGTACCTCCGGCAGAAATACGGCCTCTGGGATATCGATATCCGGCAACTCTGATGAATCTGCAGGATACGGGGGTGCCCCGTTGCCACCCCGTTCCTGGTGCAGGGATTGCCCTGCGGCACAAAAACCTGCGAACCTGCAGGGAATGGCACACCCTCCGGGGGGAAGGTTCCGGGAGGACCGGTCAGGTCCTGAGCAGGTAGGTGATCCCGAGAAATGCAAATCCCATGGCGCAGATAAGGGCGAATTTGAGGTAGACCCAGTGCTCGAAGAATGGGAAGGCAAAGACGATCACCAGCCAGAGTCCTATGACGATGATGATCCCCGCCATTATCCTGGGGAAAAAGGTGGATTTGCGGCGCCGGGGTTTCAGCACCAGTGACGGTTGTAACACACATCCCGGTTTTTGCATTCCTGCATAATGAGCATTGTGGAATGCCTGTGAGTCCCGCACCAGGCCGGACCGTGCCATCCCGGGATGTGCAGCCCTGGTACGGCCCGGCTACTTTCACCCCCCGCCAGCCTGATCTTAATCCCCCGGCCGGTGCCAGCTGCATCCGGTGATGTGATTTGAGAAGGAAGGATCTTGACCCGCTCATCTTCCGCTGGAAGAAGACCACCCGGGCCCTGAAGATATATGACCAGCACTACGGGAAACGGGTTACGGATATCCTGGAGCGGTGCACGGATGCGGACCTGGTGCTCTTCACCGATCCGGTGGAGGCGGCTGCATTCTTCTGCCTGCTTGACGTGGTGAAAGAGAACCGGCCTTCGGGGGTCGCTCCCCCGGTCACACCTTCAGGAATACCGGGGCAGTCCCTGATCGTACCGGATTACGGTATACCCTGATTCCGGGGAACCGCGACGGACCCGGCCGGGTAAAAAAGGGCCGGGGCTAGTGGCCCGGCTTTTTGTAGACCTTCGCCGGATCGAAGACCTTTGTACCCGTGACGGTGCCGTCAAGTGTCCGGTAAAAACAGGACATGTAGCCGGTATGGCACGCGGCGCCAGTCTGCTGCACCTCGTAGATGAGACAGTCCTCGTCGCAGTCGGTGAGGACCCGCAGGACTTTCTGGAAGTGGCCGCTCTCCTCGCCTTTCTTCCAGAGCTTCTTCCTGCTCCGGCTGTAATAGTGGGCAAAGCCGGTCTCCTCCGTGAGCCGGACTGCCTCCTCGTTTGCATACGCCATCATCAGGACTTCCCGGGTGCCAGCGTCCTGCACGATCACCGGGATCAGCCCGTTCTCGAACTTCAGTGCCACCATTTACACGCCTCCGGTGAATAGTTTCATGATCGCAAGCAGGAAATCCCCGAATACGATCGCAGTCACAAATCCCGCAGTGATCGGGATGATGAACGGCACCGCGTACGAGATCCATACGGTGCCGGCTTTTTTGTACGTGGCGAGTTCATCAGAAAATTCCTCCGGGTGCTCCCGGAGATCCTTGGTATATACCCGGTCCTCCCCGGAGTACATGCGCCGGAGCGAATCGAAGAACCCGATGAACTTCCGGGAGACCTTCCCGTTCTTCTCCTCGAAGTCCTCCATGACAAAGCCCCATTCATTCTGGATCTCCGCACCCTTTACCGGGAATCCGAAGAACATGTACATTACCGGGGCACGGTTCCCCCGGATACTATTGATAACAAAGATCCCGACCGGCGCTGCGAGGTTCAGCAGCAGCGCATTGATCAGCACCGAGAAGGCGAGGAATCCCAGCGGCGGTGTCCCGAGGAGCGGGGCAAAGGGGAACGTGGGCACGCAGAACGACATGAAGATGAGTGCCCATGCATCGGCCCCGCCAAAGAGGTTCATCCTGCCGAAGATATAGAATACGCCGCAGAAGACACACAGCAGCAGGATCATGAGAGCGGGCTGGCCCCAGGCAGGCTTCAGCCCTGCACCGGCGCTGAAGAGCATCAGGAGGGAGACCACCGCAAAGATCATGATGATCAGCACGAAATACCAGCGGCTGATCGTGTCCTTCACATCCGCTGCTGCCGGCTCCTGATCCTTTCTCTTCCGTGCCTTACGGGACGTCTCCTCCGGTACGCCTTTGTACTCCATGTACGTGGCATAGGCAAAGATGCCGGCAAACATCACGAACCATGGGACGACCTGGGAGTTCAGCGGTACGAGCACGAACCAGGAGATAACGGGCAGCGCGATCACGGGAACGAGGTACCAGAACATCCGGGATTTTGCATAGTACCCGGTAAGCCCGAGGGAATCGGTCCGTCCCCGGTTGTCCAGGTAATCCGCGTAGAGGAAGCTTGCTACGAGGGCGAGGTACCCGGTCACGAGACTTGCGTTTGCTGTTGTCTGCCAGAGCAGGACGGATGTGCAGATGGCACCCACGGCAAGCATCGGAAGCCAGTGGATGAACGGCACCCTCCGGTCACGGATATCCAGGTATGAGGTATAGATCAGGGTGGCGAGGACCGCGGCCGCCGAGATCACCAGGGGATAGAAGATCTCCATAAATCCTATATACATTCTTTTTTGGAGAACTTATGTCTGGCGATAAAAACGGCCCCGTTGGATCTGGTGCCGCAAATATATATTACCCTATACCCCAAACTCCCATAAGTACAGATCCCGGTTCTACCGAAAGGAAGTCCGGCCGGATCACCCACAGGACGAACTGATCGCATGAAAATCAAGGACCTGATCGAGAATATCCTCAAAGGATCACAGTACCTGGGGACCTTTAATCTTCCCGAGCTGTTCAGTTTTGCCAAGTCCGGAAGCGTCAGCGGTATAGCCGTTGCGAAAGAGGGGGGAAAAGAGCTCTACCTTGCCCTTATCAGCGGCGAACCCGAGGGTGCGATTTATATCGACGAGAAAGGGGAGCTCTACGGCGACAAGGCGGTGATGATGATCACCGGCCATGAAAAGTTCGTGCTCTGCGAGGTGAAACCGGATATTGTAGAGGCCGTAGTGATGGGGTGCAGGATCTTCGAGAAGTCGCACCTGAGAAAGAGCATCAATTACGTCCTGCCCGAGATCGGCAGGAAGAGCGAGGGCATGGGAGTCCTGACGCTGGTCGTACAGCGGGACCGGGAGCCGCAGAACGGTGTCCGTGTCTCTATCCGGAGGGAAGGTAAGATCGTAGGGAGCGACGTGACCACCGAAGACGGCAGTGTGGGGTTCAAGGTACTGTATGGCGATTACGACTGTATTGTCCAGGACCGAAACCAGATGATCACCTCGTTCCAGATAAAATTCAAGGAAGCAAATCCAAAAAATATACTCGAACTTTAATCCCCGATATCGGGCCTGTTTTTCTTTTCTGACGCAAATCCTGCGGCATCCGACGGGAAATTTAAGACGAAACACTTTAATTGGATAATGACAGAACAATGCTTTATGAAGATCGGACGTGAAGACTTCGAGGCGCTCATCAAAGGCGACAAGACCATCGCCCCGTACATCGAGCTTGACCCTCTTGCCGGTTCGTACTCGGTATTCGGGGTCAAAACAGCCAGTAACCCGAATTATCTCGTCAGGGCAATCTACGAGATGTATGAGGCCAACCTCAACAAGAAACTAGCAGTAAAAGCAGTGCGCAAACTCTTCCGTTCGGTCGGGGCCGGGTCTGTCGGGCTCAACAACCTGTTAAAGAAACTCGGCATGGACTTAAAACCGGCAGAATTTCTTATGCTCGTGTTCAAGCTCCAGCACCAGCAGGGATGGGGAGCCCCGTTCGAGCTGATGGAGGCAGGCGACAAGCGGATCATCCTGCGGACCAAGCAGACCTTCGAGTCTGTGGTGCTCAAGGACTGGAACATGCCGGTCTGCGGCATCCACCAGGGATGGATCGAGGGCGTCCTCATGGCAGTGACCGGCAAGCAGTGGTTCTGCCTTGAGAAGACCTGCCACGCGAAGGGCGACGAGTATTGCGAGTTTGTCTGCGACCAGGTAGAGCCGAGCTGGAAGTTCAAGGCTGAGGCCGTGGTCAAGGGCGACTCTGCGATCACCGAGTTCATCGAGCACAAGCCCCTGGAAGGCACGATCCAGCTGATCGATGAGCCGGTCGTCATGATGCCCCGGTTCATCTTCACGTCCATGACCAACTCCCTGAAAAAGACCATGGGAGAAGCACCGGCAAGCGGGGTCAATTACCGCGCCTACATGGACATGGGCAAGGAGAACGTGGAGCACTACAAGAAGATGGGGATCACCAACCCGAAGACCCTCTCCGACATGGCCTTCACCTTCTACTCCCAGATGGGCTGGTTCAACGTGATCAAGGAGGAGTGGGACGAGAAGACCAAGACCAAGCAGATCACCCTCTCCCACACCGTTGAATCGGAATCATTCGGTAATGTAGGTAAGAATGTCTGTTACTGCACGGCTGGTCTCCTTGCCGGGATCATCGAGGGCTCGTTCGGGATCCGGGTACAGGCAAAAGAGGTCAAGTGCAAGTCCAAGGGTGACGAGCACTGCGTCTTCACGATCACCAATAAACCTGAATAAACCTATTTTTAAATAGCACCTCTGCATAATTTTAACCAGCGAGTTATCCGGAATCCTATGGCTCCCATCCCCCGCATCCTCATTGTCGAAGATGATGATATCATCTGCAACCTGATCACCACGATGCTGGAACGCCGCGGGTACAGCGTTGTCGGAAAGATCAGTTCCGGGGAAGAAGCGATCGTCAGGGCCGCGGAACTGGAACCCGACCTTGTCCTGATGGATATCAGCCTTGCGGGCCAGATGGACGGGGTTGCGGCAGCCCGGTATATATTCCAGCTCTTCCAGTTCCCGATCGTCTTTCTGACCGCCCTGGCCGACGATAAGTTGACCGAGCGGGCAAAGCATTCCCAGCCGCTCGGCTATATCCTCAAACCATTCACCGACAAGGATCTCTCCACGAACGTGGAGATGGCTCTGTACAACCACAGCATCCGGAAGAAATACCTGGACGCGTACCCCGTGGGCGAACCCAAGAAACTGATGGCCATTCTCGATACCATCCTCGTAATGGACACAAAAGGCCGGATCATCTTCTACAATCCCTATACCGTACGGTTCCTCGATCTACCCGAGAACCAGATCCTTATGCACCACTGGCGGGAGCTCATGATGATCGTCAATGACCAGACCGGTGAGGAGGTTCCCGATCCCGTTCCCGAGGTGGTCAAACAGATGCTCGTGGTATCCTATGAATTCAATACCGCCGTAGTGACGAAGAGCGGTAAAAGCAGGAAAGTCGGTGTCACGATCCGCCCGGTAAAGGACGACAATCACGAACTGATCGGCGTCTTCATGCATATCAAGGAGAAGACGCTCGACCAGATCAAGATGGCCGCGTCAAAGAAAGTCTGATCCTGGTTTTGAGCCGTGCTACCGGAACAGGAGGCCGTTCCCGGTGCCCTGCCAGCCGTTTTTATTGTTCCGGGTATATCGCCGATCTTCGTGCTCCTGGTGCAGCATCTTCCGGGTTCTGCTGTCTTTTGTGGTTTCCAGGTACCGGATCGGCCGGAAATCGCAGGATTTCTCCGGATCTTCCACAAACGTTTAATAAAAAAATAGCGAATATTTATATTGAGCAGATACTATTCCTGCCCTTTTAATTTGGGTACAGGTAAAAGTATCGGACTCTGGAAGGAATACCTGCGTGACCGACATTGTACATCATAAGCGCCGGAGGACTGCGTGGAACGAGTCGCGCCATACCTACCTTATGGATGTCGGGGACCGGATCGAGATCCCGCTGGTACAGGTCTCCCCGGTCACGGAAAGCCGTATCCTCTCCCCGCCTCACCCGGAGACCCGGTATTTCGAGATCGAGGTTGACGAGGTAAACCGGGACGGACAGAAAACCTATATCTTCCAGAATATCTATCCCGTCAAAGCAGGACGGAAACCGGACTGGTACCTCCTGAGGTTCAGGATAAGGCGCGGCGAATGGACGATCCTGGAACGGCTCCATTCCCTGACGCCGGACGGTGAGTCCCAGTGGATCTATACGGACGATTTCAACATTCTGTTCCTCTCGTCCGGTGGCAGGCACGATCTGGAGATGCTTGTCAGTCTTATAACGGACCGGCTTGATGAGATTGCCCTGTCAGTGAGATCGGGAGCTCCCCGGCAGTCCCACTTCGAGAACCAGCTGGCCTGCAGGACCGTGCTCGACTCCATGTTCAGCGACGGTGTCGACGGTGCGTTCCGCGATACCGTACTCTACCGGCACGACGCCTCCCCGGTGCCTCAGGGGGCCCCTCCCCGCACAGTCTTCCTGTCCGGCGAGGAGATCTGCCGTCACCATGGCAGGATTGATGCACTTATGGCAGGGGCAGCTCCCATCGACCTGGCAGCCATCCTGAACATCAACCTGGACGCAATCGAAGAGCTCGATGACATGAGCTGGCTGTACGAATAACGGGAATACCGCCCCCCTCTTTTACTGCCCCTTTCCCTGCGGGTAGGGAATGGGTATTTACTGCATCGCCTTATGTCCGGGCAGTGGGGGGCACCTCAGGAGAATCGGACAGGATTGCGAACCGGTGGATCCCGCACGGGAAAAAAAGAAAAAAATTATTTCTCGGACTTCTTCTTGAAGAGCGCCTTGCTGAACCGGTCAATGAAGCCTTCCTTGACCTCCACGGTCTTCTCTTCCTTGTAGGCTACGCCGACAAGATCGGAGGCGATCCGCTTGATTGCCTTGGAAGCAGGGGACTGGGGAAATTTGATGACTATCGGGGTCTTTGCAGAAGAGGCCCGGCGGACATTGGAGTCTTCGGGGATGATACCGATTACCTTGACGCCAAGGACCTTCTCCATCTTCTTTGTTATAATATCGGTCTTATCCTGGTCTACGCGGTTGATGATGGAGCCCAGCACGTGGCCGCCGACCACTTCGGTCAGGATCTTGGTCTTGAGGGCATCGACAATGGAGGAGAGTTCGGGGTTGACGACAAGGATCACTTCATCGGCAACGGCAAGGGGCACGACGCCGTCCTTGCTGATGCCGGCAGGGGCATCGATTAAGAGGAATTCACAGCGCTTGACCAGTTCGCTCATCACGTCCCGGATCTTGTCCGGGTCTGCCTGCTGGAATCCCTGGAGGGAGATACCGCTCGGGATCACCTTGAGCCCCGCGGGCCCTTCGTAGATCGCGTCGCTGATATTTCCTTTTCCTGCAAGGATCTCATGGAGGGTGATCGGTGCGTCCTGGAGCCCGAGCACAAGGCCTACATTTGCCATACCGATATCAGCATCCATCAGGTATGTCTCTTTGCCGAGCTGGGCGAGCATAGTTCCGAGGTTGACAGAAACCGTGGTCTTTCCTGTACCACCTTTTCCGGAAGCGATTGTGTAGACCTTGACCATTGAACACCCTGTGGTAATAAGTATTCCAGTTGTGTTTATATAAGATTACTGGATTCTTCTCATATTCGTGTTATATCCACTTGTTTAAAATATCTTTTGTATCTCTCTCAATAAGCATGGCCACATCATCGGGGACCTGGAGATTCGTCCGGATGATCCCGACAAGGTCAGAGCCCTTGTGATCCAGGCCGAAGAGCATCACTCCGGGCGTCTCGGTGAGCGGGTCATTTGCGAACATCTCGCCGAACCGTGCTGCATCGCCCTGCGCATCCTCGCCGCCACTGGAGGCAAATACCAGCCCGTCGGCCGTGGCGATGGTGAACTGGTCCAGGGAATACTTTTTCGTGAGCGTGCGGAGGCTCGCAGTGATGTCGGGCATACCCTCGGTAACATTGGTATCCCCGGGCCGCGGGAGCATGCCAGGCTTCTGTACCGGGTGCGGGATGGATTTCTGCGATACCGGGAGCACCGGCTTTATTCCGGGCCGGTAATCCAGGTTCTGTGCTTTCTGCATTCCGGGAATGTTCCGGTCAGCGGCCGGTGCCGGCGATCTGCGTTTTCTCTGGATAATAACCGCGACAGCGGCTGCAGCCAGGATCACGATCGCAATGATCAGGTAAAACGGCACGGAATCGGGAAGTAAAACGGCGATGGTGGATCCTCTCCTGTAGCGGGATTTCAGCGCTCCATCAGGTGTTCCAGATGGAGTTGTTTGATCATGGTCTTGCAGTCGTTCCGGATCTTATCCGTGACATTCTCCAGGTCCATGGTGTCAAAGGTGTCGATGTCCGAATCAAAACTGGTAGCCCCCTGGTCCGGGGCAGGCTGGTCCGCACCCGGGGTACCCCGTGGCGGTTCCGCCTTTGGTACCGGCGTCCTCTGCGAGGGGGGAATCTGGGATGCCGGCTTTGTGGCAGGCTCGCCATGTGTGGGGACCGGGATTGGCTTGTGGTCCGGCACCGGGGGGGCTTTCAGGGGGACTGCGGTGCTTCTCACCGGCGCGGCGGGTGCGGATTGTGATGGTGCAGGTTTCGGCACCGTCTTTACCGGCAGCACAGGGGCAGTAAAATGTGCTGCTGCGGGAGGCTTTTTTGCCGGCTCATGACGGGCAGTCTCATGAGGTTCCTGGCGGGGCAGGGGAGCAGGCGCCTGCGGGGACTGCCCGATCTTTCCTTCCTTGATAATCCTGCAGGCCTTGTTGAACTCCAGGGAGAGCTGGACCTGGGCCTCATCCAGCGAAGAGAGTGCCGCATCCACCTCCTCACCAAGAACCTTCTGCAGCTCATTCCACCCGGCATCCCCCTGTTTTCCCTGGAACTTGACAAGGATGCACTTTCCCGCCCTGAAGACCAGGGTTCCCAGGTTCGAGCCGGAAGAGATACTGCAGATCCCGGAAAATTTCGTACGCTCAAGCTCAAGGAGAATGCTCTCTACGGTCTCATTCTTCTTGATTTCGCGAAATGTACCCCTCGGGAGTTGCATTATGTTTAATTTAGCGGTATTCTAGTATATAGTTTCTTTTTGTACAGCCCGGCCGTTTGTACAGCCTGGTCGGCATGAAAAGGATGTGCGCTGGCAGGGGATGATTCCGATGGGTATATATGCTGCTATCCCGTTGAGCTCAAATCGTTGTCTTATTGGGGGGTATTTTTGCCATATAACCATGGTAATGACGAATATCAAAACCAACATTTTAATAGCAATAACGCAAGAAAGATAAATTTATAAAGTGGTGCACATATGCTGAAACCATTATTGGAAGAATTTCTCAAGGTAGAAGGGGTATCAGCTGCGGTCGTCGTGGGAAGGGACGGGTTTGTTATCGAGAGTGCGGTCTCGGGCAAAGTCGATATCGAGGCCCTTGGAGCCATGGCTTCGACCGGTCTTGGTACTTCAGAAGCGATGGGCAATACGCTGGGTAAGGGCGAACTCTCTCAGATGCTCGTTGAACTCGAGAAAGGACCGATCATCCTCTCCCCGTTGTCGGCAGACGAGCTCATTGCGATTGTCGCCGATACTACCTCAAATGTCGGAAGGATCCGGTACGAACTGAAGAAGAACAAAGAACGAATCGTTGCTGCCCTCTAACCCCATTCTTTTATGAAGTTTCCAGCAGGAACCGACGGCGGTATCATATCCAATCCTCAGGATGAGGGTTTCATCCGGGATCTGATGGCCTTTGTCGGAGCGATCGAGATAGAAACCGGGGCAGGACATGGTTTCATACTCACGGAGAACGGGAAGCTGATATCAGCCTATTTCCGGAGTGATGACGGTGTGTTTAAGGGAAAGGAAGCCCTCTCCCACATGACCCTGGACTCGGGCGGGAACGATGACCAGACCTTCAGCCTGAGGAGATATGATCCAGGTGAATTTGCCCAGGCCGTCAGGATCTCACGGGAAGAGCACCTGCTCCTCTCCGGTGCCGTTCCGGCCACTCCTGAACCGCAGGCTCCCCTGCAACCGGCACAGCAGCCACCGGCAGGAACCGTTACCCATACGGCATCACAGGGCTCATCAGTCCCGCCGGAATACCTTGACGAGACAAAACTCCGGAAGATCCTGAGCCAGCCCGGTGTTATTGCGGTCTCTGCCTTTTTCGAAGGCTTTCCGGTCCAGTCCATGGGGGACGCGGATTTTGAGCATGTAGCTGCATCGGCAGAAGACTTTATGCGGGCCGGCCTGAAGATCTCGCAGGAGATGAAGACCGGGAACCTCGATCAACTCATCCTCGAGACTGCGAACAACAAGTTCATTATCGCCCCCTGCGGCGATCTCTATCTCTGTATTTTTACTACGGCCGAGGCCCAGCTGGGCCTGATACGGGTAGTGCTCAAGAGCATCCAGAAAGAGATCACCGGCTGAACCTCGGAGGAGACCTTTATTCACGCTACATATGCATCATGGATATCCGGCAGGCATATGACGTCCAATCATCATTCTGTCCCTGTCCACAGGATAGATATACTCACAGGCAAATTATCAATTAACAGCCGGAAGATCGCAGTTTACCCTGACAGTGACACAGTATTTTACGATCAGAATACGGGAGATCCAATATGAGCAAAGACACTGACGATTCGCTTGATGATGTCAACTCACTTATAAAAATGATCGGGGGTGCAAAGAAGAAAGAGGCCTCCCCCGATGAGCAGAACAATAAGCCGGTGGCACCTGCAGCCCCCGAGCCGGCCGGGTCCGCGGATGACGCCGGTGATTTTTCCGCGCTCATGAAGAAACTGGGTATGGCAAATAAGCAGAATGCCGCACCCGGACCGGATACGGTGGCACCCCCCGTCCGTTCCTCCCCGCCACAGGCTCCTCTGCCCGTACCGGAAGAGGAACCGGTGTCGGTATTCGATGACCTGCTCGAAGACGAAGTGCCTGCCGGAAAGCCTGAACTTCCCGGAAAGGATGTCCGGTCATCCCTTGGAAAGCTGCTGGCAAACATGAATACAGCCCAGCAGGCACCTCCGGCTCCCCCGGAACCTGCCCCCGTGCCTCCCGCCCATGAGGAAGAGCCTGCCCCGGCATGGCCTGCTGAAAAGGAACCGATCATAGAGATCATCGATGAGGACCCCAAGGCAGCCCTGCGGAAATCCCTGTTCGCAAAGAAGGCAAAGGCCGCGGTTGTCGAAGAGCCCCTGGCATCGAAGGAGACCGAGGCAGATGAGAAGATCATCACGGTCGACCAGATCTCGGACATCTCCGGGCTGATCCTTCCCAAGGGCGCCACGTTCAAGATCGAGGAGTTGAAACTCCACGGCCGGATCAATGCCTTCGAAGGTGCCCGTGGCAGCGCCCTTCCCGCGGAATTTGCGGAGATCTGGAAGAAGGAGTTCTCCACCGCCGGTTTCAAGGATCTCGACATGGAAGAGGAGATGGCCTCGGAGAAGGCCAGGCTCAAGCCGGCCCCGAAGAAATTCGGCCTTGCAACGCTCTTCAATGCCATACATGCCGAAGAGGTGAACTACGATCCCAAGACCCACGGTCCGCTGGTCGACCTTGTCTTCAATGCCAAGCCCGGTATTGAGGAGATGGAGATGTACCCGGTCAACGAGCCGTACGCATACATCAGGATCATCTACGATCACTCAACTCATGAGTACACGTACCAGATCCTGGAACCGATCCTGACCGAACCGGAGAAAGAGCTGCTGAAGGAACTCAAAGATCGCCTCTTTGAGACCCTCGATATCAACACCAAGGACATGTCCCGGGAAGACGCCCGGCAGAAACTCCGTACTGCTACGAATGATATCCTGGCGGATTACGGCTTCAAGCTCGATCCTGCGCAGAAGGAGAAGCTCCACTACAACATGCACAAGGACTTCCTCGGGAACGGCCTGATCGACCCGATCATGCACGACAAGTATATCGAGGATATCTCCTGCGATGGCGTCAATACCCCGCTCTTTGCCTTCCATTCCAGCTATGAATCCATGAAGACCTCGGTCGCCTACCACAATGCGGAAGAGCTCGACTCGTTCGTCACAAAGCTCGCCCAGCGGGCAGGAAAGTACATCTCAATTGCCGAGCCGATCCTCGATGCAACCATGCAGGACGGGTCGCGTATCCAGATGACCCTTGGGACGGAAGTGACCGCCCATGGCTCCACCTTCACCATCCGTAAGTTCAAGGACGAGCCGATCACGCCGACCGATCTCATAGAATGGCATACCTTCTCGCCCCTTGCCATCGCCTACATCTGGCTCGCGGTGGAGAATGGCAAGTCTTCCATCTTTGCCGGCGGGACTGCGTCGGGTAAGACAACGGCCCTCAACGCCATCTCGCTCTTCATCCCCCCGATGGCAAAGATCGTATCCCTTGAAGATACCCGTGAAGTGAAGCTGCCCCACCCGAACTGGATCCCGAGTGTCACCCGTGACTCGTTCGACACGGCAGGGAGGGGTGAAATCAATATGTACGAACTCCTGCGGGCTGCGATGCGACAACGTCCTGAATACATCATTGTGGGTGAGGTCCGTGGTAAGGAATGCCAGACCCTCTTCCAGGCGATGAGTACAGGCCACGTTACCTATTCCACAACGCACGCGGACTCAGTGGCCAGTGTCGTGCACCGTATCGAGAACCCGCCCATGGACGTACCGCGGAACATGCTCTCCGCCCTGGACTTCATCTGCATCCAGGTGCAGGCCCGGGTTGGGGGCAAACGCATCCGGCGGAACAAGCAGATCGTCGAGATCCTCGATATCGACCCGAGGACCAACGAACTGATCACGAACGAGGTGTTCAAGTGGCGGTCGGCGACCGATGAGCACACCTACTCCGGGAAATCCTACCTTCTCGAAGAGATCATGGAAGCAAAAGGCTGGAGCGAGAACCGGATGCGGGAGGAGCTGAAGCGCAGGCAGGAAGTGCTTGAATGGATGCGGATCAAGAAGATCCGCCACTACAAGGATGTGGCGAAGATCCTGATCTCCTACCACCGGGACCCGGAAGCGGTTATTGAGAAAGTACGGAAGGACCTCTATGAATAGTTACGAGCGATTCTGTTTCAATCTCCTTGGCAAACGGATGAAAGGCAAGCGTGACGAATATGCACAACTGAGAAACGATCTCATCTCCGCCCGGTTCAAGACCCCCTTCGAGGTCTACCTGTCTACGGCTTTCATTAGTTCGATCATCGTCGGCCTTATGGCGGCGGTCTTCATCGGGCTCATCACTTGGGTCCTCAAGCTCCCGACCCTGATCAAGTACAAGGGAGCGGTTCCTGGTCCGCTTGTTGCACTTTCGGCCCACAGCCTCGTGATAGGAACCATCGCTGTCACGATCTTCTCCCTGCTGATCTTTGGCGGCCTCACCTATGTCGCGTTCATCTCGTACCCGAGCCTCGAGGCCGGGAACCGGCGCAGGAACATCGATGCCTCGCTTCCCTATGCAATCAACTATGTCACCTCGATGTCTACGGCGGGGATCACTCCCGCGGAAGTGTTCCGGCTCCTTGGCGACAGTCCGATTTACGGGGAGAGTTCGGTGGAGGCCCGGTACGTTGCCCGGGAGATCGACATCTTCGGCCGGGACCTGATCGACGCTTTGCGTCTGGTATCGTCGAGCACACCGAGCGCACGGATGAAGGAGTTCCTGCAGGGAGCCATGGCCAGCATCTCGAGCGGTGGCAACCTGACCGATTATTTCCGGACCAAGGCTGAACAATATTCCCTGGAGAACCGGCAGACGCAGAAGCTCTTCCTGGAGACTCTCGGGCTTATCTCGGAATCGTATGTGACGGCAATGGTGGCAGGGACACTCTTCCTGATCATCCTGCAATCCATCATGTCTGTCATGTCCGGGGATAACAAGCCCATGTTCCTCTATGCTATCGTGTACATCATGATTCCCCTCGGCAGTATCGCATTTGTAATTATGATCAGTGCCATGACCCCGGAGGGCTGATATGGGAATTACGGATATCTTCAAAAAGGGAAAGGAAAATCCTGACGCAACCGGGATTTCAGGATCCGTCCCGGCAGAAGAGGAGACCCTCGGGATCACTGCCCGGCTGGACCAGGAACGCCAGAGCAGGGAAGGTATAGGGAAATTTTTCAGGCACCCCCTCCAGGTCCTCACGGAACGCCCGGAGAACATTCTTATCGTCTGTATCCCCCTCGCACTCCTGTTATTTGCCGGGGGTTTTGTCTACCTGTTCAAGTCCACCGGAAGCATCAAGTTTCTCTTCACCACCACCACCCTGGATGATTTTGCCGTCTTTTCCGTGCTGATCGCCATCGTGCCGCTTGCCCTCCTCGATCTCAAGGAACAGATCCGGGTCAAGAACCTGGAGAATGCATTGCCCAACTTCTTCCGGGACCTTGCCGGCATGAACGACTCCGGTATGACCCTCCCGACCGCAGTCCACCTCGTGGCAGGGGCAGAGTACGGGACACTTACCCCGCACATCCGTAAGCTGGACAACGAGATGTCCTGGGGTGTCGGTTTTGTCGAAGCCCTCTACCGGTTCGGGAAGAGCCTTGGCACGACCCTTGCCGACCGGAGCGTGGACCTGATCGCCAAGGCCAGCAAGGCCGGGGGAGATGTCAGCGAAGTGCTGCGGGCCGCGGCCAAAGATACGTTCGAGGTCGTCAACCTGCAGCAGGAGCGGGCGAACAACATGCTGATCTACGTCATCATCGTGCTCGTTTCGTTTGCCGTCTTCCTCTTCGTTATCGCCATCCTTGTCTCGTCCTTCCTGACAACCATGGCAACTGCGGGAGCCGCGGCCTCAACTTCCGGCGCCGCCGCCCATGGGTTCATGGGGAAGATCGACATTTTCATCTACAAGCGCCTCTTCTCCCATGCAGCCATGCTCCAGGGATTCTTCTCCGGCCTCGTTGCCGGCCAGATGGGTGAAGGCCGGTTCATTGCAGGCCTGAAATATTCGGCCATGATGCTCCTGATCGCCTGGATCACGTTCAGGTTCTTCATCTGATCGAAATCCGGCTCCGGAGAATCTCTCTCCGGCATTTTTTTATCCTTCGGGAAATCAGGACGATATATTTTCCCGTGTCCCGTAATCGTACCCCCGGTTCGGATGCTGCCTACAAAAAAGGAAGAAGAGCAGCAGTCCCGGATCTTTTAGCAGGCCCGGGATTACGGACAAATGCACACGTGTTCGCAACGCCAGCATGGATACGGGTAAGCCCGGTATATTAGAACCAGCACCCGGTGCGGGACACTGTTAACACGTCCTTGAGTGAAAAGTAATCTGAACGAACCGTACCCCTTCGGCCACGTGTGCAGAACACCGGACGCCTCCTGCACCGTGCAGTGCTGACAAAATTCTGCAAAAAAAAGAATCAGGAAATGTTTTCCGTGCTGTAACCCTTGAGGGAGAGGAGTTCCTTGACCCTGTCCCGGTGATTGCCCTGCAGTTCTATGGAATTTCCCTTGACCGTCCCGCCACAGGCGAGTTTTCCTTTCATGTATTTCGAGAGATCCTCGAGATCGATATCAGTTGGATCAAGCCCTTCGATGACGGTAACTTCCTTCCCGTACCGGCGTTTATTCACCTTGACATTGATCCTCTGCTGTTCCTTTGCAACCTCCTCACAGATGCATAACTCTTTTGGAAGTCCACACGTCGGGCAAATCCCACCAATCATTAGCAGTATTTTTACGTTTCACTTTATTTATTACTTGGCATTGAAAAGGGAAATTCCAGCGTTTCGCGCCCGGAAACGCCGGCTTTTGGCTGGAAATGGACCGGTATACGCGTGATTGCGGCGGGTTTCCGGCCGGCTGCCCGGATCTGCCCTGAGGGGCGGCAGGAGAAGCGCCGGTTTTTATCATCCCTGCATACAACTGTACAAACGGAAATGTCGCTGTTTGTGGTAGGGACTTCATCCCATGTGGGCAAGAGTGTCACGGTCGCTGCGATCTGCCGGTGCCTTGTCCGGCGCGGGATCACGGTCGCCCCGTTCAAGTCCCAGAACATGAGCCTGAACTCCTATGTCACCCGGGAAGGCGGGGAGATCGGGATGGCCCAGGCAATGCAGGCCTTCGCGGCAAACGTGGTCCCCCACACGGACATGAACCCGGTCCTGCTCAAGCCCAAGGGTGACTGCGTCTCGCAGGTGGTGCTGAACGGCCGGCCCTACAAGGATGTACCCATAGCGGAGTATTACCGGGAGACGCCGATGCTTCTCGAAAAAGCCCTCGAATCCTACCACCGGCTCCTCGCGGAGTACGGTCAGGTGGTGGTGGAAGGGGCAGGCGGGGCAGCGGAACTGAACCTGTACGACCGGGACATTGCGAACACGCTGCTCGCACAGAGGCTCCGGATCCCGATCATTCTCGTAGCCGACATCGAGCGGGGCGGGGTCTTTGCCCAGCTCTACGGAACGATCATGCTCCTTCCGGCGGACGTCCGGTCGCTCGTGAAGGGGATCATCATCAACAAGTTCAGGGGCGATCCCGGGATCTTCGCTCCCGGTGTCACGAAGATTGAGGAGATCTGCGGGGTACCGGTCCTCGGCGTAGTGCCGTACTTCTCCCTGCCGCTGCCGAGCGAGGACTCGCTCTCGATCGGCGACAAGAAGTCCGGCACGGCCGGTGTCCGGATAGCGGTGATCCGGCTCCCCCGGATCGCGAACTTCACCGACTTCGAGCTGCTTGAGCAGCACGCCTCGGTCGACTATGTATCCCCCGGCACCCCGCTCACCGGGTATGACTGCGTCATCATCCCCGGTACGAAGAACACGATCGATGACCTGCAGGCGCTCCGGGAAGCAGGGACCGATAAAGAACTGCAGAAGGCCCGGGAGCGTGGCGTCCCGGTCATCGGGATCTGCGGGGGGTACCAGATGCTCGGGACCACGCTCATCGATGCCGGGTTTGAGTCGGTGGCCGGCACCTACGAAGGGCTCGGTCTTCTTGACTGTGTTACGCATTTTACTTCGTATACTAAGAACACGACCCAGGTGACCCGGCAGGCCTCAGGCGCTGGACCCATCCTGTCTGCCATGGGCGAGGTGACCGGCTACGAGATCCACATGGGCGTCACGTCAGGGGGAACGGACCGTGAGGCACTGATCGGCGACGGGCGGGTGAGCGATGACGGGCTCGTCTTCGGCACATACATGCACGGGCTCTTCCTGAACCCGTCCGCAGCAAATGCTTTGCTCTCTTACCTGTACGGGAAGAAGGGGCTAGACTTCATACCTCTTTCTGCTGAGGCTGTGGATCCCTACGAAGCCCTGGCGGACCTCTTTGAGGAGCACGTGGATATGGAGATGATTGTAACGCTCCTGAAAAATTAGATGCTGGAAGGTTGCCGGTCTAGCTGATAATATTCGTAATACTGTGGAACCCCTCGCCCTGCCGGTCGGCACACTTCACCTTAGTAGCCTTTGCAAAATCGACCCGCTCCGTCACCCGGCATTTCGTGCAGTACGCAAGCGAGGGCGACTTCACGTACTTCCCGCCCACCTCGAACTCGCGGCAGAAGATGCAGAACCCGCAGTTCTCGGGCGGCTCCTTCTTCTCCGGCAGGCACTGCACCTGCCCCTTCGTTACCGGCAGGATCCGGTACTCATTCTCTTCCATCTTCGTTCACCTGATCCAATCTCATTTCACTATCCGGATATATAAACCCGGAGCAGGCGGCAGGGCCAAAAAGCAGTATCCTTAAACCATTCCCGCGCAAAACCAGATGTATGAAGGTGTGTATCATGTGCGGGGGGGAAGGCACCCGTCTCCGCCCCCTCACGTTCGAACGGCCGAAACCCTGTATACCGATTGTCAACCGTCCCTCCATCCAGCACCTGGTCGCACACCTGACCACGATGGGTTTCCGGGAGGTCGTGCTCACGCTCGGCTACATGGGGAAGTCCATCGAGGAGGCCCTCGGCGACGGGTCCCTCTTCGGCGCCGAGATCACGTATGTCCACGAGGAGCATAAGCTCGGAACGGCCGGCAGCGTGAAGCACGCCCAGGAACATCTCGACGGCCAGGACTTTCTGGTCGTGGGCGGCGACCATGTCACCGACCTGAACGTGCTGGAGTTCTACCGGGCCCACCAGAAGGAGAAAGCAACCGTCAGCATCGGACTGATCTCGATCGATGATCCCGGTGAGTACGGGATCGCCGAGATTGATGTCAGTTACGAGATAAAACGGTTCAAGGAGAAGCCTGCGCCGGGCGAGATCTTCTCCAACCTCGCAAGCACCGGGATGTACGTCTGCAGCCCGGAGATCTTTGACCATATACCTGCCGGGGTCAAGTACGATTTCGCCCGCGACCTCTTCCCGAAACTGATGGGCGGGGGCCATGCACTGAAGGGCTGGCTCGCACGGGGCAACTGGACCGATGTGGGCAGCCCGCACTCCCTCCGGCAGGCCGAACGCTGGAAACTGCAGGACATCGCGTTCACGGATATCATCGGCGATCTCTCCATCCACGGGGCGCAGGTGCAGGGGCCGGTACAGCTTGGCGGGTCAATCACCCTCGGAAATAATACGAAGGTGATCGGGCCGGTAGCGATCGGCAACGGCACCACTATCGGCGACAACGTCCTGATCGGCCCCTATACGAGCATTGGGGAGAAATGCATCATCCGGAACAACGCGAAGATCTTTTCCTCCTCTCTCTACAACCGCGTCATTGTCGGCGGCCATACCACGATCTCCGGCAGCATCATGGACAACGACACGCACATCGGGGAGCACTGCAGCATAGAGAACGACACCGTGATCGGCCCCCGGGTTGTCCTGCGTGACCATGTTGTGGTCCACTCCAAGACCCGGCTCTGGCCGGAAGTCGTGGTCACGGATGGCACGATCGTGAAAGAGCACGTGCTCAACGAGAAATTCGACCTCAGGTACGACGGGTCGTAGATTCTTTTATCGTGGCTGCACCTGTGGCGGGGACAGCCAAAGGCTGTGGAGAAGATTTTCGTAAGAAAATCTTGAACTGCGCATCTCCCGGGAGCGTCAAAAAACGGAATTATTCGTCGTTAAAAAAAAATTTTTGTGAAACGAGTCGTCAGACCCCTTTGACCAGTGAACAGGACATCAGTCCTGTGAGCGGGAAAAAGGGTCGTCAGACCCTTTTGACCAATGAGGAGGATATCAATCTTCCGAATGTGAAGCGGGTTATCAAACCCGTTTCACCAGCCGGTGCGTGATTGCAACCAGCGGGTGCCGGGCATAATCAAGAACCTGGACGTCATCGAGGGTTTTTAAGTTCATGGCCAGTGCCGTCCGTTCCATGCCGAGCTCGATGTTCTCCTTGATCTCTATGATATAGGCGTCGAGGGCACTGATGCCGAGGCGTTTCGCTGCCACGGCCCGGTGGTGCCCGTCTACGAGGATGATCTTCCCCGGCCGCCTCACGACGATGATCGGTTCGGCGAGGCCCTTCTTGATCTCGTAGATCCTCCCCTCCAGTTCGTCCTCGTAGATCTTCGACTGGGTAGGGAGGAGATCCCTGACCGGCACGGTCCCCCGGTCGAGCGTTGGGTCCACGTTATAGAGTTTCTTGAGGGTGGTCATGAAATTGAAGACCTTCTCCGGGGAGACATGCTCTATCTGGGAACGGATGACATCCGAGTTGGAAATGATCCCGAGCAGGTTGTTCTTCTCGTCCACCACCGGCAGTTTCTGGATGCCGCTCCGGAAGATGACCCGGGCAGCGTCGTTGATGTCCATCTCCGGGTCTGCCACGATCAGGTTGTCGGACATCACCTTCTCGACCGGGGTCGATGGTTCCACAAACAGGAGATCCCGGGCCGAGATATAACCGATAACGGTAGTTCCGTCAACCACCGGGAACCCGTCATGATGGGTCTTCTGGATCTTCTCGATGACATCATGGGCAGTACCATGGAAGTCCACGCTCACGACATCATAGGTCATGTAATCCTTGACCTTTTTTTTATCCATCAGTACAGCTTCACCGTGAGGCACTTTAAAGACATCGGTGAAAAAACAACCGGTGAAAAATGAAGGGTAACGGTTAACCGGGTCATGTCCGGTATACTACCGGTCTTCGTTAAAGGGATCATCTTTTTCAGGACTTCGCATACCAGGACTGCACCTCTTTTGCGAATCGTCATCAACCCACGAATATGGCAAGCCACGGAATTGTCACCCATTTCTGATAAAATAACCCATGGTGACAATGCGAATCGGAATAGTTTATGTCCGAGCGGCTACGATGTAATAAGGAGGCTCGTTAAGCATGAGTGAAAAGAAGAAGAAAGAAGTGTCGCAGAAGAAGTGGACAAAAATAATCTTCATTGTCATGGCGGTAATATTTGCTTTTGCCATGGTCGGTTCCTATTTAACGAACTTGGTTACCGGACTCGCACCAATCCGGCCCGGCGACAAAGTGGCAATCACATATACTATTTATGACGCTGCGGGAAACCCCCTAGTCACTAATGATCAGCAGGTATATGGTTTAGCATTAAAGAGTGGAAAAGAGATTTGGCATTCAAACCAGTTACTTACGCTGACCGCGAACCAGAGCCTGAATACTGCCGTCTTCCCGGTGCCGGTATATACTACAGAAAGCAATGGCGGCAGCTGGAACCAGTTTGCCCTCTTCTCACCCGAGTATGTTGCTATTACCCAGGGGCTTGTCGGTATGAGGACCAGCGAGAAGAAAAATATTGTTTTCAACGGTAATATGTCGATGAGCAAGATCTATTCTCCTTCCGACCTCCCGCAGAACACAACGGTCAATTCATTCCATGTCGGGGATGTCCTGACAATGGGACTTTCCAACAACCCGAATGCGACCGCATCATCTCCGGCCGATATCTCGTACCGTATCGGTGAAGTGACCCGGGTCTCCCCGGCAGGGGTTGTCGTGGACTTCGGCTATCCCCGCGCCGATATCACGATCGTCTCGATCACCAAGGGATAACTCAGGTATTCCCTCCCTTTTTTTGCCGTTCCCCCGGTGTTATCCATACGTTTTTGTAGTGCCGCCCGCTATTCCTGTTCATGGCACTGCGTGTACTCTGCTTCTTCCAGCCGGGATGCATGGGCTGCATGGAACAGGAACCCATCAATGCGGAAGTGGGGAAGAAACTCGGGATCGCGATCGAAGAGATCGATGCCACAAAAAATCCCGCATATATCAAAGAATACCAGCTGACGGCAACGCCCACGATCCTTGTCCTTGTCGAAGGAGCAGTAAAAGAACGGTTCGAAGGAGTGGTACACCCTGAGCAGCTTGAAGAGACCCTGAAAAAATATCTCTGAAGGTTTCGTTACCCGCGGATACCGTAGATGCGCTTGACCCGGTGGGCTACGGTCTTCCACCCTTCCTTTCTCATCAGCGGCCCGTCACGAAGCTTGAGATGGGAGACCTTGAACCGCTTGCCGGAGACCACGTACATATCGCCAACCACAAATGGCTGCTCCCCGTCGCATTCCATGTAAACCGGGATCGTCTTCCTGCCGTCATGGATGGAGATCTTGACCACTACCTGCTCGATCCCGCGGGTCCAGAGCGTGGTGATATCCTTTGCTTTGGCCTTCTTCATCCGTTTGTCGCCGCACTCGATGGCGGTGACTTCTACGCCGAAGACGTCCTCCCCGCATTCTGCAACGAGGTGATCGTCGACTGAACAGTCATCGTCCTCGGCAAATTCGATCCCGCAGACGCGGGATGTACCCTCTTTCGATACGATCGCCTTGATGATCAGGGTCTCCGGCTCGCGCTCTTTCGGAAGGCGCTGGTGATGACTGCAGGTAGTGCACCGCACGAGCATATCGCGGGTCTCGGCCACGACCTCATGTTCGGTCTCATCCTTGCACTCGGGGCAGTGGGCGGTAATAAACATTGAATAGGAATGGCGCCCCCACATGATAAAGCATGAAGGCAGAGGAAACCGTGGTCTGCCGGGGGCATCCCCTCGTCCTTGGCACCCACCCGACCACCTTTGAGGTGACCTGCGAGGGGCACCTGACGGAAAACGGCAACTGCATAGTCGGAATCGCGGCTGACAAGGGGTGTGCGGGATTGTCGCATGAGTTTCGGGATCTGCTTGCCCATGACGATTCCATCCTCACCACAAGGCTGACGTGCGGGGGAGTAATCGTTGAGGTCCGGTCGCATGGATCGGCCCGTATGACCCTCGACCATCCCGGGGATATGGTCTGGCGCAGGAGCACGTTCGTCTGCGGGAGGACTATCGGGATCCAGTCGGACGTGGTGGCCGCAGGCCTGCCACGGGAACTCGTGGAGCAGCTGACTCTCGGAAAAGAGATGATCGTAACCCTGGAAGTCACGCGTCCCTGCTGAGTGTCGTGATCTTCATCTCTGCTTCGGCAAGCAGGGTCTCGCACTGTTTGACGAGCGCTGCCCCCTGTTCGTAGAGCTTCATACTTTCGTCGAGGCTCGTGTTCCCGTCTTCGATCTTATCTATGATCTTTCTGAGCTGTTCGATCTTTGCTTCATAGGTTTCCGTCATGGTCCACACGCTCCACTATGACCCGGCTGCTGCCGTCGTACATCCGTAATTTCATCCGGTCCCCGGCCGCTATCATCCCGGTGCCCCGGACAACCACGCCGTCCTTCTCCGCAACGCAGTAGCCCCGGGCCAGGACTGCCAGCGGGCTCCTTCCCTCAAGTGCGGTCTTCAGTTCCTTCACGATCAGCCGCTCCCTCCCGAGCCGGGACTGGAGAGCACGGTCGAGCCGGTCCCCGATATCTGCAGTCGTGGTCTTCCGCTCATCCAGTTTCCGCAGGAACTGCCGGGGCCGGAGCCGGTCCCGGAGTCCGGTCACCTCGTCCCGTGCCCAGGCGACCCTCCCGATCAGGGACGTGCTCATCCGGTGCTGCAGTTCCTGGAGCCGGAGGAGGAGTACGGCCCGGTCGGGAACCACCAGCTCGGCGGCAGCGGAGGGGGTCGGGGCCCGGGTATCGGCTGCGAGATCGGCAAGTGTGATGTCCACCTCGTGCCCGATCGCGCTGACGACCGGTACCGGGCTCTCCGCGATCGCCCGGACCACGTCAGGGTGGTTGAACGGGAAGAGATCTTCAAAACTCCCCCCGCCCCGGGCTACGATGATCACATCCGCCAGGCCGGCAAGCCGGCGGATCGCTGCCGCGATCTCCCGGTGCGCCTCCTCGCCCTGGACGGCCGTGGGCGCGATGATGATCTCGACCGGGTACCGGCGCCCGATCACGTTCCGGATATCGTGGATCACCGCGCCGGTCTCGGAGGTCACGACACCGATGCGGGCGGGAAAGCGGGGGAGCGGGCGTTTCCGTTCCGCGGCAAAGATACCCTCAGCCGCCAGTTCCTTCTTCCATTTCTCGATAAGAAGGTACTTCTCGCCAAGGCCGGCCTTCTCCATCTTCTTTACCTGCAGCTGGTACGCCCCATGGGGTGCATAGACCGTGACCGATCCGGAGACCACCACTTCCATGCCTTCGACCGGTGTGAATGCGAGCCGGTCCCCGTCGGACCTCCACATCACGCACTTGATCACCGCTGCCGTTGTCCCCCCGCCTTTCTCCGAGAGCGAGAAGTACCGGTGCCCCCGGCCATGGTGCTTGTAATTGGTGACCTCGCCCTTCACCCGGATGTCCTGCACCTGCGGATCGTCGAGCAATCCGCAGATCAGGGCCGAGAGCTCCGCTACGCTCAGGGGCGTATTCCTGTCGTCGGCCGGCTCGTCCGGGGTGCTGAACCAGTCCATCAACAGTTATTAGGACAAAACCGCATATCAAATAGTACTACCATGGTGTCGTTTTCCGTCGCAAGCATGTTCTTCCACGAGTACACCACTCCCGAGATCTTCTCCTTTGTCGCGCAGTCCGGCCTCGACGGGATCGAGTTCTGGCTGGAGACCCCCCATTTCTGGCTCCGTGACCTTCCCGTTGACGAGGTCATCGCCGCCCGGAAGAACCACCCGGAACTGGGGACCCTGACCGTCCATGCCCCGATCCTCGATCTCAATCCCTGCTCCATCAACCCCGAGGTCGCGGAAGTATCGGTGGAGTATGCCGTCAGGTCTCTCGAGATCGCCACCATCATGGGGGCAGACCGCGTCACGGTCCATCCCGGTCGGAGGACGGCAAAGCGGCCACCGAGCGATGCCGACTTTGCCCGGTTTGATCATTATATCGGGGTGCTCCGGGAGGCGGCCCCGCGGTACCCGGTCAGGGTCTGTATGGAGAACATGGAGCCGATCGTCAACTCGCTGCTCTGCACGCCCGAACGGATGCGCACTCTGCTCGATGAGGAACCATGGCTGTACTTCACGCTCGATGTTGCGCATGCCCTCGCGAAATCACCGGAGGAACCACAGCGGTACATAGAACTCTGTCATGACCGGCTCGCAAACGTCCATCTCAGCCGGGCGGAGGGAAAGATCCTCCACCTTCCGCTCGCCCGCGACCCTTCCATGGCAGCCGTAATGCACGAGCTCCGGGACCATGGTTTCTCCGGCAGCCTGACCCTTGAGATCGAGGACCTGAACTTCGGCCGTACCTACACTGCCAGCGAGAAGGTTGCCCTGCTCGCCGGGGATTGTGCCTTCATGCACGAATGCATGGACTAAAGCCTGCCGGCCCCGAAGCGCTGGTTTTATGTAATTCGCTCCCGTATATAATGGTGAAAATTCCATCATGAACCATAAAATGATGCGTGCGCCCGCACGTTGTGAAACCCGATGATCCAGGACAACGTTTTGGAAATTCTGTTGTTTATCGTCTGCGTCCTCCTCTCCGCGTTTTTTTCGAGCTCGGAAGTGGGGCTCATCTCGATAACCCGGGCAAAAGTCAGGACGCTCGTCAACGAGAACCGGCCGGGGTCCAAGGCAGTGGCGGCGCTGAAAGAATCGCCCGAGCACCTGCTGATCACCCTCCTCATTGGCAATACGATCGTCAACATCACCGCCGCATCCATAGCCACGTCGGTCGCGATCCAGATGTTCGGCGATGTCGGGGTCGGGATTGCGACAGGGTTTGTCGTGATCGTTCTCCTTGTCTTTGGCGAGATCGGCCCGAAGATCTATGCTGCCCGTGCATCCGAATCCTTCGCTCTCACGATCGCCCCGGTCATCCTCTTCCTCTCCCGGATCTTCTCCCCCATCATCTGGCTCGTGGAACGGGTGAGCCCGAGTTTCGGCATCGGCAAGGAGGTCTCGGAGCCCGCAGTCACGGAGGAGGAGATCAAGGAGTGGATCGACGTGGGCAAGGAAGAAGGTACGATCGAGCAGGGAGAGCAGGACATGCTCTATTCGGTACTCGAGTTTGCTGACACTACCACCCGCGAGATCATGACGCCCCGTGTTGACGTGATCCTTATGGAAGACACGGTCACTTTCGAAGAGGCGATCCGGATCTTCAACGAGACCGGTTTCTCCCGTATCCCGGTCTACCATGACCAGATCGATAACATCACCGGTATCCTGAACGTCAAGGACGTCTTCTCTGCGATGGTCTCCCACCGGAAGACCTCCACGATCAGGGAGATCATGTTCGATCCCATGTTCGTGCCCGAGACAAAGAAGATCGACGACCTCCTCAAGGAACTCCAGGTGCACCGGGTGCTCATGGCGATCGTGATCGACGAGTACAGCAGTTTCGTCGGGATCGTCACCGTCGAAGATATCCTCGAGGAGCTTGTGGGCGACATCATGGACGAGTACGACAAGGAGGAGCCGGAGGTGCAGGAACTCTCTCCCGGCGTCTTTGTCGTGGATGCCCAGATCTGGGTAGAGGACATCAATGAGCGGATGAACCTTGACCTCCCGACCGACGAATCCTACGAGACGGTCGGGGGACTGATCATCGACCGGCTCGGCCACCTCCCCCAGCACCCGGGCGAGAAGGTGGAGATTGGCGGGGGGCGGGTGACGCTCGTGGTCCTGCAGATGCACGGGCGGCGTATCGTCAAGGTCAAGATCGTTGTACGGCCGACCGACGGGAACGGCAGTGATGGCGGCAGTTGAGAGGCAGACACCCTGCTGATTTGAAACGGAGAATCATGAAACGCATTGCAGTGCTCGCATCCGGCAGGGGTTCGAATTTCCAGGCAGTGATCGATGCGATTGCCGCCGGGAAGATCCCGGCAACCTGCGCAGCCCTCATCACGGATAACCCGGGTGCCTACGCGATCGAGCGTGCAGAGAAAGCCGGTATCCCTTCACGGGTGATCGATTACCGCTCGTTTCCTTCCCGCGAAGCGTACGAGAGGGAACTTCTCGCAGCCATGCAGGAAGTGAACGCGGACCTGTACGTGCTTGCGGGGTACATGCGCATCCTCGGGCCGGAACTTGTCAGGGCCTTTGCCGGAAAGATGGTCAACATCCACCCGGCGCTCCTTCCCAGTTTCACCGGCCTGCATGCCCAGCGTCAGGCGCTCCTTCATGGGGTGAAGGTGGCAGGCTGCACGGTCCATTTCGTGGACGAGACCCTGGACTGCGGCCCCATCATCCTCCAGTACTGCGTGCCCGTTCTCGACGGTGATGACGAGGACAGTCTCGCTGACCGCATCCTCGGGCGGGAGCATGAATGCTATCCGGAAGCCATCCGGCTCTTCTGCGAGGATCGGCTGGACGTGATCGGCCGCAGGGTCAGGATACGTCCCGGTGGTCCCTGACCGGGACGTCCCCCTTACCTGCGCTGCGCCTCGACAACGATATCGTACGGGTTATCTGCCGGGCCGGAAATGGTAGTCCTGACGTCGATCCGATCTCCCTGGTGCATATAGATCGTTTTTTCCGTCATTTCCCGTACTTCCTGGTATGATGCATTGATAAGCTTGGTACGGACGAGTACGTTCCCGTCAGTCCCCTCGTTGGTGACGGTACTGGCCATAGTAAAGTGGCGAAGGCTGCCCACGGAATAGTCGGACACGAGGTGCACATCGCTCAGTGCAGGTTTTGGAAACCCCGGGCAGACCATGGGGATGATAAGGTAAAAGAGGATGATCATGATGAGCCCGAATACTATCACAAAATCCCTGCGAAGATCACCCCACATGCCTGCTTCCCTGAATGAGTATTATATGAATTTTTATAAAAACCATTTCAAATTGCCATGCCCGCCGTCAGCCCGTATCTGGTTGTCGCCATCCGCCCGCATCCCTGAACTGTCTACCCTGACGCTTATCATCTAGGACGCTTTAATGTACAGCACAACCGGGAACCGGTTCTGACGCATGAAAGAGAAGTCCAGGAACCCTGCGACGCGCATGATCGCACGGGAGCGCATTGAGGTGCTGTTCGGGCAGGCGGAGCAGGCTTTCCCCGCGCACCCGGAACGGAGTAACCGGTACGTGGAGCTTGCCCGGAAGATTGCAATGCGCCAGCGGATCCGGATCGACCGGGAATTCCGGCGAAGGTTCTGCCATCATTGCTTTGCGTTCCTTGTCCCGGGCCGGAATATGCGGGTGCGGGTGCACCGGGGCAATGTCGTGGTCACCTGCCAGTCCTGCAACAGGAAGATGAGATACCGTGTGGTGAGACCTAATGCCGGAAAAGAATGATTCGTCCATGCAGGACCTCAAGCCGACCGTCTGGATCGGCAAACAGGGCTGCACCGGGACTATGATCGAAGAGATCGTATCCCAGCTCAAGAAGCGCAAACTGATCAAGGTGAAATGGCTCCAGAATACGGATGTCGATCCCGCGGCTGTGGCACAGGAAGCAAAGGCAAAACTCGTGGAGGTCCGGGGCAGGACGATGGTGCTTGGCGCAACGGGTAAGATCCAGCCGGCCGGGACCGCCGCAAAGGGCACCGGTAAGCCGGCAGAGAAGCCTGCCGGTAAGCCCACCGGCAGATCCGCCGGTAAACCCGCGGGAAAAACCATGGGAAAGCTCCAGGCCAAGGGCCCGGCGAAACCGACGGCCAAGGCCACGGCCCGTGCCTCGGCGGGATCCCCGCAAAAGGCCTATGAGAAGGCCCCGGCAAAGACTGCCGAGACCACAAAGCCGCGCCAGACCGGTGCAATGAAACGGGCGAAACGGTAAGCCCGGCCCGGCAGGTCCCGCAGCGGACAGCAGGGGCGCCGGAGATCCCTTGCGTCGGGGAACTTCCCTCTCACCTCACCTCTCTTTTCCTTCCCCGCCGGTTCCTCTGCCCTTGGAAATATATAAGAACCTTCCTCACAAATAACATAAGACTGTTATTTCATTATTCAACAGTGAGGTAGTAGATGACAACAGTATACGATGTCCCCGCAGACCACATCATCCGGGCGGTCGCAGAGGAGCTCAAGAAGCGGAAGGAGATTACTCCCCCCGCATGGGCAGCCTTCGCAAAGACAGGGGTTCATAAAGAGATGCCCCCTGAAGACCCCGACTGGTGGTTTATCCGGGTTGCAGCAGTGTTGAGACGCGTCTATGTTGACGGCCCTATCGGCGTCGAGAGGATGCGAAGCTTTTACGGCGGCAACAAGAACCGCGGCTCCCGGCCGAATGCGTTCCGCAAGGGCTCAGGTTCAATCCTGCGCAAGGCGGTCCAGCAGCTGGAAGCAGCAGGTCTTATTGTCCATGACAAGGTTGGCCGGAAAGTCTCCCCTGCAGGTATGGCATTCCTCGATGCATTTGCACAGGAAGTGAAGAAGAACCCGCCGCCGAACGTCCCGAAGCGGGCCAAGCCGGTCGTCGAAGAGCCCAAGAAGGCCGACGCAAAGGGCGGCAAGAAGAAGGGCGGCGACAAGGCAGCCCCGGCAGAAGGCGCAGACGGTGCCAAGGCCGAGAAGAAGCCGGCAAAGAAGAAGGCCGACAAGGCAGAAGCACCCCAGTGAGGTGTCAGAATGGGAGACGACGAGCTTAACGAACTCCGCAAACGCAGGATGGCACAGCTGCAGCAGCAGGCTGGCGACCAGCAGGGTATGCAGGAAGAGCTCGAACGCCAGCAGCGCCAGAAACAACAGATCCAGATGATACTCATGCAGATTCTCGAGCCGGATGCACGGGAACGCCTGAATACCATCAAGCTGACCAAGCCCGATTTCGCAAACGCGGTCGAGCAGCAGCTCATACAGCTTGCACAGAGTGGTCGGCTGGCGAAGAAGATTTCCGATGCACAGCTCAAGGAGCTGCTCCGGCAGCTTGCACCGGCCAAACGGGATTACTCAATAACCAGGAGATAATGAAAGCAGGAGTGCTGTATAGCGGCGGTAAGGACAGTTCCCTTGCAGCAATGATGCTGGGTACGTATTACGAGGTTGAACTCAACACGTTCGTGTTCGACCCCGACCGCCAGATCCCGATGGTCGAGGCAGCAGCAGGAGTGCTGGGGTTTCCCATAAAAAAGAGAGTATTCAAAAAAGGACTGCTGGACGAGATGGTGGACATGGTGATTGCGAAGGGGTATCCGAACGATGCCATCAACCGCATACACCTGGAAGCCGTCGAGGCCCTTGCGGGAGAGTACAGCGTGGTCGGGGACGGCACCAGGTTTGATGACCGGGTCCCGATGCTCGCCCGCGATGCAGTCCAGAGTCTGGGCAGCAGGACAGGGTGTTCGTATGTGCGGCCCCTGCTCGGCTGGGTCAGGCCCGAGGTCGACCGTCTTGTCGACCGGTTCCTCACCGTCCAGTACGGGGAGACCGGCCAGTTCCGGAACGGCGATTATGAAGCAGAGATCCGGGAGGCGTTCCGGGCCCGCGGGCTCGATTTCGCCCCCCTCTTCCCGAAGCACCACGAACAATCGCTCGTGGTGGGCAGGAAAAACACATAAATCCAGGTGAAAAAAGATGAGCAAGTTAAGCAAAGGCAGGAAGATCCGGCTGGCAAAGGCCTGCGACCAGAACCGTCGCGTGCCCCAGTGGGTCATGGTCAGGACCAAGCGTGCCGTTGTGGCGCACCCGAAGAGAAGAAACTGGCGCAAGAGCACGCTGAAGGTGTGAGCTATGGCAGAGAAGATGGAAGAGCACGTATATATCATCCCCCTGCGGGAAGCACGGCGGATGCCCCGGTGGAAGCGGTCCAACGGTGCGATCAAGGACATCAGGAAGTACCTTGCAAAGCACATGAAGAGCGAGGACGTCAAGCTCGATCAGGGCATCAACGAGAAGGTATGGTCACGGGGCAGCTCCAAGCCGCCATCCAAGATCCGTGTCCGTGCCATGAAGATGGAGGACGGGCAGGTTCAGGCTGAACTTGCACCGGAATCATAAGATGGAAAGGACGATCACGTTTGCAGGCGATCCGAACATCGGGGTTTTCACCCGGGTGGTCGGGGATATCGCCATCATCCCCCCGGAATCTCCGGCAGAGTATAAGGCGGCAGTGAAAGCGGCTCTCGACGTAGAGCTCGTAGAGACCACGATCCAGGGCAGTTCCATTATCGGTTCGCTCGTGGCCGGCAACAGCCGGGGGATCGTAGTCTCAGGGCTTGCTACCGACGAGGAAGTCGCGATCCTCTCGAAACACCGCAAGGTGTTCCTGCTTCATGAGTCCATGAACGCCGCAGGCAACGTGATCATGGCAAACGATACCTTTGCAGCAGTCCACCCGGACATGCCGTCCGACATGATGCATGCGATCGGTGACTTCCTCGGGGTCGAGGTGTTCACGCTTGTGCTCGGCGGTGTCAAAACCGTCGGCATGGCAGGCGTTGCCACGAACAAGGGCGTCATCGTCCACCCGCGGGCCACCGACCAGCAGATCGCACGGATCGAGGCGATCGCCAAGGTCCCGGTCGGGACGGGCTCGATCAACATGGGCAGCGGCCTCGTGGGTACCGGCCTTCTCGTGAACGAGAAGGGGTACATTGCAGGCAATGCCACGAGCGGGTTTGAACTGGGCAGGGTAGAGGATATATTTGGTTTTCTGGAGTGAGGTAACATGACAGAGCAGAAGGCAGAGCAGAAGTTTGAAGTGAAGGGCACGTTCCTGATGGGCGAGGACTGGATGCCGTACACGAAAGTGATCGAGGCACCCAATGCGAACCAGGCAAAGGAACGCACCTTTGCCGTCATCGGCAGCAAGCACAACCTGAAACGGCGCTACATCAAGGTCGATGCAGTGAAAGCCGTTTGATGGTTTGAGTAATTTTTTTCTTTTATTCTTTTCTTCCGAATCCGGGCAAATTGTTGATAAGACCGGCGTTCAAGTAGACCTGGATCTGTGAAGGATAAGGCTGCTATTCAATAGTGTATTGCGATGAGACGCTGCCGCCCCCGACGGGGCGCCCCCGCGGCGGATCAATTACCTCAAATCAGAAACACCCGGCAATCTGTCCCGCCGTGTCTCGGAGAGGCCCTGAGGCGGGGCTCGCTCGTTCTGATACTGCCCCGGAAAAACCACCACTATGGGGTCATGGGGGTCGCGTGGGTACAAACTGCCGGGAGCCCGGCCACCCGGGCACTGGCAGACCGGGCCGGCCTGCCCCTTCTTTCCCGTCGGAACAAGTGTAACTTTTCAGGGCCTGTCAGGGTTCCCGGTCCCCGCTCCCGGGGGCCTGGAATAATCTTTGTACCCACGCGACCCCCCTCAGCACGATGTGCATTTTGGGAAAAAATGGGGGATTTTCACGTCGGAGAAGTGTCCGTTCATCAACTATTGGCGAGAGGGGGGGTCGCATGGGTACAAACACCGGCACGGTCCCCATGTACATGTGCAGATCGCCATGAAAACACCCAAAAGAGCAGATCATCAAAACGCTGGTCGAAAAAGAGAGAATTTTTTTTCAGAGCTCGCGGTATACAACGTCTCCCGGATGGACCCGCTGTTCCACCCTGACACCGATGTCCTGTCCTGAGTCAGCTTCCGCAACCGGTACATGCTCCATCTCCATCGAGGTCACGGTCTGGTAGAAGTCCTCGCTGTGCCCGTGGATATGGATACGGTCGCCGCGTTCGAGATGATCCTCGAGCACGATCGCGGCAACGCCCACTTTCCGGTAAAAGTGGGTCACTTTCCCAATCATGGTCTCCATCCGCATCGCCTCCCGATATGAGACTAATACCGGGTGCAATAAAATAAAGGTTGTCCCTGAGGGACAGATCCTGAAGATCCCGTGTGTTTTTTTGCATTTTGAGCAGCAGACGACATATGAAAAAAATGCACCCCGTAGCCGGACACGCGGCAAAATAACGGGTTTGTAATTTTTCATGAGGTTATAATAAAACACCCGGTGAAAATTTTCTCAGGTGTGACACTCTTTGATACACCGACTATGCGGCTGCTGAATTCGTCCACGGTGGTCGCCATTGCAGGGGGACTACGGCTGAACATCGCCTTCCTCCTGGCCGGGCTCCCAATGAGGATCCCGGAGTACTGTGCATTTGCCCTGATCATCTATGCCACGTACACCCTTGACCGTGCCCTTGACTGCCGGGAAGATGCGATCAACAAGTGCGAACTTATCGGTGCAAACGGAAATATCGGCGTACTTGCGTGTGCTGTGGCATTCCTGGCTGGCACCGGGATCCTCCTCCGGGATGGGATTATCCTCGCACCCTTTTTCCCGTTCGTGGTGGGTTATGTCTATACCCACGGCATCAGGATCGGCCCGTTTGCCCTGCGTCTCAAGGGCGGGGCCGGGGTAAAAAATGCCATTATCGGTCTCACGTGGGGAGGGACGATCGCCCTTATTGTGAGCCACTGGTGCGGCGCCGTAGCAACGGTGCTTGTCATATTCCTGTTCTATGGCATCAAGCTGTTCATCACTTCCTGCGTGAACGATTTCAAGGATGTCAAAGGAGACCTGGCAGCCGGGATCCGGACGCTGCCCGCCTGCCTTGGCGAGGATCTGACAAAGAAAGTCCTTCTCCTCATGAACGTGGTGCTTCACGGGGTGATGGTGTATGCAGTCATCTTCCATATCATCGGGAACGAGTGGGTGATACTGGTGTACAGCCTTACCATCAATACCTCGTTCCTCATGATCTATTCATCCTCGTTCGAACAATGCACGGACGTGATCTTTCGGAGAATGCGGGAGATCGTGATCTACTGGGAGTCGGCAATCAGCCTCATGCTGCGTGCAGGCCTGGCTGCCTAGCCGATACTATCGATCTTTTTTGCCTGCTTCCTGAAATACGTGAAGATCTGGTCTCCCCACCGGAGTGCGGTCGCCTCCCGGCTGGTAATATCGTGCTTTGAATCGAATATGCCGGAATTGTAGAAGAGCGACAGGGAGAAGTAGGAGTCGGTGACCGCAAACGAGAATTTCAGGTTCTCTTTACTCACGTACAGGGAGGCAGTCCTGCACTTGAGATACTCCCTGAGCAGATCGGTATAATTCTCCGATACTATCTTGAAAACGTTCGGCGTGAGGATCAGGGAGGACTGGACGCCTTTCTTTGCAAGGCCGGTAAAAAATTCCGGGAATTTGGGATGCACCGTATGCGTGATGCCCCGGAGAGTCTTTGCCTGGGAGAGGTTTGAGAGGAACGGGTTGATGTTGAAGAGATCTTCGTCCGGAACCTCAATGATCCGGTAGTCTCCGAGATCCCCGATGTTCATGAGGAGCTCCTGCGGGAGCACGCCGATATTGTGGTCCTGCCAGAACTTCCGGTTCCGGTCAAAGACCTCCATGGTCCGGATGAGTGGCTCCATGTGGGTGACTATTACCCTGCCCATGGGGGTTAAGGAGAACTTTCTCCCGTCCCGTACGATCAGGTGCTCTTCCTCAAGAATCTTCACCTGAGGGAGCATTCCCGTGGAGGTGACTTTGAGGATCTCCTTTACCTCGTCCCATTCCCTGGGCCCGGTGCTGAGGAGGATCAGGAGGTTCCTCCGTTTATCTGATGCCGAGATAACGTTCAGCAGCTCGTTCATACTCTTCCGTCTGTGTGATAGTGATTGGCACGTCATAAGAAAAAGCCTCCGAAATGGCATATCGGCTCTCCGAGGCTGTTTTGGGATGAGGATACGTCGGAGCCGGCAGTCAGATTGCCAGGTTTTTCTCAAATACCTGATCGTACGGACTCCCGGGTTTGCGCAGCTGTCCGGGAAAAAAAAGTCCTGAGTTACGGTTTGCGGGTGCACGTCATCGGGTATACTCCCGCTCAACCGCCCATCTTCCGGCGGCAGGCATTACAATGCCATTAAAAATTTTAATGGCGTTGAAATCGTCAAACGGTTAACAATATACTTTCTCTCTCCCGATACTGTATCGCGGAGTATCGATCTCTCCTGAGCGTGCTTCACATCCACCCAGTCTTGTACTGATCGCATACTCCTAATCTTCTCCAGTACAGAAACACCCATCAGCGGAATGATCAAAAGAGTGAAAAGAGAATTTTCCAACAGCGATCATCATGAGTCTCATGGCCCAGGATATTCCGGTTCCCTGTAAATACGAAGATCATCCGGATTTTTTATCGATCCTCCATGTGGATGACGAAGCCACATTCCTGGCAGTGAGCAAGATCTATCTTGAACGCCGGGGTATTTGCGTTATTACGGCAGGCTCTGTGCGGGATGCATTGCCCCTCATCGACACATGGTCTTTTGATGTAATTTTGTCGGATTACGAGATGCCGGGTACAGACGGTCTTGCTTTCCTTAAAATGCTGCGGGAGAGAAAGTGCACCATCCCCTTCATCCTTTTCACGGGCAAAATGAGAGAAGAAGTATTGATAGAAGCGATCAACAACGGTGCAACGTTCTCTCTCAATAAAGGGGGAGACCCGAGATCACAATTTGCAGAACTTGAACAAAAAATACGGGAAGCGTCGCAGTGGCACAGGGCCGAAGCAGCCCGGAGGAGGACCTCTGCTGAGCTCCCCCATGCCCTTTGAAAATTTCGGTACGCCAATCCTCATATTTCGGTGAGAATCCCGTGATAAGGAGTGCCGGTGCCGAATTCTTCCTGACCGGGTACGGGTATTTCCTTTTTTTGCCCTCCCCATGATGCCCCGGTGTGGTCAGGGAGTCCCTTGTTATTTAAAAAAGTTATTTGTTGATGTGCACGACTTTTGCCGGCGGGAACCCGTTGAAGTACGTGGAGGAAGCATGGGAGTACGCCCCGATATTCTCCGAGTAGACAAGGTCACCGATATCGAGATCGGGAAGCTCGGCCGAGAGGGTGATCGTGTCAAAGGCATCGCAGGTAGGCCCGAAGACTGCCGAGATCGCCGTCTCGCCTCCCTTGAAGGAGAGGACCGGGTAGTTCACATGGTCGAACACCTGCCCGGAATACGTGTGGTACACGCCGTCATTGATGTAATAGCACGGTTTCCCGTCGCGGACCGCCTTGCCCACCACCTTTGAAACGAGGGTGCAGGTGTTGGCCACCAGGAACCGGCCCGGCTCGGCAAGGATCTGCATGTCCTTGGGGAACAGCCGTTTTATCTCGGTGTTCAGCTTCTTTGCCAGCGTCCGGATAGAGCGGATTCCGGGGTGGTACTTCACCGGGAAGCCGCCGCCGATGTCGAGGATCCGGATCTTCCTGCCGGTCCGCTCTTCTACTTCCTTAATGATATTAGCCGAGAGCTGGAGGGCCTGCATGTAGTTCTCGAAGTTGGTGCACTGGCTGCCGACATGGAAACTGAGACCTTCCACTTCGAGGCCCATGTCGAATGCCGAGACGATCAGGTCTACGGCCTCGCCCGGGTGGGCGCCGAACTTGGATGAGAGCTCGACCATCGAGCCGGTGTTGGGCACCCGGATCCGGAGGACTACTCCCGCATGGGGCGCGTGCTCCTTGATCTTGCCGAGCTCGAAGAAGTTGTCGAATGTGACCAGGGGTTTGTACTGGTCGAGGGCCTCGAGGGTCTCGATCGGCTTGATGGTGTTCGCATAGATGATCTTGTCCCAGATCCAGGCAAGGCGCTCCTTCTTCGGCATCGATTTGATGTTCTCGTACACGATCATGAACTCCGGCATGGAGGCGACATCGAAGCTGCAGCCCATCTCGTAGAGTGTCTTCACAATCTCAGGGTTGGAGTTCGCCTTGACGGCAAAATAGACCTGGACATCCGGCATGTGCTCCCGGAATTCCCGGTAATTCTCCCGGATCTTCTCATGATCGATAACAAAAATGGGGGTACCGTGCTCGTGGGTAAGGGTCCGCAGCAGTTCCAGCCGTGCCTTCCCGATATGGTGCACGGGGGTCTCCTCGGTCCCTTTCTTCTTTCTTCTCTTCTTGGTGTCGACCGCAGTTTTTGTCATTATATGATTGATTTATTGCACGAATAAGAAGTTTTTGAATTGCCAGATATCTTCGCGGTCGTACGTGTTCTCCGGGTTCTCCTTGAAGTAGACCACGCGGTTCTTCAGCGGGGTCCAGTCGGACGGTCCCGACCAGAGTTCGCCGAGGTAGGGGACGGCGATCCCAAGGACAAACTCGTGGGGCAGGTCGTCGGGAAGGCAGAAGCCCATCTTCGGGTGCTCGATCATCCACATCACCGCGCTGACCACACCGAGCGCAACCTGGATGGTGGTTGCGTTCTGGCCCGGCGCCAGTTTCTTTGCCTCGTCAATCGGGAGGATACTCCCCGTCCACCATGACTTGTACGGGTGGCCCATCAGCAGCGCGCCAAGGATGTCCGCCCCGGAGACGATCTCACGGTCGCTCATAATCCGGAGCCTGGGCTGGAGCTCATAATTCCGGGCGCGCAGTTCGTGTATGGAAGCGATGGTAGCATCGCAGGGCATGTAGGCATAGTGAACGGTGGGCCGGTAGATCGCTTTCCCGTCTTTCCAGACCGTCCACCGGTCAGAGATGCCGAATGCCTCGCCGTGGCGGATCACCATTCCTACGATCTCCTGGTGGGGGATCCAGGACCGGACCCAGGTGTTGATGCCCATGCGGGGCAGGAGGATCCCGTTCTTCGGGCCCACAGGAGGGATGATTGCCTGGGGAGGGAGTTCCTTCTCATGGGTTCCCCAGCCGATCTCGGCCGGTGCTGTACCCTCTTCCCTGAGCCCTTCAATGCACCATGTGCCGACAAACTCATCCATCTTCTTGGGAGACCGGGAGATCTGGGTATCGTGCTCCGAACAGTGGATAACCCGGATCCCGGTCTCCATCGCGAGGGTCGCATAGTCCCCTTTCGCAATCAGGGCCCGGGAGCGTGCCGGGTCGGGGGCGATACCGTCCTTGATCATCCGTTCGGCGATATCCACGAGCCCTTTCTTGGCAAAGTGGGAGATGAGCCCGGGATTTGCGCCATGGTCGACCACGCAGGTGGTGGCATCTTTCCAGTCCCGGGTCAGCTCCATCAGTTTCATCTGCCGGAAATAGAGCGTCTTCTCGTACGGGGTAGCAGTAAACTTTTCGGAGTCGGGATCCCAGGCCTCGACCGAGGTATTCACGTACAGGACATTGTTGTCATGGCACCACTGCACGATCTCGCAGCAGTCAATGTTCCATGCCAGGTCGATCAGGAGCCCGCCGGGCGAGAGGTGTTCTGAGAGGATATCTTTGAGGTTTTTTGGCGATACTTTCTTTTTGTAAAACTGGAGGCCACGCGTGGTCCAGGCCTTGAGATCGGTTGACTTGTCCTTAAAATCGATGATGGTGATATTTTCCAGGGGGATGTTTACATGCCGGAGCAGGATCGGGAACATGCATTTGGATACCGCGCCATACCCGATGATCAGGACTTTGTTCTTGAATTCCACCGCAACCTCCTTCCAGCCTTAATGCTGACGTATATTCGCACTCTCCCGTTGGTTTTTTTACCTAATAAACTGGTGATAATAGACCGGCATGCCGGTATGATAGTGCGGCCGGAGACATTGTGTATCTCCCCGGGTTCCTGCAAAGACTTTTTACCTGCCGTCATGAGATAAGAAAGCAGGAGAGAACCGGAATGGAAGGCAGCAGACCCGCTGATCCGTGCAGGACCCGTGAATCCTGGTGGCACGCACTGGACTCTGTCAAACCGTACGCACTCACGTTCCTGATCCTTACCGGTCTTCTCTGCGAGCTCTTCATTCACTACTTCCTGAAGATCTCCATTGTGTATACCCAGTTTTACTACCTGATCGTTGTCTTCGCCGGGTTCTGGTACGGGAGAAGAGCGATCTGGGTTGCCCTGTTCCTCGGTGGTCTCCAGATTGCGGTCAGCTGGATCATCACGGGCCTTATCCCGCCGGAATCACTCATCCGTACCCTGCTGCTCGTCATCGTTGCATTTGTTGTCGGTTCATTTATCGAGCTGATGAACTGTTACCGTGACCTGCTGGAGCAGCAGAACCACGAGCTCGTGGAGATCAACCGCCAGATCGGGAGATCCAAGGAAGCAGCCGGGATCGCGAACAAAAAACTGAGCCTTCTTGCAAGCATCACCCGGCACGATATCAGGAATCAGCTGATGGCCCTCCTGGCGTTCCTGGAGCTGTCCAAGATGAAGGTCACCGATACGGAAGCCATTTCACTCCTGGAAAAGGCCGGGGGCGCAGCACAGAATATCCAGAGCCAGATCGAATTTACGAAAAACTATGAGGAGATCGGGGTCCATGCCCCGCAATGGCAGAATGTCAGTACTATCCTCGAAGGGCTCCGCCCCCTTCTCCCGGCAGGACAGGTCGATCTGACGATCAGGCTGGACGGGCTTGAAGTGTACGCGGATCCGCTCCTGGTGAAAGTGTTCGAGAACCTGATCGACAATTCCTTACGGCACGGGGAGCGGGTCAGGCACATCACGGTCTCCACCCTGCAGTACGGCGTCGGGGAGATCGCCATCGAGTACGCCGATGATGGCGTGGGAGTACATGACGAGGACAAGGAGCGGATCTTTGAGAAAGGGTTCGGCAGGAACACCGGTCTTGGCCTGTACCTGATCCGGGAGATCCTTGCCATCACCGGCATGACCATGAAGGAGTCGGGCGAGTATGAAAAAGGCGTCCTGTTTGAGATCTTCATTCCCAAAGAGAACTTCCGGTTTTCCGGCAGCACATCCTGATTGTTCCGGCATCCGGTAACCTGCAGTCCTGTAATTTTTCCCGGGTGAGAATGAAGGGTATCCGGCCTACAATGATGTATTTATGGTGATGGAGAACATACATATCAGGAGTGACAATTATATCGGTATTCTATCGATACTGACCTTTTAAGGGGTGGCAGATTTTGGCAGACAAGAACGGACCAATAGACCAGCGTGAACTGATGATGCTCCAGAACTACCTGCAGGAATACGGGCAGCAGGCAGAGATCTTTGTCCAGCAGCTCCAGATGCTGGAGAACGGCAGGCTGGAGGCGCATGCCGCCATTGAGGCGCTCGAGGCGATGCTCGTGGCCGGGGAAGGCACTGTCCTCCTCCAGATCGGAGGAGGGGCGAGTGTCCGGGCAAAAGTCCTGGAGCCCGAAAAG
>Ga0265342_10000498_pt1 | contig 42229 bp, 33 predicted proteins | sample 4CB327metaG_FD_203125 | JGI IMG/M metagenome (GOLD analysis project Ga0265342, IMG submission 203125) | Rhizosphere microbial communities from Carex aquatilis grown in University of Washington, Seatle, WA, United States - 4-CB3-27 metaG | ecosystem: Host-associated > Plants > Roots >... | reverse complement strand
CGCGATCCACCCCTTCTTGCCGGCGAGGCCGGCGAAGGCGGCCGGGCGGGCGCTCATCCACCGGGCGAGCTCGGCCAGGGTCGCCCCACGCCGCGCGGCCTCGGTCCAGATGGCCGGCAGCCCGAGGGACAGCGACGCGATCCCCCCCCACGCGTCCATGAAGTCGCCGCGCTCGGCCAGCTTCAGCCCGGGGGCACAGGGGCTGTGGTCCGTGATCACGAAGTCTATCACCCCGCCAAAGAGGCCCTGCCACAGCGCCTCGCGGTTGGCGTGGGAGCGGATGGGCGGGGCGCACTTGAAGCAGGTCGCGCCGTCGGGGATGGATTCGGCCTCGAGACAGAGATAGTGCGGGCAGGTCTCCACCGTGATGGGCAAGCCCTCCGCCCGGGCAGCCCGCAAGGCGGGCAGCGCGGACGCTGACGAGAGGTGCACGATGTGGACGGCGCAGCCGGTCTGACGGCAAAGGTCGATGAGCAGCTCGATCGCGCGATCCTCCCAGAAGGCCGGGCGCCCGTGCAGGTAATCCCGGTAGGCGCGCGAGTGCGGCGGCAGAGCAGGGGCGCCGAGATCGAGCTCCGCGTGGGCCAGCAGCGGCAGCCCGTGGGCCCGCAGGACCGGCATGGCCTCGAGCAGATCCGACGTGGTGGCGTTGGGGAACTCGTCGATCCCGGAGTGCACGAGGAACGCCTTGCACCCGAGGACCCCGCCCTCCGCCAGCCCCCCGAGCGCGTCGGTGTTCCCGGGGACCACGCCGCCCCAGAACCCCACGTCAACGAAGCGCTGGCCGGCGCTGGCGGCGATCTTGAGGTCGAGCGCCGCGCGGGTGGTGGTGACCGGCAGCGAGTTGAGCGGCATGTCGACCACGGTGGTGACCCCGCCGGCTGCGGCCGCGCGGGTGGCCGTCGCGAAGCCCTCCCACTCGGTCCGCCCCGGCTCGTTCATGTGAACGTGGCAATCCACGAGCCCGGGCGACACGACCAGATCACCGAGGTCGACCAGCGTGTCCGAGGGGTGCTGTTCGAGCTCGAGGATGTCGCGCGCCGAGACGATGACCGCCTCGATGCGGCCATCCTCGATCACGATGGTGGCGGGACCGACGCCCTCCGGGCGAACCACGCGCGAGCTCCTCAGCGCCAGCAGGCTCACCGCCTCAGATCTCCCGCTCCCCGAAGCTGCAGAGGCTGTCGAAGTAGGCGTCGCGGTCCTCGAGGAAGAACGAGCGCGTGATACCGCCCACCAGCCGCGGGATCGAGTACTTCATGCCCGAGATGCTGGCGCCCCCGAAGCCGAGGCTGAGCAGCCCGCCGAAGGTGTAGTTGTAGAGGGTGCCGAGATGAGGCGCGCTGCCGGGCGTGCGCTCGGTGAACTCGAAGCTGGGGCCGAGGTAGGGGTGCCGGAGCAGATCCTCGTTGCGCTCGGCGGCGGGCGGGGTGTAGCGATCGCTCCAGCGGGCGATGTCTTGCTCGACGAGCGCGAGCTCGGGGCGGAGGGAGAGATCGGTGACGAAGCCGGTCCCGACGATCACGAAGTCGGCCTCGTACGTGCCGCTGGCGGTGTCGATGACGATCACGCCGTCCCGGCGGGCCTCCACGGATCTCCAGGCGGAGCCCGGCTGCAGGTGAAACCCCGCGTGCTCGGTGGCGCGGCGGTAGGTGTCGGTCGGGGGCAGCTGTCCCATGCGCACGATCTGCGAGACGAAGCGCCACTTGTCGGCGTCGGGGAGATCGCCCATGTGCCGGAGGAACCCGACGAACTCCGCCCAGCGGTAGGCGTTGACGCGGACCAGATCCTTGCGGCGAAAGTAGAGGCGGACCTCGCGCGCGCCCTGGTCGAGCGCGGTCGAGGCGTTGTCGAACGCCGAGGCGCCGCACCCGAGCACGGCCACGCGCTTGCCTCGCAGGGCCTCGAAGTCGATGGCCCAGCGGGTATGGGCATAAAGATGCCGCGGCAAGGCCCTGGCGATCATGTCGGGGATCGCCCACTGCCCCGAGCCCTCGATGCCGGTGGCGAGGACCACGCGCCGGGCGTGCAGCACAGTCGCGGGCGGGCCGGCGTCCTCCCCGGTCGGGGTCGGGGGTGAGGACGATGGTGAGGACGACGGTGAGGTGGCCCCAGGCGAGGGTGCCGCCACCTCGACGCAGGGGACGTCCCAGCAGCGCTCGGCCGCGTTCCACGCGAGCGCGCCGGCGCGAGTCCGCGCGCGCACGGGGATGTCGAGCGTGCGCCGGTACCAGGCGAGGTAGTCGGCCCAGAGCTCCTTGGGGATGAGCCCGAGCGCCTGCCAGCTTCCGGCGCCGTGCTGGGCCTCGTACCAGGCCCGCGGCGTCAGGCTCGGAATCCCGAGGTCGGGGCCGGTCAGGTACTTCGGCGTGCGAAGGGTCCGCATGCGGGCGAAGTTCAGCCAGGGGCCGGCGCGATCCGCCGGGTTCTCGTCGACCACCAGGATGTTGGTGATGCGTTCGCGCATGAGCCCGAAGGCGGCGGCGAGGCCCCCCTGGCCGGCGCCCACGATCAGGACATCGTAGATGGGCTGCCCGTCCGCGGTGCGGCGCGGCGGCAACCAGGACCGCTCCGGATAGCTCAGGAGCTCGAGGTCGCGACGCACCTGCTCGGCCTGAAGATCGAGGGACCGGGCCGCGGGAGGCCGCTCGGCGGGCGTGACCGCGGGTGCCGGCGGTGGTGGCTGGCTCGGCTCAGGCATGCTCGCTCTCGGCCTCGTCCAGCTCGTCATCATCCAGGCCGGCCAGGCTGCGCAGCAGGCGCGGGTCATCCACCGCGCGCAGGTGCTGGCCGGCGCTCTTGCCGCGACGGAGCGCCACCAGCTCGGCCACGATGCTGACCGCGATCTCCTCGGGGCCGACGGCGCCGAGATCGAGGCCCACCGGGGCGTACACCCGATCGAGCGCCACGGGGCCCTGCCGGGCGGCGATGCGCTGCACGAGGCGGAAGACCTTCCGCCGGCTGCCGACCAGCCCGACGTAGCGGGGCGTGAGCCCGACGGCGAGGGCCAGGATCTCCTCGTCGAGCCGGTGGTCGTGGGTGACGACGAGCAGCCAGTCCGCGGAGGTGAGCGGCCGCCGACCGAGCGCCGACGCTGGATCGGTGAGCTCGCGCGCGCACCCGGGAAAGCGGGCCTCGGTGTTCCATTCCTCGCGCTCGTCCACCACGCTCACCTCGAACCCCACACTGCGGGCGAGGGTGGCGGTGGGCATCGCGATGTGGCCAGCGCCGAAGATCCACAGCCGGGGAGCCGCCTCGATGGGTTCGACGAAGAGCTCCATGCGTCCTCCGCAGCACATGCCGAGGTCATAGCCCAGCTCGCGCGCGATGAAGCGCGGCTGGTTGCTGCGCTGGACCTCGCGCAGCGCCTCGCGCACGGCTTCCTCGATCGCGCCCCCCCCCACCGTTCCCATGGTGGTTCCATCCGGGCGCAGGAGCAAGCGGGCCCCCGGCCGCTGCGGCACCGAGCCGGCCGTGCGAACCACGGTGGCGAGCGCACCCCGTCCGCTGCCGGCGAGCACCTCGAGGATGGCCTGGCAGATGGCTTTGACGTTGGGCTCCATGTGCAGGTGCATGTGCATGTGCGTCCGGATGTCTGCGCAGGTCCGAGCGGACCAAGATGCCGGCACCCGACGCCGCGCTCGACCTCCTCGACGACATTCGGAGAACCATTCTAGCGTCCCCGGGCGGTTCGGAAGGTGAACAAATGCCGAGGGAGGTGGAGCGAAACACGATTCGCGATCAGTCGAAACGCCCGCGATACCCCCGCCCGGCACGGCCTCCGCCCAGTCACCGAGCGGCTTCTTTCGCCGATCCGGCGGCCTCCGGGGCGCGTATCCTCGATATACTCAGCTTCGCATCCACCATGTCGGTCCAGCTCACGCTCAATGGCCATCCGATACGGGTCGACGACGTCGATCCGCACCTGAGCGCGCTCAGCTGGTTGCGCCGCGCCGGATACACCGGCACCAAGGAGGGATGCTCCGAGGGCGAGTGTGGGGCCTGCGCGATCGCGGTGATGCGGCGGAACGTGCAGGGCCAGGCGGGCTTCCAGGCGATCAACAGCTGCCTCGTCCCACTGGCGGCGCTCGACGGACAGGATGTCGTGACGGTGGAAGGCGTTGCGGGGCCGGGGGGCGATCTGCATCCTGTGCAGCGCGCCCTCGTGGACGAGGGGGGCTCTCAGTGCGGATATTGCACGCCCGGGTTCGTGGTCAGCCTGTTTTGCGAGTATTACCGCCCCGGGCGCGAGGGGTTCGATCCCGAGTCGGTGAGCGGCAATCTGTGTCGCTGCACGGGATACCGTCCGATCCTCGACGCCGGGCGATCGCTCGGCCCGCCAGGCAGTGATGACCCATGGCTCGCGCGCTTGCCGGGGACGCTTGCGACGGCCGGAACGGCGCAAGGCGCGGTGACCGAGCTTCCGCCCGGGGCCGACCACGCGCGCGGCGGGCGGCGCTTCGTCCGACCCACCACGCTGACGGAGATCTTCGGGCGACTCGCCGAGGATCCAGCAGCCACCCTGATCGCCGGGGGCACGGATCTCATGGTGCGCGCCAACCAGAGCGATCTGCAGTTCGGGACGCTGCTGTCGCTCGAGGCCGTGCCGGAGCTGCGCGCCTTCGCGACCGGACCGGAGGCGATGATCGTCGGCGCTGGCATGACCCTCTCCGACCTCGAGGCGCGGGTCGCCCTCGATCCCGAGCTCGCCCGGGAGCTGCCCATCATTCACCAGCTCCTGTGGCTGTTCTCGTCGCGCCTGATTCGAAACCGCGCCACCCTGGGCGGCAACCTCGGCACCGCCTCGCCGATTGGCGATTCGCCCCCGGTGCTGCTGGCGCTCGACGCCGAGGTGACGCTGGCCAGCGCCCATGGACGGCGTACCCTCCCGTTGCGGGAGTATTTTCGAGGATATCGACAAACCGCCCTCGGCGTCGGCGAGCTCATCGTCGAGCTGCGCCTGCCCCGCCCGTTCGCGAAGGTCCAGCGCTTCTACAAGGTGAGCAAGCGGGTCCTCGACGACATCTCGACTGTGGCCGCCGCCTTTGCCCTCGATCTCGCGCCGGATGGGCGGGTGCACCGGCTGCGCATCGCCTATGGCGGTATCGCCGCCACCCCCATCGTCGCGCAGGCAGCCGAGGAGCTGGCGGTCGGCCGGCCCTGGAACGCCGAGACCGTCGAGCTCCTCGCGGAGGCCGTCGCGGGGCTCGGCACGCCGATGAGCGATCACCGTGGCAGCGCCGCTTACCGGCGGGCGATGACGGTCTCGTTGCTGCGCAAGTTCTTCGACGACACCACGGGGCCGGATACCGCCCCCGAAGCCCCGTCCGCTCCACGGGTCGAAGGAACGTTGCCAGGAACGTTGCCATGACCGCACCCGCGCGGCTCGAGCGCGGGGTGCCCGCCGCCAGTCCCGACCGGGTGGAGCTCACCGACGCGACGCCCAGCCCGCCGGTGGTCGGGCGGTCCGTGAGCCACGAGTCCGCGGCGCTGCACGTCACCGGCGCCGCCCGCTACGTCGACGATCTGTCCCCCGGGCTCGCGCGCCTGGCGCACGCCTGGCCCATCGCCTCGCCCCACGCCCGGGCGGCGGTGCTGGCCATCGACGGGGTCCACGCCGCGGCCATGCCGGGGTTCCTGTGCTTGCTGACCGCCGTGGACGTCCCGGGAGAGAACGACATCGGTCCGGCCCGTCGCGACGAGCCGCTTTTTCCGCGCGAGGCCAGCTTCCACGGACATCCGGTGGCCTGGGTCGTCGCCGAGACCGAGGAGGAGGCGCGCGCGGCGGCCAGCCGGGTGCGCGTGACCTACCAGCCCTTGCCGGCGATCCTGTCGGTGGCGGAGGCGCGCGCGGCGGGCGCGTTCCTGACCGACACCGAGCGCATGCGCCGGGGCGAGCCCGAGCATGAGCTCGCGGCCAGCCCCAATCGCCTCAGCGGCGAGCTCGCCATCGGCGGGCAGGAGCACTTCTACCTCGAGCCGCAGGTGGCGCTGGCCCTGGTCGACGAGAACGAAAGCCTGTTCGTGCATTCATCGACCCAGCACCCGGCCGAGACCCAGGAGGTGGTGGCGCGGGTCATGGGCCTGCCGCGCCACCGGGTGGTGGTGCAGTGCCTGCGGATGGGCGGGGCGTTCGGGGGCAAGGAGGTGCAGGCCAACCAGTGGGCGGCGGTCGCGGCGCTGGCCGCGGCCAGGCTGCACCGCCCGGTGCGCGTGCGGCTGTCGCGGCAGCAGGACATGGTGATGACCGGCAAGCGCCACCCCTTCGAGGCGCGCTTCTCGGTCGGCTTCGAGGACGACGGACGGCTGCGGGCGCTGCTGCTGCAGCTCTGGAGCGACGGGGGGTGGAGCCTGGATCTCAGCAGCCCGATCCTGTCGCGGGCGATGTTCCATTCCGACAATTGCTACTTCTTGCCGCACGTCGAGATCCTGGGACGGGCCTGCCGCACCAACCACGTCTCGCACACGGCGTTTCGGGGGTTTGGTGGGCCGCAGGGGATGCTGGTCATCGAGGAGATCCTCGACCGCGTGGCCCGGCACCTCGGCCGGCCGCCCGAGCTCATCCGCGAGCGCAACTTCTACCGCGAGGGCGAGCGGACCCACTACGGGCAGGTGGTGCGGGACGCCTCGCGCATCACCCGCATCTGGAGCACGCTGAAGGAGAGCAGCGCCTTCGCGCTGCGCGCGCGGCACGTCGAGGCGTTCAACGCCGCGCCGGCCAACCGGCACCGCAAGCGGGGGCTGGCCATCACCCCGGTGAAGTTCGGCATCTCGTTCACCACCGCGTTCTACAACCAGGCGGGGGCGCTGGTGCTGGTCTACAAGGACGGCAGCGTGCAGGTGAACCACGGCGGGACCGAGATGGGGCAGGGCCTGCACACCAAGGTGCTGCAGATCGCCGCCGACGCCCTCGGGGTCCCGCTGGCGGCGGTGCGCATGATGCCGACCCGTACCGACAAGATCCCGAACACCTCGGCCACGGCGGCGTCGAGCGGGTCGGATCTGAACGGGGCCGCGGTCGAGGCTGCTTGCCGCACCTTGCGGGGGCGGCTGGCGGAGGTGGCCGCGCAGGCCTTCGAGGTGCCCCCGGAGGAGGTGGTCTTCGCGGGCGGGCGGGTCCACGCGCGCGGGGCCCAGCAGAAGGGCGTGTCGTTCGCGGAGCTGGTGGGCAAGGCGTACCTGGCGCGGGTCTCGCTCTTCGCGACGGGGCACTACGCCACGCCCGACCTGCACTTCGATCGCGAGTCCGGCATCGGCAAGCCGTTTCACTACTTCGCGTACGGGGCCGCGGTGAGCGAGGTCGAGGTGGACGGCTTCACGGGACAGAACCGGCTGCGCCGGGTGGACATCCTGCACGACGTCGGCGATTCGCTGTCCCCGCTCATCGACCGCGGGCAGGTGGAGGGCGGCTTCCTGCAGGGGGTGGGGTGGCTCACCACCGAGGAGCTGGTGTGGAACGGGGACGGCGCGCTGGCCACGTCCGGAGCCTCGACCTACAAGCTGCCGACCTCGGGCGAGTGCCCACCCGATTTTCGCGTGGCGTTGCTGCCGCAGGCGCGCGAGCCGGGCGTCATCCACGGCAGCAAGGCGGTGGGCGAGCCCCCGCTCATGCTCGCGATCAGCGTGCGCGAGGCGCTGCGGGCGGCGGTGGCGGCGTTCGCGGCGCCGAGGGCGGATGTCGATGAGGGGGCGGCGCAGGGCGCGCCGGTCGAGCTGGCGAGCCCGGCCACGCCCGAGGCCATCTTCTTTGCGATCGAGCGGGTGCGGCATGGCTGACGAACGCGACGATGGGGCCGGTGGGGCGCGGGACGACGACAAGCTCGACCGCATCGTGAAGGCGCGCATGGCGCTGCGGCAGCGGTTCGAGGCGCGCATGGCCGAGTCGCCGAGCCTGTCCGACACGGCCCCCCTCGGGGATGGCCCGCCCAACCGGCACGGCATGCCGCAGATCCCGATCGGACAGACCGAGACCGAGAAGTGGCCGGTGCTGGATCTCGGCGCGAAGCCATCCATCGCGCTCGCGCGCTGGCAGCTGCGGCTCGACGGGGCCTGCCAGCACCCGGTGTCCCTCGGGTTCGCGGACTTCATGGCGCTCGAGCAGATCGAGGACACCAGCGACTTTCACTGCGTGACCACCTGGTCGAAGCTGGATCTCCGCTGGAAGGGCGTGCGGCTGAGCGAGCTCCTGGCCCTGTGCGAGCCCGCTCCCGACGCCACGCACCTCCTCTGCCACGCCTACGACGGCTACAGCACCAACCTGCCCATCGCCGAGGCTCTCAAGCCCGACGTCTTGCTGGTGCACACCGTGAATGGCCTCCCCCTGCCGCGCGAGCACGGCGGCCCGGTCCGCATGATCACCCCCCAGCTCTACGCCTGGAAGGGCGCCAAGTGGATCAACCGCATCGAGCTGCTGCGCGCCGATCGCCCCGGCTTCTGGGAAGAGCGCGGCTACTCCATGACCGCCTACCCCTGGCGCAACGACCGCTATCGCTGAGGGGCTCCAATCTCAGCCGATATCGTTCTGAGAACCACGGCGATGTGGCGTTTTCGCAGAATTGACTGAGCGCGATGAAGGAAACGCGTGTTGCCGCCCTTCGCCTGCTGTCTGCCCAGGTTTCGTACCCGAGGTCGAAACGTGTTGTAGGATGTCCACGAATTTTTGCCGCGACGGCGGCCCGGCCACCACGGAGGACTGTCATGCGAACTCGAGTATCGACTCGAACCCTCGTTCCAAGCGTTTTCGCTCTCTTGTTCTGCGCTTCAGGCGCGGCGCACGCCCATTTCAACCTCATCATGCCGCCGCCGCTCTCCACCGACACGGGGGGCGGCAAGGGCCTCCCGCCCTGCGGCCCATTGACCCCGGCGTCGAACGTGGTCACCAAGGTTCAAGGTGGCCATCCGTTGACGGTGTCAGTCATGGAGACGGTGGCCCACACCGGCTTCTACCGGATCGCCCTTGCGATCAACGCACGCACCGAGTTGCCCCTGGACAACGTGGTCCATGATGCGACCGGGAAGGTCCTCCCTCCGAGTGGAACGCCCGCCGGAACCTCAGCAACGGCGGACTTCGAGAATCCCCCGGTCTTTCCCGTCCTCGCCGACAACCTGTGGCCACACCAGGGTACGGGACCGATGATGTTCACCACTTCGGTGACCTTGCCGAACGTCACCTGCGCCAAGTGTACTTTGCAGGTGATCGAGTTCATGGCGATGCACGGCCCGAACCAGGCTGCTGGGGGAGGTCCCTCGGGCGGTTACTTTTACCATCACTGTGCGGACCTTCAGATCACGGCGGACCCCGCGCTGCCGATCGTCGATGGGGGCATCGCCGGCGGAACGACGGACGCGGCCGCCGCTGAGGCGGGGAGTCCGGCCCCAGATGCCAGTGTCGCGGAGGTCGGGGGTGGCAGTGGGGGTAGCGTCGGCACGGGGGGGGCGACCGCGAGCGGCGGTGCCACCGGGACCGGGGGGGGGGCGTCTCTGGGTACCGGTGGAGCGGTGGTCCTGGGCAGCGGTGGCTCGCCCGTCGCCACGAGCGGTGGCTCACCCGGGAGCGGCGGAAGCTTACCGCCAGGAACCACCACCGGCGGCGCCTCGGGCACGAGCAGCACCGGGGGCTCGGGAACCGCGAGCACCGGCGGCGGGAGCAGCAGCGGTTGTTCGTTGGCCGGCGGAGCGCTCGGCTCTTCGGGTGCGCTGGGCGTGCTCCTGGTGATGGGAGCGGCGCTGAGGGTACGGCGACGACGGGGCTGAGATAGACCCGCGCCGCTCGACCGGCGAGCCCCGCGTGCAGCGCCGATATGTCTCGAGCGGCGGGTGGCGCGACGCACGAGCCCGCGAGTAGAGTGCGTCGGGTGGGGGCCCCGTCGACTCAGCATGTTCCGCCACCGGCGGCCAGGAGGCCAAGGCGCCGGCTCCTCGTGGTCGGTGGGGTCGCGGCGGCGATCCTGATCGCCGGGTATGGGGCGCTCCTCGGATGGCTCCGGCTGGACGAGAGCGCCTTGGTCTTTCGGCCCGAGGCGGGGACGCCAGCCCAGTCACCGCCCGGGCTCGGTCTCGACGCCCGCGACGTGACCTTCGTCGGGGTCGATGCGACGCCGCTCGCGGCCCGCATCGTCCCGCCGCCCGAGGATGGACATGCGGGGCGCGCCGGGACCGCGCCGTGGATCTTGTACTTTCACGGCGCGTCGGGAAACGTGGGAACGGCCGGATATGCGCGCGCCTGGGCGCGGTTTCGCCAGCTCGGGTTCGGGGTCTTCGCCGTCGACTATCGTGGCTATGGCGCGAGCGGCGGACGGCCGAGCGAGGCTGGCCTCTATCGCGACGCCGACTCCGCGTACGCCTACCTGACGGGCACGCTGCACGTCGCGCCGCCCCGGATCGTCATCTATGGCTACTCGCTGGGGTCGGCGGTGGCCATCGATCTCGCGGGTCGGGTGCCGGCCGCCGGCCTGGTGGTGGAGGGCGCCTTCACGTCCATTCCAGACCGGGGGGCAGAGCTCTATCCGTACGTGCCGGTCCGCTGGCTGGCGCGAATTCGGTTCGCCTCGATCGACAAGATCGCGCGCGTGTCGACGCCCAAGCTGTTCATCCACGGCCAGGACGACACCATCGTCCCCATCGCGCACGGTCGGCGGCTGTTCGCCGCCGCCCTCCCTCCCAAGGAATTCAAGATGGTCGCGGGCGGACACACCGATGCGTTCGAGCGGGACCCGGCGTTCTTCGCGACCATCGCCGCCTTCACGCGGGAGCTTGGCCTCCTCCCCGCGGCGGCTCCATCGCGATGAGCGCCGCGCGGCGCAGACGCCGCCTGCGGCTCGCCGGTTCCGCGCGTCAATATTTCTGCCACGATTCAACTTCGAAACGGTCTGGAGCAGAAACTGGTGTTACCTTGAACCGGTTCTGTGCGGAGTGGCTACTGTCACCCCGGAACGCAGGCTCAGAGACTCTCTGCCGAGTGAGTGCCATGAAGACGTCAATTTCCGCCAAAACTCTGATGGTCGTGGCGGTCGCCCTCGGCGGCTGCGTCGGTACGGTCAACGCGCCCAAGACCGGGGGTGGCAACGCGCCTCCAGGCTCCGGGGCCGGCACGAACGCCGCTTCCGGCAACGGGACTGGCACCGGAACCTCGACAGGCTCCGGGAGCACGCCTACGGCTGGGAACGCCTCAGGCGGCTCCTCGACCGCCGCCGGCGGCGGAGCCTCCGCCGGGTCCGCTGGCGCGGGTACTGCGACCGGGGGCGGGACGACCCCCGCCGTGGTGGCCACCGATCCGGGCCGCGTGACCCTGCACCGACTGAACCGCGCCGAGTACAACAACACGGTCGCGGATCTCTTCGGGACCACCACCCGGCCGGCCGATGCGTTCCCGGCAGACGATCCGGGCGGCGACTTCGACAACATCGCCGACGTGCTGAGCCTGTCGCCGCTGCACCTCAGCATGTACCAGACCGCTGCCCAGAACTTGCTTGACGAGGCGTTCTCGAACGCGACCGAGCGGGCCAAGCTCGTCACCTGCGATCTGGTGGCACAGGGCACCACCTGCGCACGCTCCATCCTGACGGCGTTCATGCCGCGGGCCTGGCGTCGTCCGGTCGCCTCGACCGACGTGGACAGCCGCATGACCATCATCACCGCGGCGACGGCGCAGGGTCAGACCACCGAGCAGGCTCTCAAGTTGGCCCTGACCTCCGTCCTCATGTCCCCGAACTTCGTTTTCCGGGTCGAGCTCGACCCAGACCCCCTCTCCACGGTGCCGCACCCGCTCTCTGGTTACGAGCTGGCCTCGCGGCTCTCGTACTTCCTCTGGAGCACCATGCCCGATGACGGCCTGATGCAGGCCGCGGCGGACGGCTCGATCATGACCCCCGCGACCCTGTCGGCGCAGGCGGACAGGATGCTCGCCAGCCCCAAGGCGCAGTCGCTGGTGTCGAACTTCGCCGGACAGTGGCTCTACATTCGCCAGACGCAGCAGCTGCAGCCGGATCCAACCGCCTTCCCGCTGTTCGATCAGCCGTTGCGGGACGCCATGCAGTCGGAGGCCGAGATGCTGTTCCGGGACGTGGCCCTGAACGGCGCCCCGGTCGACACCTTGCTGACCGCCCAGTACCTCTATGCGAACGACCGCCTGGCGCAACACTATGGGCTGCCCGCGGTCAACTCGACCACCCCCGTCAAGGTGGCGCTCACCGGGACCAGCCACCGCGGCGGAATCCTCGCCCAGGGGGGGTTCCTCACCGCCACCTCCCACCCGGTCAAGACCTCTCCGGTCAAGCGAGGCAAGTGGGTGCTGAACCAGCTCCTGTGCTTCGACGTGCCGCCGCCTCCGCCGGGGGTGCAGACCAACCTCGACAACAGCACCGTGACGGGCACCTTGCGTCAGGTGCTGGAGGCTCACCGCGCCAATCCCAACTGCGCGAGCTGCCACATGCTGATGGATCCCATCGGGTTCGGGCTCGAGAACTACGACGCCGTCGGCGCCTACCGGACCCAGGATTCGGGCCTCGACATCGACTCCGCCGGGAAGCTTCCCAGCGGGGCGGCCTTCAGCGGCACGGACCAGCTCTCCGCGCTGGTCGCCGCGGATCCCAGCTTCCCGGGGTGCGTGGTCCAGAAGCTGTACGCCTACGCGCTCGGGCGGCTGCCCGACAAGACGCCCACCCAGATGGACACGCAGACCTTGGCCAGCATCACCACCAGCTTCAAGACCAGCGGCCTCGCCTTCAAGAACCTGGTCAAGCAGATCGTCACCGCACCGACCTTCCTCAACCGGCGTGGCGAGCCGGCTGCTCCATGAGACGTTGAACCAGCGGTGGAATCAGGGTTGAGCGTGCGGGACGTACCGAACAAGAGCCGACGGACAAGAGCCGACACAGAGAGCTGACAATGAAGAACAACCATCCATTCCAGCAGCCAGTTCTGGCGATGACCCGTCCCTCCGCCGTCTCCCGGCCCACCCGGCGTGCGTTCCTGGCCGGCGGCTCGGTGGTGGTCGGCCTGCCGTTCCTCGAGTCGCTGCTGCCGCGAGGTTCCCGGGCCGAGGCCGCGACCCAGCCGCAACGCCTGATCTACTGGTTCATCCCCAACGGTATCAACGGCAGCACCGCCAACGCCTGGAAGCCGGTCGAGGTGGGCGCGCAGTACACCACCACCCCGATGCTGATGCCGCTCGATCCGCTCAAGGCCGACTTCCAGGTGGTGAGCGGTCTGCAGAACATCCTCGGCAAGCCCGACGGCCCGGGAGACCATGCCGCCGGTACCTCCTCCGCCATCACCTGCGCGCACGCGACCAAGTCGCTGACCAACATCATGCTGGGCACCTCCGCCGATCAGGTGGCAGCCAAGGCCTTCGGCTCCCAGACCCGGCTCCCCTCGCTCCAGCTCGGGATGAGCGGCGGCAACGCCACCGGCGACTGCGACAACGGCTACAGCTGCGCCTACGCCCGCAACATCTCCTGGTCGGGGCCGAGCACCCCGCTGCCGAAGATCACCGATCCGGGGACGGTGTTCGATCAGATCTTCAAGGGTTACACCCCCGCCGGGCAGTCCCAGGCCGACGCCGACAAGCGCCGCCAGCTCAACCAGAGCGTGCTCGATCTCGTGGTCAGCGAGGCCAACAGCCTCAGCCTCAAGCTCAGCCACACCGATTCGCACAAGGTGCAGGAGTTCCTCGACGGCGTGCGGGGCCTCGAGCAGCAGATCGACGGCATGACCACCGGCGGAACCCAGTGCACCATGGGGACCCGTCCCACCACCGGCACCGACTTCCCCGCCAACGTCAAGCTGATGTGCGACCTGATGGTGCTGGCCATGCAGTGCGACGCCACCCGCATCATCAGCTTCATGCTGGGCAACGCCGCGAGCGGGCAGACCTACCCCAGCCTCGGGATCACCGACGGTCACCACAGCATCTCGCACCACGGGAACAACCCGACCAAGCTGGCCCAGCTCCAGACCATCGGGACCTGGGAGGTGCAGCAGCTCGCGTACCTCATGACCAAGATGAAGGCCATCACCGAGGGTTCGCAGAACATGCTCTACAACTCGGCGATCTTCATGTCGAGCGACGTGTCCGACGGGAATTCCCACACCCACGTGGACATGCCGATCATCCTCGCCGGGCACGCCGGCGGCAACCTCTCGACTGGCCGTCACCTGGCGTATGCGACCACAGCCGCCCAGATGACTTCTAACCTGCTCGTGAGCATGTTGTCGGCGGTCGGTGTCCCGACCCCGGTGGTCGGCGACAGCACCGGGCCGCTGCCCGAGCTGATGGCCTGACAGCGGGCTTCGCCCGGTCCCGCTGTCTGACCACCGTCGCCTGGGCTATTCTATGCCCTGGCGCCGCGGAGCGTGGGCTCGACCTCCACGGAGAGCTTCTGGAGGTTACGGATGATGGTCACCGCGGACCCGATCCCGGCTTGCTCCTCGGTCAGGATTCGGTGCAGATCATCGATCCCGGCGATGGGCTTGTCCCCGTAGGCCACGATCAGATCCCCCTCGCGCAGGCCTGCACGCCTCGCCGGGCTGTCCGGTTCGACCGCCGTCACGAACACGCCGCTCTCACTCGGCAGACCGTGAAAGCGCACCACCCGCCGGTGAAGGGGCACGTTCTGACCCGCCACGCCGAGGTAGGACCGCCGGATACGTCCCTCGTGAATCAGCTTGCCCATCACGAAGCTGGCGGTGTTGGCGGCGATCGCGAAGCAGATACCCTGTGCAGGCATGATCATCGCCGTGTTGACGCCAATCACGCGGCCGCGCGCGTCGACCAGCGGTCCGCCGGAGTTGCCCGGGTTGAGGGCGGCGTCGGTCTGGACGACGTCATCCACCAGGTGGCCGGTCTTCGTGCGCAGCGAGCGGCCGAGCGCGCTCACCACCCCGGTGGTGACGGTGCAGTCGAAGCCGTAGGGATTGCCGATGGCGATGGCCACCTGCCCGACCTGCAGCGTCGAGGAGTCGGAGAACACGAGCGGGGTCAGGTGCGGCGCATCGATGCGCACGAGCGCGATGTCGGTCGGCGGATCGTCGCCCACCAGGTGCGCCGTGAAGCGCTGACCGTCGTGGAAGATGGCGTGGATGCGCCTGGCGCCGCTCACCACGTGGCTGTTGGTGAGGACGTACCCGTCGGGCGTCATCACGAACCCGGACCCGCTGCCACCGGCTTCGTCGTTGTCCTGGTGCCGGCGCCGAGGGCCGGGCCCCCCGGTGCGGGGCTCCGAGCCCTGCACCTCGATCTTCACGACCGAGGGGCTCACCTCGCGTGCCACCTCGACGACGGTCCGCGAATAGGCATCGAGCAACTCCCGATCCCTTCCGGCCGTCTCCTGCCGCTCCTCGTGCCGGCCTTCCGCGGCATCTCCGGTGGCGCCGTTGTCATTTCGAATTCGAGCTGGATACATCATCACGTGACTCCTTCCGGACGCATCGCCGTCGTCCGTCGTCCGTCGTCCGTCGTCTGTCGAGCGGGCCCGCGGGCAGGGGTCGGCGATCCGCACCCCTGCCCCGCGAGCGCGCCGAACGCGCAGGCTCCCGGCCGGGCCTAGAGAACCAGCGCGCCTGTGCGGATCAGATACGCGAACCGCTCGCGCTGGTCGTTGTCGAGCAGCGCATGGATCCGCGACAGGGCCGTGGTCACCGCGTCGCGGAGGCGCTCGGCGGTCGCGACCCGAAGATCGGCGGCCTCCTTGGCGCGCGCCGCATCGAAGGTCTCACCCCCGACCGCATCCGCGAAGGCCGACAGGGTCCGCCGTCGGTCGACCTCACCCTGCGCCCGCTCGGTCTTCAGCTCGTCGAGGATGCGTGCGAGCTGGGCCACCTGACGCTCGTCGAGCTCGAGCTTGTACGCCAGGAACCGCAGGGGACGCCGTACCCCGAAGCCGCCGCCACCGAACCCATCGCCGTCGCCGCCCGCTGGCTCACCCCCACCTCCGCCGGCGGCGTGCCAGTCCCCTCCACCCCCACCATGTCCTCTGCCCGCGGCGAATGCCTCGCCACACCCGGCGTGCCGCGCACGCCACCACGAAACCATTGCTGGATGCATGTTCTTCTCTCCTTTCGCCGAGGCCATCAGCTCCCGGCGGGTTTTCGTCCGTGGGCATCATGCCTCACGGATCTGCTGCGACATCTTCTAGACTAAACGCCAAATCGCCATCGTCAACTCGCCCCGCCCCCCCGCCTCGCCGTCCCGTCGCCCCCCGTGGCGGCGACGACGCGCTAGGATAACGAAGATGAGCGCTCAAGAGACCACCCACCCCGTCCGGGACACGGCCGCCGGGGAACGTTTCGTCGCCGAGCATCCCGGTTGGACGATCGCAACCGACGGGCTGGAGAAGACCTACCCGTTCACCGAGTACGGCGCCGCGCTGGCGTTCGCCCTCCGGGTCGGGATGGCCGCCGACAAGCGCGACCACCATCCCGAGCTCCACATCTCGTGGGGCAAGGTCGGTGTTCGGTGGACCACCCATGACGCGGGCGGGATCACCGCGCTCGATCTCGAGATGGCCCAGGTCGGCGACTTGGCCTATGGTCCCTGACGGCGGCATGAAGCTGCTCGGTACCACCACCTCGCCGTACACGCGCAAGATTCGCGTTCTGCTCGACGCGCTCGGCGGCCGCTACGCGTTCCTCGACACCCGCTCGACGGAGGGGGCGGCGCTGCTCGCCGAGGTGGCCCCCCTAGGGAAGATCCCGGTGCTCGTGTCCGGTGTCGGACGTCCGACCCTCGCGGACTCCTCGCTGATAAGCCAGTGGCTGTGGAGCACCGAGGAGGGGCGGCTGCGCGCCGCGGGTTGGAACTTCGATCCCACCGACTGGGAGGACCGCGCGTTGCAAGTCGTGGTCGAGGGGTGCCTGGACGCAGCCATCAACCACCGCTACCTGCGGCTCGACGGCTTCGCGGACGCTGGCTACATCTCGAAGCAGCGCCTGCGGGTCGAGCGAACCCTGAGCTGGCTCGATACCCGGCTGGTTTTTCAGGGCCCGGTGACCGCGGCGCAGCTCTCGCTCGGTTGCGCGCTCGACTGGATGGCATTCCGCAACGTGGTCGAGCTCGCCCGCTGGCCGGGCCTGACCGCCTTCCGGGAGGCCTGGACCGCGTCCGGGCTCGGCGCCGGTTCCGAGCCCGTCGAGTGAAGAGCGCGTGACCCATTGGTCTGGCCGCCTGCCCCACGACGGGACCGGCGCCAGGGGTGACCTGTCGTCCCGGACCGCGAAGCCGTTGCGAACTCGGGACGGGTGTCCCGCTGGCGTAACCTCGAGCCTCGGCCGACCAGCCCAACCGACGATTTGAAGACGACTTGACGGATGGCGAGCCCGCGCCGGCCGAGGGCGCGGAACTTGCTAAGCATCCCGGCTTGGGCTCGACGATGGTTACCAACTCAAGCGACATGGCCCCGGATGGCGGGCCAGTGCCGCCGCCGGGGAATCGGCTCGAGATCAGCCTGAACTTGCCGACCCGCACGATCGTCAAGCTCGCGCTGTTCCTGCTGGTGGGCTGGGCGGGCCTGCGGCTGTGGGCCGAGTTCGTGTTGCTGCTGATCGCGGTCGTGCTGGCGCTGGCGCTGCACCCGACGGTCGGATGGCTCGAGCGCAAGGGCCTCTCGCGTGGCGTCGGCATCCTGGTCATCGCGCTCGGGCTGTTTGGCCTCAGCCTGGCGTTCCTCACCTTCGTGACCACCGCGCTGGCCCAGCAGATCGCCCTCCTGGTCCAGGACTTCCCGGCCTTTCGCAACCGGCTCGAGCACCGATTGCCCATGCACTATCCGGTGCTGAAGCGCATCGTGGACGAGATCTTCGCGCTGCCGAGCTCGCCGGAGATCGCGGTGCACCTCCACCAGCCTCTGGCGCTCGGGACGTCGGTGCTGGCGGGCGCGCTATCGATGTTCTTCACCATGATCGTGACGCTCTACCTGCTGCTCGACGGCAAGCGCCTGTACGCGTGGCTCATCGCCTACGTTCCCCGCCGCCACCGCGATCGGATGGCCATCACCGCCGAGGAGGTGTCGGTGGTGGTGCAGGCCTATGTCCGTGGGCAGGTCATCACTTCGGTCTTGTTCACCGCCTGCGTGGCCATCGTGCTCAACGTGTTCCGGGTCCCGGCCGCCATTCCCCTGGCGCTCCTGGCCGGCTTCTGTGACGTCATCCCGGTGGTGGGGATCATCGCCGCCACCGTGCCGGCCGCCATCCTCGCCTTCAGCGTGTCGCCCACCGCCGGCGTCGCGGTCTCGGCATTTTATGCGCTCTACCACACGCTGGAGTCCTACTACATCGTCCCGCGGGTCTACGGCTCGAGCCTCAGGCTGTCGACCCTGGCGGTGCTGCTGGCGCTCATGGTGGGGACCGCGCTGCAGGGGCTGATCGGCGCGATCCTGGTGCTGCCCCTCGTGGCCGCTTATCCGATCATCGAGCGCATCTGGCTCGGGCGTTATCTCGGGCACGAGGTCATCAAGGACCACGGCGCCCTCGCGGGCTCGGTGGAATCGGGCAACGAAGAGGTCGTGGAGACCGTGCTGCAAGGTGAGAAGCATCCCTGGGAAGGACCGACCGGGACCACCGCACCACTCTGGAATCCGCTCACCCGACGCCGCTGACGAGGACCAGGAGGAACCATGACGCTGAAGAGCCCTCAGGTGATCCGACAGCCGAGCCGGCAACTCCTGCTGGTCGACGACGACGACGAGCTGCGCTCCAGCATGAGCGAGGCCCTGGAGAGCGCCGGCTTCGTGGTCACGGCCGCCTCCAATGGCCGCGAGGCGTTCGCGCGGCTCGCGAGCGCCGCCCTCCCCGACGTGATCCTGCTCGATCTCTTGATGCCGGTGATGAACGGCTGGCAGTTCTGCGAGGAGCGCAAGAAGGTTCCCGAGCTGGCAACCATCCCGATCATCGCGATGTCGGCGGCGGTCAGCAAGGATCCCCGGTCGCCGTACTACCTCGACGTCGACGACTTCGTGGTGAAGCCAGTCGAGCTCGACGAGCTCTTCGCGAAGCTCGAGGGGTTCACCGGCGCCATCGAGGACGACGCCGGCCGACGGCGGTCCGGGTGAGGCGAGAAGGACGCACCATGCCCACCAGCGCCAGGACCTCCACGCCCACTGTCCCCTTCGATGACCTCGACGCCGATCAGCCGAAGGCGTCCTTGCCGCCAGTGACGACGCCAGCGACAGCGACAGCGACAGCGCAGGCGTCACCGGCCCCGGCGCAGTCGCCGGTGGCGGCCCGGCTCGCCGGCCCGCCGCCGCGCGTCGGGCGCTACGAGGTCCTCGAGCGGATCGGGATGGGTGGCATGGCGGAGGTCTTTCGCGCCCGAGCCACCGGACCGCGCGGCTACCAGAAGGATCTGATCATCAAGCGGATCCTGCCGCAGCTCGCGGCCCACCCGGATTTCGTGCAGGGCTTCGTGGACGAGGCGAAGATCCTGGGGATGCTGTACCACCCGAACATCGTGGGCATCTACGACTTCGGGGAGGATCACGGTCTTCACTACCTGGCGCTCGAGTACCTCGACGGTCCCACGGTGGGCTCGATGCTGATGCAGCTGCGCAACGCCAAGCGCCCGCTCCCGTTCGGGGCCGCGGCGTTCATCGCCCGCGAGGTCTGTCGCGGTCTGATCGCGGTTCACGCCCTGCAGGACGTGAGGGGACGACCCATGAACGTGATCCATCGCGACGTCACCCCGTCGAACGTCATGACCACCCGCGCCGGCGCCGTCAAGCTGCTGGACTTCGGGATCGTCAAGATCTCGGGCAGCGAGAACGTCACCCGGGTGGGTCAGATCAAGGGCAAGGCGGGCTATCTGGCGCCCGAACAGATCCTCGGAGGGGTGGTCGATGGTCGGGTCGATCTGTTCGCCCTCGGCGTGGTGCTCTACGAGATGCTCAGCCTCGAGCCGCTGTTTCACGGAGAGGGGGGGGACATGGGCGCGGTCTATCGGACGCTGGAGAAGCCCATCGCGCCGCCCTCGACGTTCCGCGCCGATACCCCGCTCGCCTTCGACCGCGTGGTTCTGAAGGCGCTGGCCCGCGAGCCAGGCAAACGCTATCAGACGGCGGTGGACATGGAGCGCGATCTGGACGCGGCCTTCGTCGAATCGGGGCTCTCGCCCGCGGATGTGGCACGGGTGCTCGCCGAGATCCGGTCCTTGCGCCCCGGGCGCCCCGCCGGTTCCGCGGCGGCGCCCTGACCGAGGCGGCGCCGGCGAGGGCGCCGGTCCGGATCCCTCGGCGCCGTCGGCGCCGTCAGCTCGGCCCCGATGGTTCGCGAGAACGTGCGGGGGCCATCCACATAGAGGCGGCGACCGAGGGCGAATGCTTCCTCGCGCAGGACCCGGCGGCGGTGCTGAAGCGCCCGCAGCACGTGCAGACGAGCCTTGGGCTCGGAGAAGTGGCGACGGTGGCGCTCGATGGTCTCCTCGAGAAACGTGAGGTCGTGCTCCTCCCCCAGTCGGTCGTCGAGCCGTTCGAGGGCGAGGAGCCGGGCGCGAAGGTTAGCAAGGGCCGCAAGATGGGGAAGATCCACAGCGTCGGCAGCGTCGGCAGCGTCGGCAGCGTCGGCAGCGTCGGCAGCGTCGGCAGCGTCGGCAGCGTCGGCAGCGTCGGCAGCGTCGACAGGATCGGCGACGTCGCGTGGCAGGCCGGTGCCGTCCGGCGCCCTCGCGGCATCGGACGGGGAGGAATCCAGGCTCGGATCGGATGCGGCGACGGGCCCGAGCTCGGTCAGCAAGAGCTGGACGTGGTGTCGGTGGGCCTTCGAGGCCCGGCGCCAGGCGTGAATGGCGTCACCTGGGTCTCGCGGGAGCGCCAGCGCCCGCTTCATCGCCCGTCGCGCCCGGGCGTACCCCGCCTCGAAACCCTTGGAGACGCCGCGACGGAGATCGCCGTGGGGACGCCAGCGCACGATCCGCTTGCGGGCCCGGGCGAAGCGGGCGCGCAAGCGGCGCACCTTCTCCTGCCGTTCGAATCGACGGGCCCGGCGGGTCCAGATGGCGCCGAGTTGCGTTCGAAAGCCACGCAGGAACGGTTGCCAGTCGGGCGACATGCGGGCCGTCAGGCGGTCGAACGTGGTGATGACCACCGCGGCATCCCGCAGCGGGGCCATCCGTCGCGCGAGCCTGGCGAGCTCCCGGCTGATGCGTCGGGCCCGCCTGCGCGTGCGCGCGCCGTGGCGCCCCGTCCGGACCAGCCGCAAGATGGCGCGGGTCTTCTTGAGGGTGGTGCGCGCCGCGTGAACCCGCACATCGACGGGTGGCTCGCCAGGCCGGAGCGCCGCGCGTCCCTTGTCGAGCTGCGCGGTCGCCAGTCGCGTGAGCTGGCGGCCGAGGGATCCGGGACGTTGCGCTGGGTGGGTCAAGGGCCTTCCTCCTGTACGGAGCTTGCCACCGCCCGGGGCGAAGCGCCTGGCTGGATGGAGGAAGACGAGGATGGGCGCGGTCACGCCGCTGGCGCGGCGGCAGGACCCGGCCCGTGGCGCGCCCGCGCTTCGATCCGGCTGCGCAGGCGCAACGCCGGTCGTTCGATCAGGTAGAAGGACAGCAACGCGCACGTCGCCGCGAGGCCGAGGTTGAGCGGAAACCGGGACACGAGCGCGGTCGAGTGCCGGTCGAGGAACGGCTGCTGCCACAGGTAGAGCGAATAGCTCAGCGTTCCCACGTACACCACCGGCCGCGCATTCAGCAGCCGTCCGGCCGCACGGTCCGGGAACCGGACCACCCGCTCGATGACGAGGGCGATGGCCAGGTTGGTGGCCGTCTGCCCGAGGAGGCAGTCGAGCTTGGCCGATGGCTGGAACGCGGCGCCGAGGCCCACCGCGGTCGCCAGCCAGGTGCCGAGCCCATCGAGCGCCACCCGCGGCGACGCGCCGGGTGCCGGCTCGAAGAGCCGGGCGCGGTGGCAAGCCAGCAGGCAACCCGTGGCGATCGAATCCGCCACCGTGGGGAACGTCTCGCCGATGCCCACCCGCAGGGACGGAAACCCCACCAGCAAGACCAGACGCAGGACCGGCGCGGCGACCACCGTCGCGAGCGCGACGCGCGCCGCGCGCCGCGAGCCCAGGTACTTCACCAGGAACGGCCACAGCAGGTAGAACTGCTCCTCGACCGCCAGGGACCAGGCGTGTCCGAGGTACCAGGAGCGGGCGTGGTGATAGTTGGTGGTGTAGGTCATGGCCGCGACGACGTCGTGGCGCGCGAGCGTCACCCAGCCGAGGGCGGCAGCCGCCGAGATCAGGCCCACCAGGGCATAGAACGGCGGAAAGATCCGCATGGTGCGCCGGAAATAGAAGTCCCGCAGCGAGATGGTCCCGGTCTTCTGCTCCTCCGCCAGCAAGAGCGAGGTGATGAGAAACCCGGAGATGACGAAGAACACCCGCACCCCGAGGCCTGCCAGTGCCCCCAGCACGAAACGTGGAACCGGCAGCGCGAATCCGACGGTCCCCGACAGGTGCGCGAACAGGACGAAGACGATCGACACGGCCCGCAGGCCGTCGAGCGAGGGAATGCGAGGAGAGGATGGACGGGCCGTCGACATGATGGAGGAGCGCGAGCTCATTGGTAACACGGTGGTCGGGAGGTGCACTAGTCTTGGTCCGTGTCTTGGTCCGTGTCTCGGCCAGGCCCATCCAGACCTTCACCTTCCAGGCCATGAATGATCAGCCGTTCGGCCTCCTCGGCCGGAACCGGGCGCGAGAACAGATACCCCTGGGCGCTGGTGCATTCCAGGTCACGGAGCGCCCCCTCCTGCGCCGCCGTCTCCACGCCCTCGGCCGTCACCTCCATCCCGAGGTTGTGCGCCAGGGCTACGATGGCCTTGACGATCTCCCCCTGCCCGGGGCCACCCGACATCCGGCTGATGAAGGACTTGTCCACCTTGAGGGTGTCGATGGGGAAGTTGTGCAGATAGGAGAGCGACGAGTAGCCGGTCCCGAAGTCGTCGATGTGCAGACGCACCGCCAGCTCGTGCAGGCGCTGGATGACCTGCGACGAGGTCTTGAGGTTCTGCATCAGCGCGCTCTCGGTGATCTCGAGGGTGAGGGTGGCGGGGGCGAGGCCGGTCTCGGTCAGGATGCGCTGCACCTGCTCGGCCACGTTGGACTGGGCGAGCTGTCGGGTGGACACGTTGACGCTGATGGTGAGCTCGGGCACCCGTGGGTACGCGAGCTGCCAGCGGCGCATCTGCCGGCAGGCCTGGGTCAGCATGCTCTCGCCGATGGCTCCGATGAGCCCGGTCTCCTCGGCGATCGGGATGAAGATGTCCGGCATGACCAGGCCCCGAGTGGGATGGTACCAGCGCGCCAGCGCCTCGAAGCCGCGCAGCCGGCGGGTCTTGAGGTCGACGATCGGTTGATAGAAGGGGACCAGCTCGTTTCGCTCGAGGCCGCGGCGCAGGTCGGTCTCGAGGCGCAAGAGCGAGACCGCACGCTGGTGCATGTCGACGTCGAAGACCTGGTGGCGCGAACGTCCGTTGGCCTTGGCCCGGTACATCGCCGTGTCGGCGTCGCGCAGCATGTCCTCGGGGCGCTCGTAGTGGGCGCTCGAGAAGGCGATGCCCACGCTGGCGTTGGAGAAGACCTCCTGCCCGTGCAGGGTGAACGGCAGCGACAGCTCCTTGTGGATGCGGTCGGCGACCTGGACCGCGTCGATCTCCTCGGCGATGTCCTCGAGCAGGACGGTGAACTCGTCGCCGCCGAGGCGCGCCAGGGTGTCGCTGGGGCGGATGCAGCGCTCGAGGCGGTGGGCCATCTCGATCAGGAGCTCGTCGCCGGCGGCGTGGCCGAGCCCATCGTTGATGCCCTTGAAGCGATCCACGTCGAGGTACAGCAGCGCGAAGCGCAGGCGGTCGGGCGCGCGGCGGGCGCGCTGGAAGAGGTGCTGGAGGCGGTTCATGAAGAGGGCCCGGTTGGGCATCTGCGTGAGGGGATCGAAGAAGGCCTGGCGCTCGAGCTGCTCCTCGAACTCCTTGCGCAGGGTGATGTCGCGCGAGATGCCGAAGGTCCCGACGATGTTCCCCTCGGTGTCTCGGAGCGGCATCTTGGTGGTGGAGACCCAGCGGATGGTGCCGTCCGCGCGGGTCTCCTTCTCCTCGACGTTGACCAGCGGCAGCCCGGTCCGCACGATCTCCTGTTCGTCGCGGAACGCCTGCGTGGCGTGCTCGTCGGTGAAGTAGTCGAAGTCGGTGCGCCCGACGGCGTGGTTGGGATCGGCGACCCCGAAGTGGCTCGCGGCGTAGGGATTGACGCGCGTGAAGCGGCTGGCGCGGTCCTTGAAGTAGATGGCGTCCGGGATGGTGTCCATCAGCGTCTCCAGCAGGAACACCTCCTCGCGCAGGCGCGCGATCTCGTCGTCGCGGTGCTGCCTCGCGGGGGCTGCGCGCCGACGGTCGGACGCGGTCTCGGACATCGCGGATGGACGTTTCATGGGTGCGGTGACGCGCAGGGAGGCGTGGCCGAGCCCCCCGCTCGGATCTGATCTCTCGGTAGACGCCGGGGGACATTGAAGCGGCGCGCGTCGAATTCGGGCAGCCGCAACGCGTAGGGTCCACGCGCCGAGACCGGCGGGCCGCATGGTGTCGGTGACCGGGCGCGGCGCAAGCCTGTGAGACCCGCTGGATTGGCTCCCGGGCTCATCCCTGGCGAGCTGCGGGGGGGGGGGCATCGTCCGTCGTCCCGGGGCCGCAGGTGCTCATCCCGGGACAGATTTCCATTTGGTCTGTTGCAAAATTCGTCTGCGTGATAGTTAGGTAGGCATGATTACAAAGCGCTCGCAGTCGGCCGCGTCGTCGGGGATCTCGCTGCTTCTCCTCGCAGCCCTTTCACCCCTCACCGGCTGTTCCAGCAGCTCGCCCGCCCCGGTCACGGGAAGCGGCGGCAAGGTGGGCAGCGGAGGCGCGATGGCTGCCAGCGGCGGAGCCAACGGCTCGGGCGGGGCAGTGGGCAGCGGAGGCGCGACGGCGAGCGGCGGCTCTCCCGGGACCGGCGGGGCGACGGGAACCGGCGGAGGCTCCACCGGAAGTGGGGGCTCGTCGGGCTCGGGCGGCGCCGGCGGTCAAGCCGGCGGCGCTGGCGCGGGGGCGGGTGGAAGTCCAGGTGGGACGACCGGGACGGGGGGCAAAGGCGGCGGCGCCGGCAGCGGTAGCGCCACCGGCGGGAGCGCCGGGGGAGGAACCGTAACCGGCGGCGGCGGCGGTGCGACGAGCTGTGCCGGTCACGCCGTGGCGTTCAACATGAACATTCCCGGCGGAAGTGATCCGGCCATGGCGAAGGTGCAGGTGACCATCCCCGCGCCGAGCACCGATCTTCCCACCCTGAACGAGAAGCGCACCATCGAGTTCTGGGCCTTCGTCAAGTCCACGAGCTGGACGGCGGACACCAACACGATGTTCTTCTACGGCACCAACAACCGAACCGCCGATGGCTTCGGGCTCGACTTCGGGAACACGGCAGGCGGGATCGGCACGATCGATCCGTTCACCAACAACGGCGCGACCGATCCGCTCGGGGACAACAAGCCGAGCGGGCTGATGGCCAACGTGGATCAGTGGGCGCACTTCGCGATGGTCTGGGATGGTGCGGACGTCCGCGCTTATGTGAACGGCGTCGAGAAGGTGACCGTGCCGATCCCGATGCTGACCACCGGTCGCACCGCCCTCATCATCGGTGGCTATCCGCCGGCCTTCTTCAATGGGTACATCGACGAGTTCCGGATCTGGAACGTGGTGCGTGCGCCGGCGGACATCATGAGCACGATGCACAAGACGCTGGTCGGCAACGAAGCGGGCCTGGTCGGCTACTGGAAGTTCGACGAGACCATGGGCACCACCGCGGCCGACTCGGTGACGAGCGCTGGCCACACCGCCCACGACGGCGTCCTGATGGCCAACACGCCGGCGAACCTCCCGATCTTCGTCGCCTCGACCGCGCCGATCATGTGCCCGTAGCCGTCTTCGCCAGGAGTCGGGCCGAGCTCGGCCTCATCGAGGAGGGCGTCACTGAACGTGTCTCGGAGAGCGAGCCTCATGTTGCGCGATCGCAGACGAACAGCGGAATGGTCCTGGGCTGCTCGGCCATGTCTGCCCCACGCGCAGGTGGTCGTTCTTGGCCGATGGCACGGAGGTCGATTCTCGTGGCGTGTCGCCGCAAGCCACGGCGACTTGTGATACGGTCGGCTTCGAACTGGATCAGAGGGTCAGCCTGTGTCGTCCACCAACTTCTCGTCCGCCTGGAAGGTCGCCCTCGGGTTGGTTTTCGCCGCCGGGATCGCGGGGGTCACGACGCGGGCGCAGGCCGCGGGTGAGGACGTCGAGGCCATCTTCAAGAAGGGTACCGAGCTGCGACGTCAGGGGCGCGATGCCGACGCTCTGGTCGAGTTCCAGAAGGCGGCTCGCCTCCAGGATTCCCCGCGCGCGTGGGCACAGGTCGCCCTGGCGGAGCAGGCGCTCGGCCTGTGGCTCGACGCCAACGCCCACCTCGGCCGGGCGCTCGACAAGCGAGACGACACCTGGATTCAAAAGAATGAGAGCGCGCTCGAGGTCGCGCACCGGACCATCCGGACGCACCTGTGTCAGGTCGAGGTCTGGGGCGCTCCGTCGGGGGCACAGGTGGTGATCGATGGCAAGCGGGCGGGCAGCTTGCCGACCGTGGCGACCTGGCTCGAGCCGGGGTCGGTGGCCCTCGAGATCACCGCCGCGGGGTTCGTTCCGCTCGCCAAGACCCTGAACCTGCCGGAGGGCGGGCACGTGCGCGAGCACGCCGACCTGCGGCGACCGCGCGTGCTGGCCGCGACCCCGGCCGCCGCGACGACGGAGCCCCAGGTGTCGGGGGCGGCGCCTCCCGAGGATCGCCCGCCGGTCGCGGACGCTCAGGTGGCCGAAGCGGCCTCCGAGCCCAAGTCCGGTGACGCCCGTGGTGACGCCTCCTCGCCCACCCACCTGCGTCCCTATGCCTGGGCCGCCGCCGCGGGTGCGGCCGCGGGCCTCGGCGTCGGGGTCTTTGGCACCGTGAAGGCGCTGCTCAAGCAGAACGAGTTCGAGAATCACACGGGCCCGAACCCATCGAGCCCGACGATGTTGATCCAGGACTGCGCCACCGCGAAGCTCTCAGCGGCGTGCAAGACCATCAGCGATGCGCACGACAGCGCGGTCAAGCTGGCGGTGGTCGGATACGCCATCGGAGGCGCGCTGGCGGTGGGCTCGGTCGTCCTGTTCGTCCTGTCCTCCGAGTCAGAGCGCCCGTCGACGGACTCCGCGGTGGCGTGCCTCCCTGATCTCTTGAACCCCGGCGTCTCGTGCAGGCTGCGTTTTTGAAGCAGAGGTTGACAACATGAGCGTTCGGATGGTCGTCACGGTGTGTGCGCTGGTTTCGATCGGGGCGGGATGCAACTTGCGCAAGGAGTTGCCTGGCAGCGGCGACGCGGGCAGCAGCACCGTCAATCTGCCCGACGCTGGCAGCGTGGACGTCGCCCGGCCGATTGGCGACGCGAGCCCGGCCCAGGCGTCGGGCGGCAATTCGGGGCCCAGCGGAAATGGCGGATCGGGTCGGGCTTCCAGCGCAACCGGCGGTGCCGGGGTGGGAACCGGCGGTGTCGCAGTTGGCACCGGAGGAGGCGGAACCGCGACGGGGGGAGCCCAGGCCGGCACCGGGGGAGCGCAGGCCAGCAATCCCGATTCGGGCGTGGATGGTCCACTTTCGATGCGGGGGTTCGGCGAGGCCTGTTCCAGCAAGAACGACTGCGCGTCTGATAACTGCGCCGACGGGGTGTGTTGCGACACCGCGTGTACCGACAGCTGCTCGGCCTGCAACCTCGCCAATTTCGTCGGCCACTGTTCACCGGTCGCCGCCGCGGGCACCGCGCCGGCCCCACATCCAGCTTGTCCCAAGGTGCCTGCGAGCACGTGTCAGCAGAACGGACTATGCGATGGCAAGGGGGCTTGTCAGCTCTACGGCAGCGGCGAGTCCTGTGCGGGCGGAGCCTGCAGCGCGGCCACCCAGATGTCCGTCACGGGCTCCACGTGTGACGGCGTCGGCGCTTGCAAAGCCGCCCTGGCGGTCGCGTGCAGCCCATTCAAATGCAAGGCGGACGGTACCGCGTGCGCGACGACGTGCACCACCGACGCCGACTGCCAGGGGCAGCCTTGCGTGGCGGGCTCATGCGGAAAGGTCGCGAACGGCAACAAGTGCATGTCGGCCGGACAATGCACATCGGGGAACTGCGTCGACGGTTACTGCTGCGATCTCGCGTGCGGTGGGTCCTGCCAGGCGTGCGATCTGGCGGGGTCGATCGGGAAATGCACGACGCTGGCCGCGAACCAGACGCCGCGCAACGGCCGAGCTGCCTGCGCCGCTGGCACCTGCGGAAGCCGGTGCGACGGCACGAGCACCTCGTGCGTCTTCGCCCCGAAGACGACGTCGTGCGGGGCGGCGAGTTGTTCGGGTGGAACGGTCAAGGCGGCCGTGAGCTGCGACGGTTTGGGGGCGTGCCCCACGGCCACCACAACCTCGTGTGGAGGCTACGTCTGCTCGGGGGCCGCGTGCAAGACCAGCTGCACCGCCGACGCCGACTGCCTGGCGCCGACTCCCTATTGCAGCGACGGGAAGTGCCAGGCGGCCAAGCCGCTCGGGCGCGCGTGTACGACCGGCAGCGAATGCGCCATGGGCAATTGCGTCAATGGCGTGTGTTGCGGAACGGCGACCTGCCCCACCTGCCAGGCCTGCAACCTCGGCACGCCGGGCACCTGCACCGCCAAGCCGGCGGGGACTGGGGACTCGGCATGCATGACCGCGAACTGTCAGACCGGGACCTGCAACGCCTCGGGCACTTGCGCCCAGGCCGCGGACGGCGCCATGTGCGGCACGAACCGGTTCTGTCGAGGGGGAACCTGCGGAGCCTGCACGCCCAACCAGACCTGCCAGCCTCCCAGCAACCCGTGCAAGACGGGGACGACGTCCTGCACGACAGGGAGCATGGCGTGTCTCGAGAGTGGGAACGTGGGCGCTGGCACCCCTTGCGGCGCAGGGGCCTCTTGTGCTGGCAGCACCAAGACCAACGCGGCGGTCTGCAACGGTTCCGGCACCTGCGCCGCGACCATGATGACGTGCGCGAACGGTTGCAACGCGGCCAGGACCGACTGCCTGACGTGCTCTGCGGGTCAAACATCCTGCAGCGGAACCTGTGTCGATACGACGTCGAACGCCGCTCACTGCGGGGTGAGCTGTGGCGCTTGCGGAACCGCGACGCCAATCTGTCTCAACAGCACGTGCGTTCAGTGCACGAGCGACAGTTACTGTTCAGGGGTCAAACCAAGCTGCGACGTGCCGAGCCACACCTGCGTATGTCGGAGACCGAGCGCTGGCAACGTGATTCCCAATCCGGGTTTCGATACAAATCTCAACGGCTGGTTGTTTGACCCAGGGTCAGGCGCGTCGTGGAAATCAGATGACGCCGACGGCTGTGTGGGATCGGGATCGCTCTACGCCACCGACCCCAATCTCTATCCCGCGACCCCTTGCCTGAAGGTGACGCCCGGAGTGCTCTACAACTTTGGCTTCAGGTACAAGCACGGTATCACACCCGGTGCGTCCGTCTCTTGCTACCTCACCCCATATAAGGACTCGAATTGCTCGATGGGGAGCGCGGAGGATACTGCGCCTGGGATACTTCCGTCGCGATCTACGAATTGGAGTTCGGTATCAACAACTTGGGTCGTCTATCCGGATTCGCCCTACACTCAGGTAAGTTGCCCACTGCAGGACGGGAGCATCGATCAGATCTATCTGAACCCCAACGCAAACGCCTTCTGAAGCTTGGAGAGCCCTGGCGGTCGAAGTGACGAGCGAGGCGTCACACTAGCCGACCGACCGTTCCTTACGCGTCGAGCGCAAGTCGGGCCCACACCTTGCCTAATCGATCTGAGCCTGAGAAGGTCTGACTTTGCAGCCGCCACCGATGGGACACTGCGGCGGGACGCCCCCCCTTCAGGCCGCCTCAGGTCGGCATTCCCGCCATCCAATTCCTGCAATGAGGATTTCAATGACCAATTCTGGGCACGAAAGCACTTTTTTCGGATTGGCCAAGGTGGCCTTTGCCCTCTTCCTGGGTACGGTGGTTCAGGCATGTACGACTCCCGCGACAGCCGATCCTCCTGCGTCCGGAACGGGAGGTCGGGCTGATGGTTCCGGCGGAGCGCCGGGATCTCCGGGAACTGGCGGATCATCGTTGCTCGCATCAGGGGGCGCGACCGGTTCGGTAGGTTCTGGCGGCTCGGCTCCGGTTTCCTCGGGTGGGAATTCTGGGACGATCGACCCGAGCGGTACCGGGGGAACCGTGGGCGGGGGGACGGGGGGCTCACCCGGATCGATCGGTGGGTCTTCAGCAGCCACGGGAGGGAAGTCAGGAATGGGGTCGGGTGGCACACCCGGCTCTGGTGGGACGCCCGGCGCGGGAGGTGTTGCTGCCGGGGCAGGCAGCGGATGCAATTGGGTTCACAATGCTGACGGCACCTGGGCGTTCGGCACGCCTGCCCCCGCCGACAAGATCGTCCTTTTTGACGGGACCACCCTCGCTGGGTGGCACAAGTTGAACATGCCCGGCACCCCGATCGATTGGAAGCTCGTGGGTGACGGTTCGATGATCGTGGTTCCCTCCGGCACCGGCCAGGCCGTGGAAGTTCAGAGCGACATGAAGTTCGACGACCTTTGTCTCCACGTCGAGTACATGACTCCCGTCTTCATGTCTGGAGTGGGTGTTCAAAAGCAAGGCAACAGCGGTGTCTATCTGAAGAGCGCTTACGAGATGCAGATTCTCGACACCTCAAATTTGGGGCCCCTCATCGACGGATGTGGCGCTGTCTATCAAGTATCGCCGCCCATGGTTGTCGCCTGCTACATGTACAAGGTCTGGAATACCTACGAGATCGAGTTCAAGGGGTCGGTATGGAATGGGACGACTCGGACAAAGAATGCCTCGTTCGTCAAGGTGACTCTCAACGGGAAGCTCGTTCAGATGAACGTGGATTTGGCCTTGGATCCCCCGGTGACGAAGGCTGGGATCAACGACGTGCCCGGCCCTCAACCAGTCGGCCTTCAGGACCACCTCGACACCGTGAGCTTCCGGAACATCTGGGCGACGGTTCCAAAGTACTGAGCCGGGGCGGCGCCCGGCTCGGCCGCCGGGTCCAGCCTTGGGGGTTGATCCGTGCGCCCGCTGAGTTAAGTTGCGCCTTCCTGAACCCTGACCCTCAACCCAAGGGGCACATGGCAAATCGACGAGTTGTGACGTTCTTGGCGGGGCAAGTGGACCAAGCAGGCCGAGTCGGCAGAGCGGTGGGGACAGCTGCCCTGGCGTTTGCACTGCTCGCGGGGTGCCAGAAGCAGCAGGCGCCCGCCGAGCCGAGCCCGACCGCCGCGGCCCCGGCTGCCGCCCCGGCTCCTCCGGCGGCCAAGCCCACGCTGACCATCTGGTGGGCGCAGTGGGCCCCCGCGGACGGCCTGCAGGAGCTGGCGGGCGAGTTCGCCCGGAAGGAGGGCGTCGACGTCACGGTCCACCAGATCCCCTGGTCGAGCTTCCAGGACCAGGTGTTCCAGGAGTTCGGCAAGAGCCAGACCGCGTTCGACCTGGTGGTGGGCGACAGCCAGTGGCTCGGCCGCGGGGCGACCAAGGGCCTCTACGTCGATCTCACCGACTGGCTGCCGACGGCGGTCGCCATCAAGAGCCTGCACCCGCTGGCGTTCAAGTACCTCGCCGAGTATCCGACGGGCTCGGGCCACTATTTCGGGGCGCCCGCCGAGACTGACGCCATGGGCTGGGCCTACCGCAAGGACTGGTTCGAGGACCCGGCGGAGAAGGCCGCCTTCAAGAAGAAGACCAAGAAGGAGCTCGCCGTCCCCGAGACCTGGGAGGATCTCAAGACCATCGCCGAGTTCTTCACCCGGCCGGACAAGAAGATGTACGGAGACGTGCTCGTCACGGGGCGTGGCTACGACGACATCGTGATGGGCTTCGAGCAGCTCCTCTACGCGTTCGGCGGCTCGTGGGGCGACGCGAAGACCATGAAGGTGACGGGCGCCCTCGACGGGCCCGGCGCCGTGAAGGGCCTCGACTTCTTCAAGGGCCTCCTCAAGTACTCGCCGCCCGGGGGCAGCAAGCTCGGTTACGGCGAGGCCCTCGAGCCGTTCGTGAACGGATCGACGGCCATGCTGATGAACTACTTCGCCTTCTTCCCGGATCTCGCCAAGAAGATGGCCGGCAAGGTTGGCTTCTTCGCCATGCCCAAGGAGGGAGCGCGCCGCTTCGCCAGCCTCGGCGGCCAGGGGTTCTCGATCTCGACCAAGGTCGCGCCCGCGCAGCAGGCGCTGGCCAAGAAGTTCATCGCCTGGTTCTCGCAGGTGGACACCCAGAAGAAGTGGGTCCAGAAGCCGGGTGGCTTCACGGCCAACGCCGAGATCCTGGCCAGCGACGACTTCAAGAAGGCCAGCCCCTACAACACCGCCTTCGCGCAGTCGATGGACATCATGCAGGACTTCTGGAACGTGCCGGTCTACAACGAGCTCATCGCCGCCACCGCCCAGCAGATCGGCGAGGCGCTCGATGGCAAGAAGTCGTCGAAGGACGCGCTCGCCGCCCTGGCAGCCGAGCACGAGAAGATCCTTCAGGCGGCGCAGTAGGTCTGTGAAAGTTCCTTGCTGTGCGGGCCCCTCTCCCTGGCCCTCGCCCCGCTCCGCGGGGCGAGGGGATAAGAGCGGGGAGGGGGGATCGCCCGTGATCCGCAGGGTCTTCCGCAGGATTTTCCGCGGGGATTCGCGCAGGGCCTTGCGCGGGAGGGGGAACGGTCTCGGTGGATCGTGGCGGCCGTTCCTCACGAACGAGGGCCGAGCCCAGCCGCCTTGTCGTTCCCTCGCCCCGCGGAGCGGGGATTGGGTCAGGGAGAGGGGCCCCACTTCACGTCCGGGCCTTCTCGTCAAACGTCCCCGTGCCCCCTGGTGCTGGTTCGGATGAGCGGCGAGGCGGATGATGTCTCGGCGTCCGAGGCTGCTCTCGGCCGGGTCACGGGCGGCCGTGGGGCGCGGCCGTCGCGGCTGCTCGGGTGGGGGTTCGTGGGGCCAGCTCTGGCGCTGCTCCTCGCCATGAACCTGTTCCCGCTCATCTTCAACATCTACCTCAGCTTCACCAACGCCGATCTCTCCGGTGGGCTCGTGAAGGCGGTCGGCACGCGCAACTACACCATCCTCTTCGGCAACGCCCGCTACGCCAACGCGCTGACGGTCACCGCCCTCTTCGTGGTGCTGTCGGTGTCCATCGAGCTCGTGCTGGGCTTCGTCCTGGCGCTGGCGCTGCGCGACCACGTCCCCGGCAAGCCGGTGATCCTCACCATCCTGCTCATCCCGATGATGCTCTGTCCGGTGGTGCTGTCGCTGTTCTGGAACCTGATCCTGAACGGCAACTACGGTGTCCTGAACCAGTTGCTCGCGGCCCTGCACCTGCCGCAGCCGCAGTGGCTGACCGACGACGACCTGAAGCTGGTGTCCATCCTGCTGGTGGACGTCTGGATGTGGACCCCCTTCATGATGCTGATCTCGCTCGCCGGCCTGAACGCCATCCCGAAGTACATCTACGAGGCGGCGGAGATCGATCGCGCCAGCCGATGGATGGTGTTCCGGACCATCACGCTGCCGATGTGCGCGCCGCTCCTCGGCCTGGCGGTGCTCTTGCGCGCCACCGACGCGCTCAAGCAGTTCGACCTGGTCATGGCCATCACGGGCCCGAACGATGCGACCACCCAGACCCTGTCGGCGCGCATCTACCAGGTGGTCTTCCGCGACTACAAGGTCGGGCTCGGCTCGGCCTACGGCGTGGTGATCCTGGTGGCGGTGATCGCCGTGGCGACCATCTTCGTCCGGTACATCGACGGACTCAACCAGCGCCAGGGGAAGGTTCAGCCGTAGCCCCCGAGGCCGGCTCTCCGACCATGAAAGCCCTCCGCGCCCTGGTCATCGTCAGCTACTTCCTCCTGGCGAGCTCGCCGCTCGCCTGGCTCGCCCTGACCTCCGTCAAGACCTACGACGACACCATCAGCGCCCACGCCAGGTGGATCCCCTGGCCCTCGGGTTCGGGCAGCGCGGTCACCACCGACACCCCGCGCTTCGCGCCCACCCTCGACGCTTACCGCAACCTCTCGCGGCCGGTGGCCGGCACGCCGCACGACTTCTACCACTACCTCGGCAACAGCGTGGTCATCGGGGTGCTCTCGACGCTGGCGGCGGTGTGCCTCGGGACCATCTGCGCCTATGGGTTCTCGCGCTTCAGGATCCCCGGCACCAAGGACTGGCTGTTCTTCATCCTGTCGACGCGCTTCCTGCCGCCCCTCGCGGTGGTGGTGCCGGTGCTGGTGATGTACCGCTGGTTCGCCCTCGAGAACACCCACCTCGGCCTCATCCTGCTCTACACCAGCTTCAACCTGTCGCTGGCGGTCTGGCTGATGAAGGGCTTCGTCGACGAGATCCCACGCGCCTTCGAGGAGGCCGCCCTGGTCGACGGGTACTCGCGCCTGAGGACCTTCGTGCAGGTGATCATCCCGCAGGCCGCGACCGGAATGGCCGTGACCGGGGTGTTCTGTCTCATCTCGTCATGGAACGAGTTCGGCTTCGCCATGACCCTCAACAACACCGAAGCCAAGACCGTCCCGGTGTACTTCGCCGGACTGCAGGGAAACATCGAGGGTGTTCCCTGGCCGCAGATCGCCGCGGGCATGATGATCTTCGTCGCGCCCATCGTGCTCTTCACGGTGCTGGTGCGCCGCCACCTCCTGCGCGGAGTGACGTTTGGAACCATCAAGCAATAGCGGGGTCGGGCCGGGGCCGCTTCCCACCTCGGGCCGGAGCCGCCGATCCGAACACCGGTTCGAGAACCGGTTGATCGTCGGCCTCGACCGAGCGGCGGTCGGCGGGCTGGTGCTCGGGCTCGCGCTCTACGTGCTGCCCCTGTGGCGGGAGGGCCGCCTCGGCTGGGCCTTCTTCGTGACGTTGATCTCCACCTTGCTTCACATCTATACGTCTCACCAGAGGAGCACGTGAGCTTTCTGACGCTGACTGCCCTGGAGAAGACCTATTCCGACGGAACCCGGGCCGTCCGGGGGATCGATCTCGCCATCGAGCAAGGGGAGCTCATCGTCCTGCTCGGGCCTTCGGGCTGCGGAAAGACCACCACGCTGCGCATGATCGCCGGGCTCGAGCTGGCCACCGGGGGGCGGATTCGCCTCGGCGGCGACGACGTGACCCTCCTGCGTCCGTCGCGGCGCGACGTCGGGATGGTGTTCCAGTTCTACGCGCTCTACCCGCATCTGACGGTCCGCGAGAACATCGGGTTCCCGCTGCGGGCCGCGGGGGTGGCACGGGCGGAGATCGGGGCCCGGGTGGACGGCGTCGCGGCCCGCATGGATCTCACCCGGTTGCTCGCCCGCTACCCCCGGCAGCTGTCGGGCGGTGACCAGCAGAAGGTCTCGCTCGCCCGGGCCATCGTCCGGCGGCCGGCGGTGTACCTGATGGACGAGCCGCTCGGGACCCTCGACGCCGATCAGCGCCTGGCCATGCGCGAGCTGATCCGCGCCGAGCAGCTCGCCTCCAAGGTCACCACCATCTACGTCACCCACGACCAGGAGGAGGCCATGAGCCTGGCCGACCGGATCGTGGTCATGGAGGGCGGACGCATCCGCCAGGTGGGAACCCCGGCCGAGGTCTACGATCGCCCGGCCGACCTCTTCGTCGCGAGGTTCGTCGGGAGCCCAGGGATGAACCTGATCCCCGGCGAGCTCCACCCGGGGACAGGACCCGACCAGGCCGACGCCCACCGGGACGTCCACCCGCCCGCGCATCCGCCCGTCCACGCGCCCGGGGGGGACAGCGGACCGTTCTTCACGGCGAAGCAGGGCAGGGTGCCGCTCGGCGCCTCGCTGCCCGAGTCGGCCCGGACGGTCGGTCGCGCGACGCTCGGGATCCGCTGCGAGCACGTGCACGAAGATCCGCGCGGCGCGATCCCGGGCACCGTCGTGACGGAGGAGTACCTCGGCAACGCCAGCAACTTGCACCTCGAGACGCCGATGGGGCGCCTCATCATGCGCGCCGACGGGGCCTCCATGCGTGAGCGGGGCGCGACCTTGCGCCTGCGGCTGGATCCGACGCAGGTGTCCCTCTTCGACGCCACGACGGAGCAGCGCCTGTGAGCCTGCGGCGAACCACCGAGCGGCCGGTCGAGCGCGGCGACCCTGGCGCGGCAGGGGCAGAGGCACGGGCCGCGCTGCCCTTCTTGAGCCTCCGCGGCGTCTCGAAGCGGCTCGGCCAGACCCAGGCCCTCCGCGGCATCGAGCTCGAGGCCCGCGCCGACGAGCTGCTCGTCGTGCTCGGGCCAACCGGTGCCGGCAAGACCACCCTGCTCCGCACCATCGCCGGCCTCGAGGAGCCGGACGCCGGGACCGTGCACATGGCCGGCATCGACGTGACCGCGCTCGATCCGGCCGCCCGGGACGTGGCCCTGGTCTTCCAGAACTTCTCCCTCTACCCGCGCTGGAGCGTGCGCCGCAACCTCGAGTTTCCCTTGCGCGCGCCCGGGCGCAACCTGCCCGAGGCCGAGATTCGCCGCCGCATCGACTGGGCCGCCGAGATCCTCAAGATCACCCGCTTCCTCGATCGCGACTCCGCACGCCTCTCGGGCGGCGAGATGCAGCGGGTGGCCATCGGCCGCGCCATCGTGCGCCGCCCCCGCCTGTTCCTGATGGACGAGCCGCTCACCAACCTCGACGCCAAGCTGCGCGAGGCCCTCCGGGTCGAGCTGGTCGAGCTCCGGCGCACGCTCGGGACCCCGATGGTCTTCGTGACCCACGACCAGGCCGAGGCTCTGTCGATGGCGGACCGGATCGTGGTGCTGTCCGAGGGGCGCATCCTGCAGACCGGCACCCCGCGGGAGATCTACGAGCGCCCCGCGTCGCCGGTGGTGGCGCTGCAGCTCGGGCAGCCGGCCATCAACCTGCTGCCCGTGCGGCGGGACGCCGGGATGTGGTGCACCGCTGATGGGACCCCCCTGCTCGCCGCCGACGCCACCGGGCCGGCCGAGCGCTTGCTCGGCGTTCGCCCGGAGGCCATCACGCCGCTGGGGCTCGCGGAAGGGCCGGCCGCCGCCCAGGCGGCCTCCTCGGCCCGCACGCCGGCCGCCGTGGTCCGGGTGGTCGAGTACATCGGCCCGACCACCACGCTGCTCTGCGAGTGGGCGGGCGCCCACGTGCACATCGTCGTTCCCCGCCGCGGCAGCTTCCGCCCCGGGGATCGCCTGAGCCCGCGCATCGATGCCGCCCGCGCCATCCTGTTCGAGCGCGAGGCCGACGGTGCCCGTGGCGCGTCGTCATCCTCATCAGGCCGGGCGCTCCCGACGTCGTCGCCTTCTCTCTTTCCGCCAGGAGGTTCCACATGACCACCAAGCCCTTCGAACCGAAGTTCATGAAGATGAGCGTGCTCACCGCCGCCCTTCAGGAGCTGACCCCGCGCGCCGTGCGCGACGCCGATCCGGACCAGGCCATCGAGGACTGGCTGGAGTTCGCCCGCGAGATGGATTGCCCGAACATCCAGATCTCGGCGGCGCTGCACCCGAGCGAGGCCGATGTCCCCCCGGAGGCCATGCTCGACCCGGTCGCCAACACCCTGGATCTCCGCAAGCCCTTCGACAAGGCGCGTGCCAAGCGGGTGCTGGCGGCCATGGAGTCGACCGGCGTCGGCGTCACCGACATCGCCTTCTTCGACAACCTCCTCCACGACGACAACGATCTGCGCAAGAAGAAGCACGCCTTCGTGGTGCGCATGCTCGACGCCGCCGCCGCGCTCGGCCTCGAGGCCGTGTGCGGCTTCATCGGCCGCAACCAGAAGCTGTCGATGGACGGAAACCTGGCCTTCTTCGAGGAGGTGTTCATCCCGCTCCTGAAGGAGGCCAAGGCCCGCGGCATCGAGTACCGGGTCGAGCAGTGTCCCATGCCCGGCTGGACCATCGGCGACAACTTCCACAACAACATCGGCTACACCCCGGCCCTGTGGATCGCGCTCCACCGCATCTGCGAGAAGCACGGGGTGGGTGACCAGCTGCGGGTCCACTACGATCCCTCGCACGCCATCCTGATGGGTCAGGACACCCGGTCCATCTTCCAGTACTTGAAGGACAGCGGCTACGACTTCATCGTGGGAGGCTTTCACGTCAAGGGCCAGGTCATCGACCCCAAGGGGGTCGCCGCCTGGGGGTACGGCGGGCAGACCGTGGAGCGCGGCGACTGGAAGAACGGCCAGCCCTCGGCCAACCCGGCCGATCACGGCAACGCCTGGAAGAAGCAGACCGTCCTGTGCGAGCACGAGCTGCCGGGCACGGCCAGGCACGATCCGCTCGGCTACCTGCAGAACCGCACGGTGGACTGGCTGGACCACCAGCTCGCCGCGCGCGAGCTCCTCAAGCTCGACGTGGCCAACACCGCCCTCGTCATCGAGCACGAGTACCCGCGCGCCCGCATCCAGGACAAGGCCCGCCTCAAGCCCATCTTGCAGGGCTCGATCGCGTTCGCCCGCAAGATCGACGAGGCCGCCGCCTGCATGTACGCCCTCCACCACGAGGTGCTGCCGGCGCAAGGCATCCCGGTGCAGGGCCGGGGCCGCGTGGCCTACTGGACCTGACGGACGACCGACGGACGGAACCACATAACCCCGCGACCCGGAGAGACGACGGATGGCAAAGCGCAAGCTGAACATCGCGATGATCGGCTACGACTTCATGGGTCGGGCCCACTCGAACGCCTGGCGCCAGGTGGCGCACTTCTTCCAGGATGTCCCCTTCGAGCCGGTGCTGAAGGTGGTGGTCGGCCGCACCGAGGCCAAGGTGGTCGAGGCGCGCGACCGCCTCGGCTTCCTCGAGCACGCCACCAGCTGGCGCGCGGTGCTGGCCCGCCCGGACATCGACATCGTGGACATCTGCACGCCGGGGGACTCGCACGCCGAGATTGCCGTCGCGGCCGCCGAGGCCGGCAAGGCCATCCTGTGCGAGAAGCCGCTCGCCAACACCCTCGCCGATGCCGAGCGCATGCTGGCCGCCGTGCGCAAGGCCGGGGTGATCCACATGCTCTGCCACAACTACCGGCGTTGCCCGGCCGTGGCCCTCGCCAAGCAGATCATCGCAGAGGGGCAGCTCGGGCGCATCAACCACTATCGCGGGGTCTACCTGCAGGACTGGATCGTCGACCCGAGCTTCCCGCGGGTCTGGCGCCTCGAGAAGGCCCGCGCCGGGTCGGGCTCCCTCGGCGACATCCTCTCGCACACCATGGATCTGTCGCGCTACCTGGTGGGCGAGCCGGTGGAGGTGTCGGGCCTCCTCAAGACCTTCATCACCGAGCGGCCGCTGCCCGGGGCTGCCGGCGGCCCCCTCGCGCCGGTCGACGTCGACGACAGCGCGCAGGCCCTGGTCAAGTTCGCGAACGGCGCGGTCGGCTACTACGAGGGCACCCGGTTCGCGCCGGGTCGAAAGAACTACAACCGCCTGGAGATCAACGGCTCGAAGGGGAGCCTGGTGTGGGATCTCGAGCGCATGAACGAGCTCGACGTCTACATCGAGAGCGGGCCGGACAGCGGGTTCCGCACCGTCTCGGTCACCGACGGCAAGCACCCGTACATGGCGGCCTGGTGGCCGCCCGGCCACATCATCGGCTACGAGCACTCGTTCACCCACACCGTGTACGACCTGCTCCGCGCCATCGCCACCGGCGTGTCCCCCGCCCCCAACTTCGAAGACGGCCTGCAAAATCAGCGCGTCCTCGACGCCATCGAGCGTTCGTCGACCACGGGTCAGTGGCAGAAAATCAGCGAAAGGCAAACCGGATGAGGACAAGGATCAGGACGACGACGACGACGGAGAGGATCACGACCGGAGGTCCGAAACCGCGCGTGGGCAGGACATCGACGCGTCGCAACGGCAAGGTCGTCACCAAGGTCGCCGGGAAGGTCGCGTGCGCCTTCTTCGCCCTGGCGGCGCTGGCGCTGGTCGCCTCGCCCGCCCGAGCCGAGATCCCGCTCGTGCAGTACGACGGCTGGCGGCTCTCCACCGATGGCCGTGTGAACACCTTCCTCAGCGTCGGCGAGGGACAAGGGCTGCCGGCCGGTCAGCCAGAATATCCGGGAGGCGCGGGCGGCACCGCCGACATCGCGACCTCCACCGGCGACATCCACTCCTCGCGCATCCGCAACGGCTTCCTGATGAGCATCCTCGGCTTCACCGGCCAGAAGGAGCTCAGCCCCAACTTCAAGGTCACGACCCGGGTCGGGCTGTGGATGAACGTCACGGGGAGCCGCACCAAGAACAACGTGGGGCAGATCGATCCGCGCGAGCTCTACGGGAAGATCGAGGGTCACTGGGGGAGTCTGCTCGCGGGCAGTCACCTCTCGCTCTTCGGCCGCGGTGGCATCCTGGTCGACGCCGACATCGCCCATGACTACGGCCTCGGGTACCCCTGCGCCATCAAGGACGCATCCGGTGGGGCCTGCGGCATGGCGGGTTTCGGGGCGCCCTTCCCGGGGTTCGATCCCGGGTTCGTGTACGCGACCCCGAGCCTCGGGGGGCTTCAGGTCTCGGTCGGCATCTACGATCCAGCGATCATCGAGAACGCCAACCTCAACCGTGCCCCGCTGCCGCGCGTGGAAGGCGAGGTCAAGTTCGATCTGCGCCAGATGCTCCGCCTGTTCGTCAGTGGATTCTGGCAGACCCTCGAAGGGACTCCCGCCGGCGGCACCAAGAACCTCAGCGTCAGCGCGTGGGGTGGTCAGGCGGGCGGGATGGTGGCGCTCGGCCCCATCCTGGTCGGTGGCGCCGCCTTCACGGGGGCCGGATTCGCGCCCATCAACTACCTCGAAGAGGGCGTGATCTCCGCCGACTCCGAGGGTGTCCTGCGCAAGGCCAGCGGGGGCTTCGGGCTCGGGGCGGTGGTGATCGACGCGCTCCGGCTGAAGATCGCCGGCGGGGCGGGGGTGTGGCAGCTCCAGAAGACCGCGAACGATCCCCCCGAGCCCACCGCGACCATGGCCACCAACCCGGCGCTCATCAAGCAGAACCTGGGCCTCACGGGCGGGCTCTACCAGACCACCGGCCCCGTGCACTTCACCCTCGAATACTTCCGAGCCCAGCACACCTGGTTCGACCGCGGGGTCGCCAGCCTGAACAACCCGGCGGTGGTGAGTATCGTCACGCCCAAGCAGGTCGTGAACTTCATCAACGTCGGAATGACCGTGGTGTGGTGACCCTGCCCGCTCAGTCCTGGTCTGGCTGAGCTAGCTCCGTCCGATCCGGCGGTTCGACGGGACCGGGGTGACCGGCTTGGGAGGCAGCGGGATCAGCGGAGCGAGCCCCGGGCCCGGGACCGCGCGCGGGCGTGGTGGTTCGGCTGGTCCATAGGGGGCAATCCGGACGAGAGTCCCGTGCACGCGGAAGGAACACCGGAAGATGCCCTGTCCGAGCGAGGCCAGCGCTGGCAATTCCAGGCACGGGACCCCATCCGCATCCAGGAAGGGCAGCGCCCGCTCGAGCTGGTCGTGGAGTCGCTTGGTCACGGAGCCCGGCAATCGGCGATCCTCGTCTTCGAGACCGTCGATCCAAGCCGACACCGCCAGTTTCGCCGCCTCGAGGTCCAGGTAGTGGTCACGCATAGGGCTCTCTTCCGCCCTGACAGTAACATGTGTCAGGACGAGGCGTAAAGTAGGGGCTGGCCTCGTCAGAGGCAACCCCGGGCTCGAAACTTTTTCGCCGCATTTTCGAGGCGGCGCCGATGAGCGCGAGCGCACGGATCTCCGTCGCGGCCAGGCGCCGGGCACGCCTGTCGCGTCTCGGCGGCGGGCGTGACATGCATTCCGACGCGAGCGAGCCTGCGTCAGGGCTTGCGGCGGATCCGCCGCAGGTCGGCACCTTGCTCGACCAGGGCCGTCGGCGGAGATGCGTACACGTCCTCGACGAGCGTGTCGACCGATGGGGCGGACACCCCGATCTCGGCCGCGAGTGCGGTGTCGATCTCGGCGTCGATCTCGGCGGCCCAGGCCACCTGATCGCTGGCCGCCAGAATCGTCGATTCATGCAGCCAACGTGACAGCCGCCGCATCGGATCGCCCGTGAAGGCCGGCTCCGGCACAGCCTCCGGAGGTGCCGCCCCTGGCCCTGCCCCTGGGCCTGCCCCTGGGCCTGCCCCTGCCCCTG